>Ga0247809_1000033_pt1 | contig 96426 bp, 89 predicted proteins | sample UWRJL104311B1_FD_180951 | JGI IMG/M metagenome (GOLD analysis project Ga0247809, IMG submission 180951) | Plant litter microbial communities from Arlington Agricultural Research Station in Wisconsin, United States - UWRJ-L104-311B-1 | ecosystem: Environmental > Terrestrial > Plant litter >... | reverse complement strand
AGGGCGGTTCGCTCTCGATCATCGCGACCGCGCTGATCGATACGGGCAGCCGCATGGACGAGGTGATCTTCGAGGAGTTCAAGGGCACCGGCAACTCGGAAATCGTGCTGGATCGCAAGGTTGCGGACAAGCGCATCTTCCCGGCGCTGGACGTCGGCAAGTCGGGTACCCGCAAGGAAGAGCTGCTCGTCGACAAGGCCAAGCTCAGCAAGATGTGGGTCCTGCGCCGCATCCTGATGCAGATGGGCACGATCGACGCGATGGAGTTCCTGCTCGACAAGATGAAGGATTCGAAGACCAACGAGAATTTCTTCGACAGCATGAATCAATAACCGAGTGCGGCCTGCTGCAAGCTGCAGCAGGACTCGCGCCGGTTCGGCCGGCGGGGCAGGGCCCCGACCGACGACATGGGCTTTGCCCATGTCCCGCCAAGCACACCCAAGACGGCACGCGAGAGCAATGGCTTTCGCGTGCCGTTTCGCTATTAAACCCTACGTAATCCGTCACCGGGAGCTGACATCTTGAGTATCATCGCCATGCTGGCCGCCGCCGCATCGAGCACCGCGGGCCCCGGCTCGCCGCTGGAAATCTGGCAGCATATCGTCGCCGACTTCTCGAACCTGGGCGACCCGAAGGCGCTCGCCGCATTCGGATCGGTCCTGATGATCGACCTCGTCCTCGCGGGCGACAACGCGATCGTCGTCGGCGCACTCGCTGCCGGACTGCCCACCGACCAACGCAAGAAGGTCATCCTGATCGGCATCGGCGCCGCGCTCGTGCTGCGCATCTTCTTCGCGCTGATCGTGACGTGGCTTATGGGCATCGTCGGCCTGATCTTCGCAGGCGGCCTGTTGCTGCTCTGGGTCAGCTGGAAGTTCTGGCGCGAGATCCGCGAGGGCGCGGAGAATGCCGGCTCCGAGGAAATCGAGGGCGACGAGCGTTCGGGTATCCGTTCCTCTAAGGGCTTTGCGAGCGCGGCTTGGGCCGTCGCCGTCGCCGACGTCTCGATGAGCCTCGACAACGTCCTGGCGGTCGCGGGCGCGGCGCGTGAGCATCCCGGCATCCTCGTCATCGGCCTGCTGCTGTCGGTCGCGATGATGGGGCTGGCGGCGAACTACATCGCGCGCGTCATCAACAAGTACCGCTGGATCGCGTATATCGGCCTCGCAGTGATCCTCGTGGTTGCGCTGAAGATGATCTACGAAGGCTGGGTCGGCACCGGCGAAACGCTCGGGATCATCTCGCTGCTGCGCTGATCGCGGGGGCAGTTGGGATAAGAAAAAGGCCTCGCCGGGATCGTCCGGCGAGGCCTTTTTTTCGTCTTCAGCGCCCCGTCATGCCGGGCTCGTTCCGGCATCCACTGTTCCGCACGCTCGATAGTCGTGATTGCGCGGGACCGTGGACCCCGGAACTAGTCCGGGGTGACGGAGGGGTTTTAGCCGAGGTTCTCCGCGAAGAACTTTGCCGTACGCTCGTCCGCCAGCTTGGCCGACGCATCCGACCGCCGCTCGCCGAACTCGGTCGCGAAGCCGTGGTCCTCGCCCGCGTAATCGTAGATCGTCACCTTGGGGTGATCGTCGAGCCCGGCGTGCATTGCCGCCTGCGCGTCCTTGTCGACGAAGTGATCCTCCTCCGGCACGTGCAACAGCACCGGATGTGCGATCGCGTGCTTTTCGCCGAGCAGGCCGTCGATCCCGACGCCGTAATAGCCGACGCTCGCATCGACGTCGGTCCGCGCCGCGGTCATGAACGCCAGGCGCCCGCCGAGGCAGTAGCCGACCACGCCGACCTTGGCGTCGTCGCCGAGTTCGGCGCGCGCCGCACGGATTGTCGCCTCGATATCGGCGATGCCCTTGTCCTGGTCGAACTGGCCCATCAGTTCGAGCGCGCGGTCGAACTCGGGCTTGATGTCCGGATCGAGTTCGATGCCGGGCTCGAGGCGCCAGAACAGGTCGGGGGCGATCGCGAGATAGCCGGCCTCGGCGAGCGTGTCGCACTTGCGGCGGATCCCTGCGTTCACGCCGAAGATCTCCTGGATCACGACGATCGCGGCCTTTGGCGTGCCTGCCGGGGTCGCGCGATACGCGGTGAATTCGCCATCGCCTGCGAGCGTGGCGATCTTGGTAGTGTTCGTCATAACAGTCCTCCTGACGGCCGCTCGTGGTCGAGTAGCCGGGATTTGGTGATCGGGCCTTCCCCCGCGGAGTACGCACCAAGCGCTCCGCCGGCTCCAAGGATTCGGTGGCAGGGGACGATGATCGGAAAGGGATTGCGCGCGCACGCCTGGCCGATGGCGCGTGGGCTGGAGCCGATCGCTTTCGCGAGCGCGCCATAGCTGGCCGTCGTGCCGTAGGCGATGTCGACGATCGCCTGGCGAAGGTCGGCACCGCGCGGGGTAGGGGAGGGTGCAAGCGGCAGGTCGAACTCGGTCAGTCGTCCGGCGAAATACGCGTCGATCTGGCGGAGTGCTTCCAGGATCGCGGGGGCATCGCTGGTCGAACCATCCTCCACGCCGATATCGATCGCGTCGATCCGGTCCCCGGTGCCGGTCACGCGGACCAGACCGATAGGCGTTGCGATCGAGGCGGCATCGCGCGCATACATTTCCCCGCTATGCAGCGCCGCGATGGACCGCTCAAGCGCCATCGAGGGTGCGTCACATGAAGATGAATATCGAGATCGAATGCACCCCCGAAGAAGCGCGTCGCGCAGTCGGGCTGCCCGACCTGACGCCGATCCACGACCGCTATATCGCGATGATGATGGAAGCCATTCCGGACGGTCAGATGAAACCCGAGATGCTCGAATCGATGATGCGCGGCTGGCAGCCGATGGGCGAGGCGGGGATGGCGATGTGGAAGCGCCTGTTCGACAGCGCGACGAAAAGCGGCTGAGTTTCCCGTGAAGACGATTTTCGCGGTATCGAGCGGACGGCCGCCAGCGGCGATCGCCGTTGTTCGGGTGAGCGGGCCTCAGGCGTTTGCCGCGGCCGAGGCGCTGGCGGGACCATTGCCGGTGCCGCGCCATGCCAGCCTCCGGGGACTGCGGGACACGGATGGGGCGTTGCTAGACCGCGCGCTGGTAATCGTGTTTCCGGGACCCGCGACGGCGACTGGCGAAGACCTGGTCGAGTTTCACTGCCACGGTGGTCGCGCGGTGATCGCCGCGGTCGAGCGTGTGTTGTCGGGAATGCCTGGCTTGCGTCACGCCGAGCCGGGCGAGTTCACGCGTCGCGCTTTGACCAACGGGCGGATCGACCTGACCGAGGCGGAGGGGCTCGCCGACCTTCTCGAAGCCGAAACCGAGAGCCAGCGCGTCGCGGCGATGACCGCGGCGGAAGGTCGCGTCAGCCAAGCCGTTCGCGGCTGGATGGACTCGGTCGCGATGCTGTCTGCGCGGATCGAGGCGATGCTCGACTTCGCCGACGAGGACGACGTCGCAAGCGATACCGCGGCGTTCGACGCGATCGTCTCGGAGATCGACGCGCTCGCGGCGCAGATCGAGGCGGTGGTCGACGCCCCGCCGGTCGAGCGGCTCAAGGACGGGTTGCGCGTGGTCATTGGCGGTCCGCCAAACAGCGGCAAGTCGACGCTGCTCAATCTGCTCGGCGAGCGCGATGCGGCGATCGTCTCGCCGATCTCGGGAACGACGCGTGACCGCATCGACGTTCCGGTGACGCGGAACGGTGTCGCCTATGTGCTGACCGATACCGCGGGTTTGATCGATACGCTCGACCCGATCGAGGCTATCGGTGTCACGCGCGCGGAAGGTGCGCTCGCCGCGGCGGACATCGTGATGTGGCTGGCCGATACCGCGCCGCCCCGCGCCGATGCGATCTGGATCCATGCGCGTGCCGATCTGCCGGGGCGGGGGAAGCTGCCTTCCGGCCGGACATTGTCGGTCTCGCAAAACGACCGGGAATCGCTCGATGTCCTTTGGGGTGAACTGCATCGGCGAGCGATTGCGATGCTGCCGCGTGGCGATGAGATCGCATTGAAGCAGTACCAGCGCCAGCAGTGCGCCGCGGCGGTCGAGGCTCTGCGGTATCGAAGTTCGGACGCGCTTATCGTCGCGGAACACCTTCGACAGGCTCGCGCGATTCTTGCAGGCGTGCTTGGGCTCGACGCGACCGGGGAGATGCTCGACGCGTTGTTCGGCCGTTTCTGCATCGGTAAGTGATGTTCCACGTGGAACATCTTTGACGCGTCGGTCGCGGCGTTCTACGGCCGTGATATGTTCGATGTAGTGGTCGTTGGCGGTGGCCATGCCGGAACCGAAGCCGCGGCTGCGGCGGCGCGGAGGGGCGCGCGTACCGCGCTTGTGTCGTTCGACGCTGCGCATATTGGCGCGATGTCTTGCAATCCGGCGATCGGTGGACTCGGTAAAGGGCACATGGTTCGCGAGGTCGATGCGTTCGATGGGCTGATCGGACGCGCGGCAGATGCTGCCGCGATCCATTATCGTATGCTCAATCGCAGCAAGGGTTCGGCGGTGCAGGGGCCCCGGATCCAGGCTGATCGGCGTCTCTATTCCGGTGCGATCCAGGCGATGCTTGCGGCCACGGAAGGGCTGTCGATCATCGAGGGCGAGGCGACGGCGTTGCATTTCGACGGCAATCGCGTGGCGGGTGTCGTGCTGGCGGATGGCGCGATCGTGGCGGCACGCGCGGTCGTGCTGGCGACCGGCACGTTCCTCGGCGGACGTATCTTCCGGGGGGATGACCGCGAGGAAGGGGGGCGGATTGGCGAGCGGGCGGCCAAGCCACTTGCGGACCAGCTGCGCGCGCGCGACCTGCCGATGGCGCGGCTGAAGACGGGGACGCCACCGCGGCTCGATGGTCGCACGATCGACTGGGGTGCGCTTGCCGAGCAGCCGTCTGACCTCGATCCCTGGACGATGTCGCCGATGACTTGCGCGCGTCCGCTCCCACAGATCGCGTGCGCCATTACCCGCACGACTGACGAGACCCACTCGATCATTCGCGAGGCATTCCATCGGTCGCCGCTGTTCACCGGTGCGATCGAGGCGGCGGGGCCGCGGTATTGTCCGTCGATCGAGGACAAAGTGCATCGGTTTGGCGACCGGGACGGGCATCAGGTTTTCCTCGAACCCGAGGGGCTCGATGATGCGACGGTCTATCCGAACGGGCTGTCGACGTCGCTGCCGGTCGAGGTTCAGGCGGCGATGCTCGCCAGCATTCCGGGGCTCGAGCGCGTGACGATGACGATGCCGGGTTATGCGGTCGAGTATGATTATATCGACCCGCGTGCGCTCGATACGCGGCTTGCGCTGGGTGCGATCGAGGGCGTGTTCTGCGCGGGTCAGATCAATGGCACGACCGGGTATGAGGAAGCGGCGGGGCAGGGGCTCGTCGCTGGGCTTAACGCGGCGGCACATGCGTGCGATCTGGCGCCGGTGATCCTCGATCGGGCGTCGAGTTACCTCGGGGTGATGATCGACGACCTGACGCTGCAAGGGGTGACGGAGCCGTATCGGATGCTGACCGCGCGGGCGGAGTTCCGGTTGTCGTTGCGCGCGGACAATGCCGAGACTCGGCTGGGTGGGATCGCGGAGGCGGCTGGGTGTCTTGGACCCGAGCGTCTTGCGCATCAGCATGCACTGGCCGAAGACCGCGCTCGCTTCCGATCGGCGCTCGATTGCGCGCGGACTGCTACCGAGGTTGCCGATCAGGGTGTTGCGATCGGTCGGGATGGTGCGCGGCGAACTGCGTTCGACTGGCTCCGGTTCGAGGGTGTGACGCTCTTGCATGTCGCACCGGATGCGGCGGCCGGGATCCCGACGGCGGTCGTTGACGAAGTGTTAGAGGACGCGCGTTACGCTCCGTATATCGAGCGGCAGGCGCAGGAGGTCGCGCGGTTGCGGGCCGACGAGGCGATCCGTTTGCCGGAGGACCTTGCCTATGACCGCGTGCCTGGCCTTTCGAACGAGATGATCGATCGCCTAAGCGCGGCGCGGCCAACCTCGCTGGCGGCAGCGGCGCGGGTGCGGGGGATCACCCCGGCGGCTCTGTCCGCGGTATTATTGCATACGAAACGAGTGCCAGCATGACCGAAGACGACGCACAGAGCTGGACCACCGAGCGGTTCGGGGCGGCAGCGACCGAGCGCTTGAACGCGTTCGTGGCGATGGTCGTCGAGGAAGCGCCGCATCAGAATCTGATCGCGCCGTCGACGATCCCGACGATCTGGGACCGACACGTCGTGGATTCGCTTCAGTTGGTTGCGCTTGCGGGGGCGAATACGTCGGCGAAGCGCTGGCTCGATATCGGCACCGGCGGGGGTTTTCCTGGCATGGTCGTCGCGCTGGTTCGCGAGGGACCGGTCGATCTGGTCGAACCTCGTCGTCGTCGCGCGGACTTCCTCCAGTTGTGTGTCGCTCGGCTTGGGCTCGGCGAGCAGGTCCGCGTCCATGCGTCGAAAGTCGAGAATGCGACTGCGGACGCATCGATCATTTCCGCTCGCGCGGTGGCGTCGTTGCAAAACCTTTTGCGTGGCGCGGCACACTGCGCCACAACGGAGACGCGGTGGTTGCTTCCTCGGGGGCGTTTCGACGAGGAGGAGCTGGCCGCGCTCAAGCAGCATTGGCGGTTTATGTTCCACGTGGAACAAAGCGTCACGAACCCGGAGTCGTCGATCGTGGTTCTGGATCGGGTAAGCGCGCGATGATCACCATCGCGGTCGCCAATCAAAAGGGTGGGGTGGGCAAGACCACCAGCGCCATCAACCTCGCGACCGCGCTGGCCGCCACAGGCATGCGCGTGTTGCTGGTCGATCTCGATCCACAGGGCAACGCGTCGACCGGGCTGGGTATCGGCCATTCGCAGCGCGAGCGGTCGAGCTATGACGTGCTGGTTGGCGAAACGTCGATCGAGGAAGCGGTGGTGCATACGCGGGTGCCGCGGCTCGATATCGTCCCGGCGACGGTCGACCTGTCGGGCGCGGAAATCGAGCTGGTCGACTTCGACGCGCGCACGCACCGGCTCGATCGCGCGGTGAAGGCGGCGCAGGGGCCGTGGGATATCGCGCTGATCGATTGCCCGCCGTCGCTAGGGCTGCTGACGATCAATGCGATGGTCGCGGCGGACTCGCTGCTGGTGCCGCTGCAATGCGAGTTTTTCGCGCTCGAGGGGTTGTCGCAGTTGTTGAGTACGGTCGAGCGGATTCGCCAGCGGTTCAACCCTGGGCTGTCGATCCTGGGGGTTGCGCTGACGATGTTCGATCGTCGGAACCGGTTGACCGACCAGGTCTCGGCGGACGTTCGCGCGGTTCTCGGCAAAGTGGTGTTCGAGACGGTGATCCCGCGCAACGTGCGGCTGTCCGAGGCGCCGAGCCACGGATTGCCGGCCCTTATCTACGATCACCGGTGTTCGGGATCTCAGGCGTATATTGCGCTTGCCCGTGAGCTTATCGGGCGGCTTCCGGTAACTGCGCAGGTTGCGGCATGAGCGACGGTAACAAACGTGGTCGCCCGGGGCTGGGCAGGGGTCTTAATGCGCTGCTCGGCGAGATGGCGCGCGAGACGCCGGTGTCGGCTGATGGTGCGGCGCAGCAATCTTCGGGCGTGCGGATGCTGCCGGTCAGTTCGCTGTCGCCGCATCCCGATCAGCCGCGGCGGCATTTCGACGAGGCGATGCTCGACGAGCTGGCTGCGTCGATCGCGTCGCGCGGGCTGATCCAGCCGATCGTGGTTCGGCCGCATGGGCATGATTTCCAGATCGTCGCGGGGGAGCGGCGCTGGCGGGCGGCGCAGCGTGCGCGTCTGCACGAGGTGCCGGTCGTCGTCCGCGACTTCGACGATGCCGAGACGCTCGAGATCGCGCTGATCGAGAACATCCAGCGCGAGGACCTCAACGCGATCGAAGAGGCTCAAGCGTATCAGCGGCTGGCGGGCGAGTATGGCCACACGCAGGAGGTGCTCGCCAAGATCGTCCACAAGTCGCGCAGTCATGTCGCGAACCTGCTGCGGCTGCTGGAGCTGCCGGCGCAGGTGCAGTCGCAGGTTGTCGATGGATCGCTGTCGATGGGGCATGCTCGGGCTTTGCTCGGGTCGCCGGACGTTGAGTCGCTGGCGGATCAGGTCGTGTCGCGGGGGCTGTCGGTGCGCGAGACCGAGAAACTGGCACGTGATGCCAAGCCTGGGCGGAGTCGTGGCGGTGGTGGGTCGTCCGAGCCTCGGGTGCCGGATGCGGATATCGCGGCGTTGGAGCGGCAGTTGGCTGATTTGCTCGGGTTGCAGGTGAAGGTGGCGCATACCGAGACTGGGGGGACGCTGACGTTGAGTTACTCGACGTTGGACCAGCTTGATATGGTTTGCCAGCGGCTGACGGGTGGGGCGATTTAAGTCGGGAGTGCGCCTGCACAACCCCTCCCGTTCGTGCTGAGCGAAGTCGAAGCACCTGCGTATTGGACCATCCTTCGACTTCGCTCAGGACGAACGGGGATAGGAGGGCGTGAAGGGTGGAGGGTGGACCAATAATTTCCGTCATCCCGGCGCACGCCGGGACCCATGGTTGCGGTCCGCTTCGTTAGTGATCGCACCCTTTCCGTGGGTCCCGGCGTGCGCCGGGATGACGGAAGGTGGGGGGCGGGAAGCGCAAGCGGAGGCAGACGCGAATGCGTTTGCAGACGCGGGTGTGCGTTAGTTTCGCCGTGCGATCGCTTGGGATAGCGCCACCACTGCTGCCTCCGCCACAACCCCGCCAGCATTCCCGGACGCCATGATCGCGCGCTCGGCGGTTCGGACGCGCTGGATCGCGGTGGCGAGCATTACTGGTGACCAGCGGCGCAAGGACCGCGCGGTGCTGGCCTCTTCCTTGAAGAACACGCGGTGGCGTTTCATGACCGCGTCGACCGCTTCGCCGCAGTCGATTTCGCCGCGCATGTCGGCGAGCGCGATCAGGCGGCGGACGAGTTGGCGGAGCCACGGGATCGGCGAGGTGCCGGCTTCTTCGAGCACGGCGAGTTCGGCGCCGAGATCGTCGACCCGACCTTCGATGACGGCATCGATTGCGCGGCTCATTTCCGCATCGCCGAGGTCCGCGCCGACCGCATCGAGTGCGTGGTGATCGAGGTCCGCAGGCCGATCGGGCGCGGCGTCGAGGTATAGCGCGAGCTTCTCGATCTCTCGCGACATGACGGCGCGGTCGCCGCCGGTCGTATCGACGAGGCGACGGGCGACGCCGGGGGCGGGGCGGAGGCCGTTCTCGTTGGCGATCGTCGTCGCGAGGCGTTCGGCGTCCTGCGCGGTCGGGGCGTAGCAGGCGAACGCCATCGCGCGCGGGGAATCGATCGCGAGCTTGACGATCTTCGCGGTGGATTTGACGGTCGGGGCGATCGCGACGACGGGGTTGCCGACGCGTTCGGCCGCGAGGAGGTTGGTGAAGGCTTCGAGGCTTTCCTCGCCGGCCGACGCGACGCGGACGAACCGGGCCCCGGCGAACAACGATAGCGAGGCGGCTTCGTCGGTCAGCCGACCAGGGTCGCTCTTGAGTGTCGAGCCGTCGAGATCGACGCGCTCGGCATCCGCGCCCATTGCCTTGGCGAGCACGCGCGCCAGGTCGCTAGCGCCGGCCTCGTCGGGGCCGTGCAGCAGGTACAGGCGGATGTCGCCGCCCGGTTTGGCCAGCGCGCCGCGGATCTGGCCGGCGCTGGCCTTCACTTGGCGGGCGGAGTGGCCTGCGCCGCGGCGACCGCAGGCGTGTTGCGCGCATATAGCGCTACACGCGCGACGATCTGGTCGGCGACGATCTGCGACAGGCGTTCGAGCGCGGTATTCTCGGCGGCGATCGTCGCATATTCGGAGCGGACGACGTCGATGCCGGCGTCGGAGCCAGCGGTCGCGTCGAGCAGCACCGAATTGTCGCCGATCCGGACGAGCTGATAGCGCGCGCGCAACGTGCGGCGTTCGCGCGAGACGCTGTCGTCGGTGCGGACGCCGAGGCCGCTGATCGTGTCGTCGAGGCGGATGTCGATCCGGTAGAGCGCAGGTGCGCCGTTCGAGGGCAGGCGGTCGCGCAGCGCGGTGGCCATCAGCCAGCCGTTCTTGCCCGCGATCGGCGCGATCTCGACCTGGCCGAGCGCGCCCGCGACCGGACCGCTGCTGCCGCCTGCATATAGCGGGTGCAGGCCGCAGCCCGACAGCGCGGGAGCGAGCGCCAACGCGCCGAGGATCGCTAGGCGCTTCATGCGACGATGTTCACGAGACGGTCGGGCACGACGATCACTTTCCGGGGCGGCTTGCCCTCGAGCAGGCGGACGATCTTTTCGGAGGCGAGCGCGGCGGCTTCGACCTCGTCCTTCGGTGCGCCCTTGGGGAAGACGAGCGTGTCGCGCAGCTTGCCGTTGACCTGCACCGCGATGGTCACCTCGTCGTCGACCAGCATCGCCGGATCGACGATCGGCCAGGCGGCGTCGGCGATCAGGCCGTCATTGCCTGCGGTCGCCCAGGCTTCCTCGGCGACGTGCGGGACCATCGGGCTGACGAGCAGCAGCAACGTGCGGATCGCCTGTTCGCGGTCTGCGGACGGTGCTGCTTTCTCGATCGCGCTGCACAGCGAGTAGAGCCGCGCGACCGCCTTGTTGAACTGCAAGGCATTGATATCGCTCTCGATACCGACGGTCGTGCGGTGGCAGAGTTTGCGCAAGGCGATGTCGTCGCCCTCGGCCTTTGCCGCATCGTCCGACTCGATCAGGCGCCAGAGACGCTGGACGAACCGCCACGCGCCTTCGATGCCGGATTCGCTCCACGGGAGATCGCGTTCGGGGGGCGAGTCGGAGAGCACGAACCAGCGCACCGCGTCGGCGCCATACTGGTCGACGATCGGCTCGGGATCGACGGTGTTCTTCTTCGACTTCGACATCTTTGTCACGCGACCGACCGTCACCGGGCCTCCGGTCGCGATCTCGATATACCCGGCATCGGTCTTGCGGACCTCGTCGGGAGACAGCCACTTCGTCTTGACCGGCGCGTCGCTCGAATCGTCGTCGTCGGTGTCGGACTCCGGCTGCGCGTCACCGGCGTCGCCTCGGCTATACGTCTCGTGCGTGACCATGCCTTGCGTGAACAGCCCGGCAAATGGCTCGGCAATGTCGAGCATGCCGATATGCTTCAGCGCGCGCGTCCAGAAGCGGGCGTAGAGCAGATGCAGGATCGCGTGCTCGACGCCGCCAATATACTGGTTGACCGGCAGCCACTTCTCCGCGCCCGACCGGTCGAACGGCTTGGCGTCCGGCTGGCTGGCGAAGCGGATGAAATACCACGACGAATCGACGAAGGTGTCGAGCGTATCGGTCTCGCGTCGGGCAGGACCTGCGCAGGACGGGCAGGGGACGTGCTTCCAGGTCGGATGGCGATCGAGTGGGTTGCCGGGGATGTCGAAGCTGACGTCCTCGGGCAGGACGATCGGCAGCTGGTCCTTGGGCACGGGCACCGCACCGCACGCGTCGCAGTGGATGATCGGGATCGGCGTGCCCCAGTAACGCTGGCGGCTGACGCCCCAGTCGCGCAGGCGGAACACGGTCGTGCCCTTGCCCCAGCCTTCGCCCTCGGCACGCTCGATCACGACGCGCTTGGCGTCCTCGATGTCCATGCCGTCGAGGAAGTGCGAGTTCACGATGGTGCCGGCGCCGGTCCAAGCGGTGTCGCCGACGAACACGGGCGCCTCGTCATCGCCTTCGCTGACGACACGCTTGACGGGCAGGTCGTATTTGCGCGCGAAATCGAGATCGCGCTGGTCGTGCGCGGGCACGCCGAACACCGCGCCGGTGCCGTATTCCATCAGCACGAAGTTCGCGATGTAGACGGGGAGGTGCCACGTGTTGTCGAGCGGATGCACGGCGCGGAGGCCGGTGTCGAAGCCGAGCTTTTCCTGCGTGTCGAGTTCCGCCGCGGTGGTGCCGCCACGCTTGCAGAGTTCGATGAAGGCTGCGGCGTCGGGGTTCGTCTCGGCGATGGCGCGTGCGATCGGGTGATCCGCGGCGACCGCGACGAAGCTGGAGCCGAACATGGTGTCGGGGCGGGTGGTGAAGACCTCGACGCTCTCTATTCCCCTTCCGCTTGCGGGAGGGGCTAGGGGAGGGGAGGCATCCCCAATCGCTGCCGCCGCGTTCGTGTCAGGCCCTCCCCCGACCCCTCCCGCGAGCGGGAGGGGAGCAGTGAGGTCGAACTTGAACTGCAGGCCCTGGCTGCGGCCGATCCAGTTTTCCTGCATCAGCTTGACCTTGTCGGGCCAATGCTCGAGCGCGCCCAACCCGTCGACCAGTTCGTCGGCGAAGTCTGTGATCTTCAGGAACCACTGCGACAGCTTCCGCCGCTCGACCAGCGCGCCCGAACGCCAGCCGCGACCGTCGATCACCTGCTCGTTGGCGAGCACGGTCATGTCGACCGGATCCCAGTTCACCGCCGATTCCTTGCGGTACACGAGCCCCGCCGCGAACAGGTCGAGGAACAGCGCTTGCTCGTGACCGTAATATTCAGGCTCGCACGTCGCCAGCTCGCGCGTCCAGTCGAGCGCGAAGCCGAGGCGCTTCAGCTGCGCCTTCATCGTCGCGATGTTGGCGCGCGTCCAGGTACCCGGATGCACGCCCTTTTCCATCGCCGCGTTCTCGGCGGGCATGCCGAACGCGTCCCAGCCCATCGGATGGAGCACTTCCATGCCCTTCATCCGACGGAACCGCGCGAGCACGTCGCCCATCGTGTAGTTCCGGACATGCCCCATGTGGATGCGCCCCGACGGATAGGGGAACATCTCGAGCACGTACGAACGCGGCTTGGTCGACAGATCGTCGGCGGCGAACGTCTTGCGCTCGTCCCAGATTTTCTGCCACGCCGCGTCCGCCTTCAACGCATTGAAACGCGACGCCATTATATCAGTCCTCAGCCCGCGATCGAGGCGCGGCGCAGGTCGCGGGCCTTGGTCAGGATGATGTCCTCGAGCTTCTGCGTGGTCGCGGCCTGCACCGGCGACGAGACCCACTGGCCGTTGCGGTTGACTTCGCGGAGAGCGGCAACGCGCAGCGCATCGGCGCGCAGATCCTGGTCGAGGATCGAGACGGTCACCTTCATGCGCTCGGTCGGGGTCTGCGGATTGATGTACCAGTCGGTGACGATCACGCCGCCGTTGGAGTCGGTCTGCAGCAGCGGCATGAAGCCGAGCGTGTCGAGGCTTGCGCGCCACAGGTAGCTGTTCACGCCGATCGTCGTGATCTTCGACGCGGCGAGATCCGCCTTGGGACGCGCCGATCCGCCGCCGCAAGCGACGAGAGGCAGGGCAAACAGCACGACTGCGATACGCGAGCGGCGGAACATGGGCATCATCCTGGCAAGAAAATCAGCCCTTGCTCTACAGGCGAGCCCGCGCGCCCGCAAGCAGACGCCGGCGTGCGCGACGGGCGTATGCGCGGAGGGCTGCCCCGACTGGGAGAGCAACCGATTCGGTAGCGCTATCGCGGCGATCTGTGTGCTGATTGCAACACTGTCCGACAATTCGGCGACGAAGGGTGGGAATGGGCGGTTCTGCGGCCTTTGCTGTGGATCAATTCATGTTAGATGCGGTTTAACAGGATCCAATTACGGGATTCGAAGGACAGATTCGTTGTGATGACGCGTGGGGGAATAGTTGGGGTGGTTGCCGGGGCGCTTGTCGCCACCGCTGCAATCGTCGCGCCTGCCTTCGGCGCCAGCGAACAGCCCGCCCGGATCGCCAAGCACAACGTCGCCGCGGTTCGCGGTATCGGATCGTTCACGCCCGCCGCCGCCGACCCCCGCCTTGCCGCGATGTTCGCGCGCGGTGGCTTCGACGCCGGCAGCTTCAAGTTCACGCCCGCCGAAACGCGGCAGGACAACCGCGCAGTGACCGTCGCGGTCCGTGCGCAGACCAACCGCGGTGTCGCGAACACGGCCAGCCTCGCCTCGACCACGCCGACCGTCGGGATTGCGCCGATCGCCTACAACCTTGGCATGTCGGTCGGCTGGAAGCGGTTTGCGATCTCGGGTGACGTGAACAAGCTCGATCTCGGCGTGATGCCAGGTGGGCGTGAGGCGGCCGATCTTGCGGTCAGCTACAGCGCCAAGCGCTTCAGCGGGACTGTGAAGGCTGCGGCGGATCGCCCGCTGTCGAGCGCGCCGCGCCTCGTCGAGGACGCGCCGAGCTATTCGGTCGATCTTGGCGGGTCCTACGCGTTGACGCGTAGCCTCGCGGTGACCGCGGGCGTGCGGTACCGGTCGGATCGCGAGCGCTTCGTGAAGGTCGATGACGACCGTCGCGACAGCCAAGCCGTGTATCTGGGCACTGCGTTCCGCTTTTAGACTTCCAGCAAAGTGGTACTTTGCTGGAGTTTTTGAACGGTCGGGGGACCTTACCGCGCCGCTTTTCTCTCAAGGATCGAGTTCGGTGCTGCTGGTCTTCGCCGTCACCCCAACGGAAGCTGGGGTATTCCTCGATGCGGGTGACGCGGGCCCCAATGTGAGATCCCAGATTTCGCTGGGATGACGGGCTCGGGGTGTTCGTTCTCGCTTAGCAGCTAACGGATCCAGGCATCGATGGCGGCCCAGCCGTGGAAGCCGAACCGCCGGATTTGCCGCCAGCGCGACTCGGTCATGCCGCCTAGCGCGATCATTGGTATCCCGAGTCCCCGTCCGATCCGCATAGCACGCGCCGGACCGATCCCCGCCGTGCCGTCGTGCGACCGGGTGGGATGGATCGGCGACACGAACAGGGCATCGGCCCCAGCGCGCTTGCCAGCCAAGGCCTCGCCTCTCGAATGCGCTGGCCAGGTTCTGATCCCGTGAGTCTTTCCTCGACCATGCACACCGTCGGCCGCGATCACAGGCTTTCCGGCCACCACGACGACTAGCCGGCGCGAAAGTGCGATCCGCTTCACCCGCCGCAGCAACGCCCGCCGTTCCCGCGCAGGCTTAGCATAATGCCGAAACACCACGCCGGATCCCGGCGGCAATCGGCTCAACGCACGCCACAAGGCATCGCCCATCCGCTCGTCCGTCATCAGCCAGCGCGCGGGAATGGGGTTACGACGAGCCACGCCGCTGCCTATAGCGCGCCGCATGATTGCTGACGACACCACCAAATTGCAGGCCATCCGCAGCCGGATCGCCAAGGCCGCCGAGATCGCGGATCGCCGCGCGGACGACGTGACGCTGATCGCGGTCTCCAAGACGCATCCGGTCGAGGCGATCGAACCGCTGCTCGTCGAAGGCCAGCGCGTGTTCGGCGAGAACCGCGTGCAGGAAGCGTCCGAGAAATGGCCGGCGTTGCGCGAGACATATCCCGACGTCGAACTGCACCTGATCGGCCAGCTCCAGTCGAACAAGGCGGCCGAGGCGGTGGCGTTGTTCGACTGCATCCACGCGGTCGATCGCCCGTCGCTGGTCGCCGCGCTGGGGAAGGCGATGGAGGCGAGCGAACGTCGGCCGGACTGCTTCCTCCAGGTCAACATCGGTGACGAACCGCAAAAGGGCGGATGCGCGATCGCCGACCTGCCCGCGCTGGTGGAGCAGGCGCGCGCCGCCGGTTTGCCGATCGCCGGGCTGATGTGCCTGCCGCCCGCGGATATCGAGCCGGCGCCGTATTTCGCGTTGCTGGCAAAGCTCGCGCGCGATCACGGGTTGACCGGCCTCAGCATGGGCATGTCCGACGATTTCGAGACCGCGGTGACGATCGGCGCGACTCATGTCCGGATCGGCAGCGCGTTGTTCGGCGCGCGGGGGACGGGCGCATGAGCATTGCGGTTCGGTTCGATGCGCTGCTGTTCGACTTCGACGGCGTGCTGATCGACAGCGAAGCCGTCGGCAACCGGCACATCGCGGAGTGGCTGACCGCCGCGGGGCATCCTACCAGCGCCGAAGATTCTATGGCGAACTTCATGGGCCTCGCCGGGCCGCAGTTCATCGACGCGGTTGAGCGCTGGATCGACCGTCCACTCCCCGAGGAGTTCTACGCCGCGCGGAAGGCCGAGGACGAGCGCGTGATGGCGGCTGGCGTCGACGCGATCGAGGGCGCGGTGGCGTTCGTCCGCTCGCTCCCTACCGACCTGCCCAAGGCGATTGTCTCGTCGAGCCCGGTTTCGTGGATCGCGCGGCATCTGGAGCATATCGGCCTGCGCGATGCGTTCGGTGATCACCTCTATAGCGGGCGGGAGCATGTGACGAACGGCAAGCCCGCACCCGACCTGTATCTGTTCGGGGCGCGGCAGTTGGGCGTGGACATCGCGCGGACGGCGATCCTCGAGGATTCGCCTGTGGGGGCGACTGGGGCGGTAGCTTCGGGGGGCTATGTCATCGGCTTGTCGGCGGGATCGCATTGCGATGCTGAGCATGGTGCTCGGTTGAAGGCGATCGGCGTGGATGCGCTGGCGGAGAACTTCGACGACGTGGCGCGCCTTCTGGACTAGAGCGGATCGACTGTCAGTCGTCCTATCCCCGAAAGTCGCAGGCTCCCCTTCCTGAGAGGGAGGGGCTGGGGGTGGGTAGGGCCAGCGTTCAATTATGCGGAAGCCGACCCACCCCCGACCCCTCCCTTTCAGGGAGGGGGGAGATTCGTGGGCAAGTGGATTTCGATCCTCAGCGCGCAGGCAGTCAGCCTCGCTTACGTCGCCAGATCGCGCCGATACCTGCAACCAGATCATACGGAATCGCCGCCGCTTCCCGCGACCGCATCTTGAGCTGGTACCGCCGGCTCCCGCCATGCGGCACGTGGATCGCGCTTGCGGGCATGCCGAGCATCGCGAAGAGCATGCGGATGCGCGGTTGGTGATAGCCGTCGGTGCAGATCATGCACTGCGCATACTGGCCCGCGCGTGCGAAAGCCGTCGCCGCGACGACGCTCTGCAACGTGTCCACGCTGGCTTCGTCGAGATGGATTCGCGACCGGTCGACCGTTTCCGCCAGCACATCCGCCATCACCGAGGCTTCCGAAGGCCCATGCGTGCCCTTCGCGCCGGAGCAGAACAGGTCCGCATCGACGTAGCGCGCCGCCGCCGCCGCCGCGAATGCGATTCGGCGGGCGAGGGTGGGGCTCGGGCTGCCGTCGGAACGAACGGCCGCGCCGAACACGACGATCAGGCGCCGTGAGGGTGGGGGCGAGGGAGGGATCTCGGTCAGAACTGATGCCCCGTGCGGTCGCGCTTGGTGGCGAGATATTGCGCGTTGTGCGGGTTCGACGGCAGGAAATGCGGCACGCGTTCGATCACCGTCACGCCCGCCGCTTCGAGCCCGGCAACCTTGGCAGGGTTGTTGGTCAGCAACCGTACCTCGCGCTGGCCAAGCAGCGTCAGCATCCGCGCCGCCACCCCGAAATCGCGCGCATCGACTGCGAACCCGAGCCGCGTGTTCGCGTCGACCGTGTCGAAGCCCTGGTCCTGCAACGCATACGCACGCAGCTTGTTGACCAGCCCGATCCCGCGCCCCTCTTGCCGCAGATACAGCAGGATCCCCCAGCCACTATGCTGGATTGCGTGGATTGCGGCGTGCAGCTGCGGCCCACAATCGCATTTGAGGCTGCCGAGCACGTCACCCGTCAGGCACTCGCTGTGGAGGCGGACCAGCGGCGGCTGGCCGTTGGGCTGGCCGATCAGCAGCGCGATGTGCTCGTCGGCGCTTTCGGGGCTGCGGAACGCGACGATCTCCGCATCCTCCGCGCCTTCGACCGGAAGCCGTGCACGTGCCGCGAGCGTCAGGCGGTTCGCGTCTTCGTGTACGTCGATGTCCGCGCGGGCGATGTGGACCTCGGGTTCGCCCGTGCCAAGGAAGAACGCCGGCAGCAATCCCGCGATCCGGGCAAGGCGCAAGGCAGCTGCCGCCGCGTCCGGATCGGCGAGCGGGAGCGTCTGGAACGGGCCCTTGAGGGGGGTGGCCAAGTCGAATTGCGGATCGGCCAGCGCGGTCGCGGCGGCGAAATCGATCCAGGGCGCGCGATCGACGAGCACGGGCTCGGTCGGATCCGCGGCCGGGAGCTGGTTCGCGAGCTTCAACGTTGCCGCACGACCCGACGAGATCAGGACGCCGCCACTCGCTTCGGGATCGAACGCAGCCAACCGCTCGGCATCCGCCGTCTCGACCGCAAGCAGCACCAATCCGTCGATCGCGATCGGCCAGCCACGTCGTAAAGCGTCCACTGCGCGTGCCGCTGCGCGAGGATTACTCAAAACGCGAACTCGGTCATGATCGGGACGTGGTCGGACGGCTTCAGCCAGCTTCGGCAGCGTTCGTAGACCTGGTGCGACACTGCGGCTTCGGCGGCGGCACCGGTTGCCCACATGTGATCGAGCCTTCGCCCGCGATCCGAGGCTGCCCAATCCTTGGCTCGGTAGCTCCACCAGGTGAACAGGCGGGCGGGGGCGGGGTGGAAATGGCGGCCGAGATCGACCCAGTCGCCTGCCGCCTGCAACTTGCCGAGCGCCTCGACCTCGATGGGCGTGTGGCTGACGACGTCGAGCAGTTGCTTGTGGCTCCAGACGTCCGATTCGAGCGGGGCGATATTGAAGTCGCCGACCAGGATGGTCGGGCCGGGCAGCGTCTCGGACCAGGTCGTCATGCGCTCGATGAAGTCGAGCTTCTGGCCGAACTTGGGGTTTACTTCGCGGTCGGGGACGTCACCGCCGGCAGGAACGTAGACGTTTTCGAGCCGTACGCCGTTTTCCAGCCGGACGCCGATGTGGCGCGCCTCGCTGTTCGCCTGCCAGTCGAAGCGGTCGTCCTCGACGATCGGGACTCGGCTCAAAATTGCGACGCCGTGGTGCATGCGCTGGCCGTGCAGGACGATGTGCTCGTAGCCGAGCGCGCGGAACGCCTCCAGGGGGAAGTCGCCGTCGATGACCTTGGTCTCCTGCAGGCACAGGATGTCGGGCTGCTCGTCGCGCAGAAACTGTTCGACGATGGCGATCCGGAAACGGACCGAGTTGATGTTCCAGGAGACGATCTTCACCGGCGCGATGTAGCGTTGCGGGGGGGTGGGGACAAGGAACGCTGCTGGGGGTGCGGAAGAAGCAGAAGGTAGAAGGTGCCATCGGCAAAGCCGCTGTCGTCGGACGGGCTTTGCCCGCCGGCCGCGCTTGAGCGAGTCATGAAGACGCAGTCTTCTTGCCGCTCTACGCGAAAGACCCCCGCTCCGGGGGCATGGAGCGAGGGCCAACTCAGCGTTCGTCACGCAGGCAAGAAATGGGGAAACCATCCGGGCAACAGGGGGAAAAATCCCGAATGCCCCACATCCGCGAGCCACTCTCTAGGGGGCCGAACCTGTCGCTTGCATGAATGACACGAATTTTATGTTATTTTCTTACACCCGTGCGGCGCGGATCGTTCCAGCGGAAGCTGTTGTCGCTGACCGCTTCGCCGAACTTCTGGTTGGTCAAACGGATCGTCGTGCGGTTGTTCTGGCTGTCGAGCGCGACCCAGCCCTGCAACATTAGCCCGCCCGGTGCGCCCGCGTTGCGGACGAACACCAACGTGATCCGGCCATATTCGGGGTGCTTGGGATCGTTCGCCTCGACCGACACGATTCGCTGGTCGTAGCCGGGGACGAGTTTCGCATACCGCGTGATGTCGCGGGTCGGATCGAGCAGCACGCCCAGCGGCGAGTTCTTGATCGGCCAGCGCTGCACCTGCTTCACCGAATAATCGATGAAGGTCAGCGCGCCGCCCTCCGCGACGATCAGGATCGGCACGCCCTTCTCGTACTGGAAACGCAGCTTGCCGGGCTTCTTCAGCGTCAGCACGCCGGTCAGCACCTTGCCGTTGCGATCCGCCTGCGAGAAATTCGCGGTCATCGTCTCGACCGATTGCAGGTGCTTCTGCACGGCGGCCAGGTCACCGGTCGCCTGCGCGGCTATCGGGGAGGGCACGGCGGCGACGGACAAAGCGGCGATCGTCGCGATCACCGCGGGGCGGGTATTGAACATCGAAATCTCCTCAAGGCGCGACCGTTGCCCGCCCGCGCTTGAACCGCCACTGAATTCGACGGGTTCCGTCAGGGCGCGCGGACTACAGCGTAATCGCGCCCTTCAGGCCGAGCACCGCGACGTCGTTCGCGTCGTGCACGCCGCCGGGGTTGTGGACCCACTGCACGTTCGGGCGCAGTTCCAGCCACTTGGTCGGGTGGACGCTGTAATAGATTTCCGACGCGTATTCGGCATCCTGCACCGCGGGCCGCGCCGGATCGAGTTCCTGGCCCTTCGCCACGCGTCCGTTCACGTTGGTCCGCGCCACGCCGAAGCCGAGGATGTCGTTTGGCCGCCACGGCACCAGCCCCTTGTAGAACAGCCCCGCGGCAATCTGGTTGTCGGTGGTCGAGGTCGCGCGATCGGCTTGCGTCGCGTTGAGGAACACGCTGAGCCCGGTGACCGACTTGCCGTCCTTCGAGGTGCCGGTGACCTGTTGCTGGATGTTGAAATACACGCCGTAGCGTGCGCTGCGTCGCAGCGGTTCGAGGCCGGTGATCGCGATCGGCCGGCGGTTCAAATCGTAGAACACGTCGTCGCCGTTCGAGGTGTTGACCCAGCCGCCGACCTTGTACGCGCCGACCCGGCCGTCGTCATCGCCGCGCCGCCATTCGGCCTCGACGGGGATCAGCGCGCCGGTCGCACCGTGGAAATGGCCGATCACGAAGTCCTTTTCGAGGTTGCGCGGGTTCACCTCGTAGGCGGCGGTCTTCAGCGTGAGGTGATCGTTGACGTCGTAGCGCAGCCGCGCGCCCCATTGGCTGACCGGCCAGTTCTGCCAGTAATCGCCGTTCAGATTGCCCGGCGGCGCACCGCAGAAGCTGAGGTTCTGGAAATAGCATGAGAAGGACGCGAAATCCTCGCCCGGATTGGTGCGGCCTATCTTGAGTTCGAGCTTTTCGCCAAGTTTCTGCTCGTACCAGAATTGTGTGAGGCGGACGGTCTGGCCGCGGCCGTATACTTCCTGCACCTGTTGCAGCACGCCGAGATTGGCGTCCGCACCCAGATCGCGACCACGGCGGTAGGTGACGGTCGCCTGGAACGCGCCGCCCCTGAGGCCGACGACCTTGTCGAGATCGAGGAGCACGCCGACGTCGAACTGACCGGTCTCGCGCAACAGTTTCCGGTCCCCGCCGGAGAAATTATAGGCGCTTTCCGAGGCATAGCGCGCGCTGAGTCCGATGCCGCGATCGGCCAGACGTTTGCGGATATCGAACCAGTCGGCGAACAGCCCGGGCGGCGGGGTGCGCTGCGTATCGGCGGTTAGCGCAGAGGGCGAGAGATCGCTGTCACGGCGTACGCCGGAGCGCGGGCGGTGCTGGGTATCGGTGGCGCTACTGCCGGGGGTCTGCTTGGCGGTGTCCTGCGCAGAGACCTGACCGGGTAGGGCGAGCGCCACCGCTGCCGCTGCACAGAACCGCCGATACCCCATAACGCCCACCTGTTTTTCGTAACTTGTATCAACCCCGTATACCGGCCGTCGGCTGATCGAAACCCTCGACTAGTCAAAGGGACTTTAGGAATCCTCCCCCGCCAGGGGGAGGTGGCTGGCACTTGCCAGACGGAGGGGGCGGCACGCGATCACCTAGGTTCCGTGTCCTCCCCCTCCGACACCTGCGGTGCCACCTCCCCCTGGCGGGGGAGGATTGCTATGCGACCCTAGATCGCATGCCCCTCGGTATCGCGCAGCACTTCGCGGCGGCCGACGTGATCGGGGCGGCCGACGATGCCGTCCTTCTCCATCCGCTCGATCAACCGCGCGGCGGAGTTGTAGCCGATCCGCAATTGGCGCTGGAGCCACGAGGTCGACGCCTTCTGCGACTCGCACACCAACTGGATCGCCTGGCGATATTGCTGATCCTCCGCGGAGTCTTCACCGGTCGGCGAGCCCTCCAGCGCGAAGCTCTCCTCGGGCTCCTCAGTGACGGACGAGATGTAATCCGGCAGCCCCTGCGAGCGCCAGTGATCCGCCACCAGCCGCACTTCGTCATCGGTCACGAACGGGCCGTGGACGCGGACGATGCCCTTGCCGCCGGGCATGTAGAGCATGTCGCCCTTACCGAGCAGCTGCTCCGCGCCCTGTTCGCCGAGAATGGTGCGCGAATCGATCTTCGACGTCACATGGAAGCTGATCCGGGTCGGCAGATTGGCCTTGATGACGCCGGTGATGACGTCGACCGACGGCCGCTGCGTCGCCATGATCAGGTGGATGCCCGCCGCGCGCGCCTTCTGCGCGAGCCGCTGGATGAGGAATTCGACCTCCTTGCCCGCGGTCATCATCAGGTCGGCGAGTTCGTCGACGATCACGACGATCTGCGGCAAAACGTCGTATTCGAGCTTCTCCTCCTCGTACATCGGCGCGCCGGTATCCGGGTGATAGCCGGTCTGGACCTTGCGCCCGAGCGGTTGCCCCTTGGCCTTCGCGCCGCGCACCTTGTCGTTGAAACCGGCGAGGCTGCGCACGCCGACGGAGGACATCTGGCGATAGCGATCCTCCATCGTCTCGACCGCCCATTTCAGCGCGCGGACGGCCTTGGCGGGATCGGTCACGACCGGCGACAACAGATGCGGAATGTCGTCGTACATGCTCAGCTCGAGCATCTTCGGATCGATCATGATCATCCGGCACTGGTTCGGCGTCAGCTTGTAGAGCAGCGACAGGATCATGCTGTTCAGGCCGACCGACTTGCCCGAGCCGGTCGTGCCCGCCACCAGCAGATGCGGCATCGGCGCGAGATCGGCGATCACCGAATCGCCCGCGATGTTCTTGCCGAGGATGATCGGCAACTGCGCCGACTGGTCCTCGAACGTTTGGCTGCCGACGAGTTCGTGCAAGCTCACCGCCTCGCGCCGGGCATTCGGCAGCTCGATGCCGATCACGTTGCGCCCCGGGATCACAGCTACACGCGCCGAAATCGCGGACATGTTGCGCGCGATATCGTCGGCGAGCGCGATCACGCGGCTCGCCTTGATGCCGGGTGCGGGCTCGAGTTCGTACATCGTCACGACCGGGCCCGGCCGAACCTCGATGATCGATCCCTTGACGTGAAAATCGTCTAGCACGTTCTCGAGCAGGCGCGCGTTGCGCTCGAGGCCGGCCTTGTCGATCACATTGCCCTGGCTCGGCGGCGACGGCGTCAGCAGGTCGAGGCTCGGCAACGTGAAATTATCGCGCAGGTCGAGCGACGACTGCCGCTCCTTGGGCTTGGCCTGCGACGGCGCATTCTGGCGATCCGCGATTACCGGGGCAGGGCGCGGGTCGGGCTCGGCGACCGCACGCGGCTCGACCGGTTTGCGCGTCAACGTCAGCGGTTCGTCGTCGTCCTCGTCGATCTCCGCAAAGCCGTCATAGCCCAGCGCCTCGGTGCGATTGCGGCGGGGAAGGCGCCATTTGCGCTCGCCGAGATCGATCTCGATGCTCTTGCCCCAGACGATCGCACCGGCGATCGCGGCGACCAGCCCGATTGCGCGTGCGGACCAGAGTTCGGCGACCGGCTGGCCGATAAAGCTCAATGCCCAGTGCACCGCGCTGGAGACCGACAGGCCGATCACGCCGCCCCAGCCGGCGGGGAGCGCCAGCACCGACGTGCCCGACACGAACGCCAGCGCGCTCGCCATCAGCGCGACACCGATCGCCGCGCCGCGCACCATCCGCACCCAATGCCCGAGCGGCGCGTCGCGCCACAGTCGCATCCCGAGAATCGGTCCGATCGGGAGCAACAGCGCGACGGCGGGTCCGAACAGCGTGAGCGCGATATCGGCGAACCACGCGCCCGGCGGCCCGACCAGATTGGCGGGGTCGCCGCCCGATGCGGTGTTGAGCGCGGGGTCGCTCGGGTGATAGCTCGCCAGCGCCAGCGCCATCAGCAGCGTGCCGACGAACAACGCGATCGCCGCGATCAGCGCGCCGCTGCGGACGGCACCCGCCTTCACCGTCTCACGCCACAAGGCTGGCTGCGCGCGGCTGGCCATGACCCGTATTCTCCAGATTCTCTACAATAGAGAAATGCATCGTCCCCGGCAGCGTCAACGTCAAGATAACCGCGCTGCAACACGGGTTAAACCGCGTCGGGAACGTCGTTGGCAGCGACCAGCTGGCGGGATAAAGCGGCTTCATGGACACAGATGTAATCATCCTCGGTGGCGGGCTGGTCGGCGCGACGCTCGCCGTGGCGCTCGACGTGCACGGCATCTCGACGATCGTGATCGACCCCGCCGACCCCGCAGTGACGTTGGCGCCTGGTTTCGACGGCCGTGCCTCCGCGGTGGCGAGCGCGAGCTACCGCATGCTCGACGCGATCGGCATCGGCGCGACGCTGGCGGGGCAGGGCTGTGCGATCCGTCAGATCCGGGTGAGCGACGGCCTCGAACCCGGCGCGCTTGATTTCGTCCCCGCCGCTGACGATGGCGCGCTCGGCACGATGTACGAGAACAAGCTTCTCCGCCGCACGCTGTTCGATGCCGCGACCGCCGCGCCGCATGTCGACCTCCGCATGCAGACGCGCGCGACGACGGTCGACCGTGCCGAATCGGGCGTCACCGCCACGCTGGACTCGGGCGCCGTCATTCGCGCGCCGCTGTTGATCGCCGCGGAAGGCCGCAACTCGCCGACGCGCGAGGCCGCCGGGATCACGATCGCGCGCTGGTCGTACGAGCACACCGCGATCATCGCCGCATTCCATCACGAACGCTCGCACGAGGATGTCGCGTACGAGATCTTCTACGCGAGCGGCCCGTTCGCGCTGCTCCCGCTGCCCGATGATGCCGATGGCCATCGCTCCGCGATCGTCTGGACGGTCGACGCAAAAAACGCACCCGGCATGCTCAAGCTCGGCGACCGCGCGTTCCTGGCCGAAGCGGAAAAGAGCATGGGCGGTTTCCTCGGCGCGCTGTCGATGGCGACGCCGCGGTCGAGCTACCCGCTCGGCTTCCACCACGCCGCGCGGATCACCGACACGCGGCTCGCATTGGTCGGCGACGCCGGCCACGGCATCCATCCGATCGCGGGGCAGGGTCTCAACCTCGGCTTCCGCGACGTCGCGACGCTCGCCGAAGTGCTGGTCGAGGGCAAGCGCCTCGGCCTCGACCTCGGCGACGCTGACTTGCTCGCCCGCTACCAGCGCTGGCGCGGGCTCGACACGTTCATGACCGCCGCCGCCACCGACACGCTCACCCGCCTGTTCGGGCTCCCCGGCAAGACCGCCAGCGCCGTCCGCCGTTTCGGTATCAGCGCCGTCAACGCGATCCCGCCGCTCAAGGACCGCTTCATGGCGGAAGCACGCGGTGAAAGCGGCGACTTGCCCAAGCTGTTGCAGGGCCTCAAGGTCTGAGGCCGGCAATCTGCCTGTCGTGAACGCGCGATAGCAGGAGCAACGCGAGTATGGCGCCGACCAGGCACATCAGCATGTCCCACTGCGTATCCCACGGGTCGCCCTGCGTTCCGAGAAACGCGTCCGCGCCCTGGCCGAGCGCGACGGCGGCGCCGAACTCGATCAGTTCGTACAAGGCGCTGACGGACAGGCAATAGGCGAGGACGGTGATCGTCAGGAGCCGACGCGACGCGATGCTGCCGGTCCGGACGAGGATCTCGCGCAGCACGATCGCGGGCACGAAGCCCTGCATCAGATGGCCGAACCGATCATAGGGATTGCGGGCGAGGTGTAGCCAATCCTGCACCGCGAAACCGATCGGTACGCGCGCATAGGTGTAAGCGCCGCCCAGCATCAGGACGAAGCCGTGAAGCGCGATCAGCACGAGGGCGAGCGTCGTGAACGCGAAGCTGCGTCGCAGGGCGACCAATATGGGGATAGCGATGAGGACGGGTGCGATCTCCATCCACCACGTCGCGCGATCGGCTGGGGCCCATCCGGATGCCACGAGCCCGATCGACCACAGGATTGCCAATATGGGAAGCCGGTGGTCGGTCGAGGTCATGATGCGCTTTCGCCGAAGGGCAGGGTCCATGCCGACCGTCGAGCGAAAGGCGCCTGCACGGTCCTGGCAAAGAACCCTCCTAATCGATCAGCCGGTCTTCAGCCACTGGCGGAGCAGCGCGGTGACTTCGCCGGGACGCTCCATCGGTGCGAGGTGGCCGCAGGAGCGCAGCATGTGGAACCGCGAACCCTCGATCCGGGCACTCAGCGCGCGTGCGTCGTCGGGGGTGCAGATCAGGTCACGGTCGCCGACGGCTACCAGCGTCGGGACGTGGATCGCGGCGATCGCCTCGCTGATGTCGGGCCGTGCGAGCAGCGCGCGTTGCTGGCGTTCGAAGACGGTCTGGCCGACGCGTTCCGCCATCGCCTGTGCGGGGCCGGCGACGATCGCGGTCAGGCGCGGGTCGGCGTGCGGTGCGGTGGCGAGCAGGCCCTGGCCGACGACGGTGCGCGGGCGTACCTCCATCGACGCGCGCGTGCCGAACAGCGCGATCCGCTCGATCCGGTCGGGGGCTTGGCGTACCATCTCCATCGCGACGTAACCGCCGAGGCTGACGCCCGCGACCGCGAACCGCGGCGGTGCGCTGGCGAGCACGCGCGCGGCCATTTCGGACAGCGTGTCGTCCTGCGACAGGTCGCCGAAATCGACTTGTGCGACGGCGGCGAGATCGACGATCTGGCGCGCCCAGAGCTGCCCGTCGCAGCCCATCGCGGGGAGCAGCATCAACGGTGTACGCGGTCGGACCATGCGAAATCTCCGGTAGCGGCGGGTTGCGGGGATGCTCACCTCAGGCGACGAACGGGAAGGCGAGCGCGATCATGCCGACGATCGTCATCACGACGCAGACGGCGATCGCGGGCACCAGCGTGAAGCGCTGGTGATCGGCCAGGTCGATCCCGACCAGGCTGACCAGCAGATAGGTCGACGGCACCAGCGGGCTGAGCAGGTGGACCGGCTGGCCCATCAACGAAGCGCGGGCGATCGCCTCTGGCGCGACGCCGTAATGTGCGCCCGCCTCGGCGAGGATCGGCAGCATCCCGAAATAGAACGCGTCGTTCGAGATGAAGAAGGTGAACGGCATGCTCAGCACCGCGGTGATCGGTGCCATGTACGGCCCGAGCGCGGGCGGGATCACGCCGACCACCGCCTTGCTCATCGCCTCGACCATGCCGGTGCCGCCGAGAATGCCGGTGAAGATGCCCGCCGCGAAGATCAGCGACACCACCGCCAGCACGTTGCCGGCGTGCGCGGAAATGCGCTCCTTCTGGTCGGCGACGCCAGGATAGTTGACGATCATCGCGATCGCGAACGCCAGCATCATCAGCACCGACAAGGGCAGGATACCCCACACCAGCAGCGTCAGCAGCGTGATGACGAGGGCTGCGTTGAACCAGATCAGCTTCGGACGGCGTGCCTCGGGATATTGCGAGACGGCCATGCCGGTGAACTCGGTGTCCGCGGTGACGCCGGCTTCACCCATCCGGACTCGCTCTTTCCGCCCGAAATATACGGCGAGGCCGATCAGGAAGGCGAGCCCTGCGATCATGCCGGGGATCAGCGGCAGGAACAGCGTCGCGGGATCGAGCTTCAGCGCACTCGCGGCACGCGCGGTCGGCCCGCCCCACGGCGTAAGGTTCATGATCCCGCTCGTCGTCATCAACAGGCAGACGAGGTACAGCCGGTTCATGTTGAAGCGCTTGTAGAGCGGCAGCAGCGCGGCGATCGTGATGATGTAGGTGGTCGACCCGTCGCCATCGAGGCTGACGAGCGCGCACAGCACGACCGTCCCGATCAAGATCCGCATCGGATCGCCGTGGACCATCCGAATCAGCCGTCCGACCAGCGGATCGAACAGGCCGGTGTCGGTCATCGTCGAGAAGAACAGGATCGCGAACAGCAGCATGACGCCGGTCGGCGCGAGGTTCTTGATGCCGTCGATCATCATCGGGCCAAGACCCGCGGCCTCACCCGCGAACACGCCGAAGATCGACGGGATCACGATGAGCGCGACCAGCGGCGTCATCTTCTTGGTCATGATCAACGTCATGAACGTGGCGACCATCAGGAAGCCGAGCAGGGCAAGGTTCATCGCTTCGTCCTAGGAAAGGGCGTGAATAGGGGGGTGGCGGTGGTAGGCATCGCCGCAGTTACCGTCGCGGGAGCCGCCACACGGGCAGCCGCAAGCACCCCGTCATCCTGACGAAAGTCAGGATCCAGGGTTACGGAGCGTGGTCCCTCGTGGCTCTGGATCCTGACTTTCGTCAGGATGACGGGGCGCGGGAGGCTGCTTGCAGCGCCCACGACAGGACCAGCAGCCAGCATCAGAACGTCACCCCGACGCGGGCGCTTACCGTCTGGCCGCTGTCGTTGCCGACATAGTCGCCGGCGCGATTGTCGGTGTTCCACTGGATCGCGTTCACCTGGAAACGGGTGAAGCTGTTGAGGTACCAGTTGACCCCGACGGTCGCCGCCCAGCCGTCGCCGCCGGTCAGCAGATTGTCGAAATCGAGACTTTCGTAGCGCGCGGTGAGCTCGATCGCGCCGACGCCGCCGTCGAACGTCGGCTTCAGCACCTTGGGCTGGCCGAAGCTCCCGAGCCGCGGATTGTACGGCGGCAGGTCGCCGGTCAGGAACAGGCCGGCCGAGACGCTCCACGCCTTGCTGACGAAATCGGGACGCCCGCCGTCGAGCCGCGCGTTGCGGCGGCCCGCTTCGCCCATCACCCACAACGGCCCGCGATAGCCGCCGAGCTCGACGCCGTAGCCGGTCGTGCCGGTACCGCCGATCAGCGGCCCGGTCGACACGCGTAGCGCACCGTTGAAGCGGCCGCCGATCACCGTGTTGCGAGTCAGCGTGCCCGCGACCGACGACAGCGACTCGTCGAAGCCCCAGACACCGAGATGGAGCACGCCGGTATCGGACTTGATCGGGTTCCAGTGCGCGCGGCCCAGCACAGTGCGGCTGTCGCCAACCGCCTGCGTGCCGTCGATCCGGTCGCCGGTGACGGTGACCGAGGCATGGCCGGTCTTCCAGAACACGCGCGGCATCACGCCAATCCCGTAGAAGCCGCGCTGCGGGATGATCGCGGTGGCGACCGTCGTGCGCTCCAGAAACGGGGTCGAGTCCGAGCCGGTCGAGCCTTCGAAGCCGCGATCGTTGAACAGGTGGCCGGCGCGAACGTCGTAGTCCAGACCCGGCCTGATCTTGTTGCGCCAGCCGACGAACGCGGTGACGACGTCGACCTCGTTCTCCGAAAAGTCGCTCTCGAACTGGTAGAAGAAGTGCGTGCCGACGCCGCCTTCGAGGCCGAGGCGCAGCGCACGCATGCCCGTCGTGGTGATGTTGCGGCCGTCGTATTTCGAGCCGAAGCTCGAGCTGACGTCGGTCAGGATACGGCCGCGCGGCTTGAACGTGTAGACCCCGTCCGCCGAGTGGAAGACGGGCAGCCCGGCGCCCCATTCGGTGGTCACGCCCGACGGATTGTCACGTGCGGCGACCGCCTGCGCGACGCTGCGATCGGCGGGGCCGGGAGGGGCGAGCTGCGGCGCGAACGGCACGGTGCGACGCGGCTCGGTGTTCTGCGCGACCGCCTGCGGTGCCGGCTGCAACGGCGCGACCGGAGCGGACGCCTGCGCGACGGCGGCGTTGTTCTCCAGCCGGTCAAGCCGCGACTTCAGCGCGGCAATCTCGGCGGCCTGCGCACGTACCAGCGCGGCAAGGTCGGCGTCGGTCGGAGGCGATGTCGGGACTTGGGCCAGCGCCGGAGTCGCGGCGATCAGCGCGAGTGCGGCGCACCCGGTACGGAAGAGAGTCATTGTTGGGCTCCGGTGGCGAGAATCGCGGTCCAGTCGCGCAGGAAACGCTGGCGCTTGACGCGGTCGAGGTTGACGAGAAGTTGTGGCCCCACGCGGATCGGTCGCGCCTGGCTCGAGGGAAGACGGCGCGCGGAAACGTCGGTGCGGACCGGCCACAGGCTGCGCCTGGCGAGCAGCGACTGGCCCTCGCGCGACAGCAGGAAATCGAGGAACAGCTTCGCCGCCGCGGGGTGCGCGGCCTCGCGCGCGATGAACGCGATCCGCGAGGTGACGATCGTATAGTCCTGGAGGAACGCGACGCCGATGCGGGGATCGGTCCGCGCGCGTTCGACCGCGTACGATCCGATGACGTTGTACGCGATCGCCTGCCGCCCCTCGGCGACGCCGCGCAGCATCGGCTCGCTGGTGCGCGACAGCACGGGCTTTGTCGCGGCGATCGCCTCCAGCAACGACCGCGTATCGCGCGTGATCGCCATGTCCTCGGACAGATACAGATAGCCGACATTGGAGCGCGCCGGATCGAACGTGGTCACCCGGCCTGTCAGGGCGCGCGCATTCTTCCGCAGCCATGTCTCCAGCGCGGCATGCGTGCGCGGAACCTGTCCGGCGGGCACGAGACGCTTGTTGTAGACGATCCCGATCGGCTCCGCGGTCACGCCGAAGCCCATGTTCTTCCACACCGACACCGGCGGCAGCGCGGGCTTTTCGGGGCTCGCATAGCCTTGCGCGAAGCCATCGTTGATCAGCTTGACCTGCAGGTCCATCGCCGACGACCAGACGAGATCGGCGGACATTGTCTTTGCGCGCGTCTCGGTGACGAAGCGGCGGTACATCTCGGTCGAGCCGATGTCCGCGTAGAGTACGGTGATGCCCGGATATCGCTTCCGGAACGCAGCGACGACCGGCAGCAGTTCGGCGCGATCGGCATTGCCGTAGATCCGCACCTGCCGCTCGGCACGCGCGTCGGAGATCAGCTGGTCGTAGGAGCGGGGATAATTGGCAGGGCGCTGCGCCACGACGGCGGTCGCGGTGAAGCACGTAGCCAGCAGTGCGATCTTCAGAAAAATTCGTGCCATCGTCACTCTCCTCGCCTTCCGTCTCTGTGTTCGGATAGACTGCAACGGTGGAGTACGAACCGAACCTGTCACCAACCTTTCATGGTTTTTCATGCGCATCCTGCTGATCGAGGACGACGCGGCGTTGGCGCGCAGCATCGCGGCGTTGCTGCGCGCGGGCGGTAATGCGGTCGATCACGTCGCGACGGGCGAGGATGCGCTGTCGGTGGTTGCGGGGGAGCCGTATGCGCTGGTGATCCTCGATGTCGGGCTGCCCGGTATCGACGGGTTCACCGTGCTGGAGACGCTGCGCCGTCGCGGCGAGCGCGTGCCGGTGCTGATGCTGACCGCACGCGATGCGCTCGACGACCGCGTGCGCGGCCTCGACCTCGGCGCCGACGATTATCTGCGGAAGCCGTTCGACCCCGAGGAGTTGGAGGCGCGCGTTCGGGCGCTGGGGCGGCGGCGCGGCGGCGATCCGCTGCCGGTGCTCAGCGTCGGTACGCTGACGATCAACCGCTCGACTGGTGACGCGGACATCGCCGGTCGTCCGCTTGATCTGCGTCGGCGGGAGCGCGCGGTGCTGGAGGCGCTCGCTACCCGAGCAGGCCGCGTCGTTCCGCGCGCGCTGCTGATCGGCGAGGTGTTCGGGTTCGACGAGCCGGTCGGCGACAACGCGATCGAGGTTCATGTCACGCGGCTGCGGGGAAAACTTGCGCCCGACGGGCCTGGTATCCGGACCGTCCGCGGGGTCGGCTACATGCTCGATGCCGGCTGAGACGCGTACCCCAGCGCTGCGTACGCGCCTGCTGGTCGCGGTACTCGGACCGTTGCTGGCGGCGGCGATCCTGATCGGCGTGGTCGGTGCGACTCTGATCGCCGACGTTGTCCGGCGCACCAACGACCGCGTGCTCGGTGGTGCGCTTGGTGCGATTGCGGAGACGGTGCAGGTCGAGCGCGGCGAGGTGACGCTCGACCTGCCGTCCGCCGCGTTCGGGATGCTGGAGAATACCGAACGCGACAACGTCTACTACCGCGTCGCCGTCGGCCCGGACCTGCTGACGGGCTACGCGGATCTGCCCGCGCCCGATCCCGCGACGCTCGACATAGACGTGCCGCGCTATCGCTTCGCGCGCTACCGCGGCCAGCAGATCCGCATCGCCGAGGTCCGCCGGTCGCTTCCCCGGATCGACAAGCCCGTGATCGTCCAGATCGCCGAGACGCTCGACAACCGCGGTGCGCTCACCCGCCGCCTGATGCTCGCGCTGCTGATCGGGGAATGCGTCCTCGTCGGTGCCGCGGCGTTGCTCATCCGGCCTGCGTTAGGCTGGAGCCTTCGCCCGCTCGCCCGCCTGCGTGGCGCGGTTGAGGCACGTGACGGACGCGCCCGGCCCGATTTCTCGCCGCTGGACACAGGTCCGCTCCCGAGCGAACTCCGCCCGCTCGCCGGTGCGTTCGACCGCCTGCTGGCGCAGCTCGACACCGCGACCGTCGGCGTCCGCCGCTTTACCGCCGACGCATCGCACCAGATGCGCACCCCCCTGTCGGTGCTGAAGGTCCAGGTCGCGCTCGCCCGCCGTGGCTCGGGTCCCGAACGCAGCGTCGCGCTCGACGAGATCGCCGACGCGGTGGTGCGTCTCGAACGCCTGGTGACGCAGTTGCTGGCGTTGGCGCGCGCCGAAGAGGCCGGGGTGTCCGCGCCACTCGAGGCGGTCGACCTGCGCGAAGTGGCGGTGGCGGTCATCACGCGACAGATCAACCGCGCGATCGAAGCCGGCATCGACCTGACGATCGAGGGCGACCCGGAGGTCAGCCACGTGGTTTCCGGTCACCGCACGCTGATCTTCGAGATCGTATCCAACCTGATCGACAACGGCATCCGCTATAACCGGCGCGGCGGCACCGTGTCGGTCAGGCTCCAGACGACGCCGTCGGAGACGACGATCGCGGTGGTCGACGATGGGCCGGGGATACCGATCGACCAGCGCGAGATGGCGTTCGACCGGTTCGTCCGGCTCGGCGCGACTGGGAGTCCGGAGGGAAGCGGCCTCGGCCTGGCGATCGTGCGGTCGGCGGCGACTCGCCTCAACGCGACCGTGGCGTTTGGCGAGGTGGCCAGTGGCACGAGCGTGATCCTGCGGTTCTTTCACGCGAACGAGTAACCTGCATCAACGCGGCCCAATACGTGGGCAGCGGCGCGTGCCTTTTCGTTAAGGTGTTCGTGTCACTCGGGAAAAAACGACCGAGCGACCATGCTACCCACTCTCTTCAATCTCCATTTCCAGCACTCCGGCTATCTGGTCGTCGTCGCGATCGGCATCTGCCTGACCGCAAGCTGGTCGGTGTCGCTGCTGACCACCGATATGGCCAATGCCCCGCAGCGCGAGCCGTTGGGCTGGCGTCACGGCGCGCTGGCGCTGGCGGCCGGGTTGGGAGTGTGGGCGACGCACTTCATCGCCATCCTCGCATACCGGCCCGACCTGCTGCTGCGGTACGACCCGTTGGTGACGACGGTGTCGGCGCTGGTCGGGATCCTGACAGTCGGCGTGCCGATCGTCGCGATCACGCGGTTGCGGTCGCACAAGGGGCGGATCGTCGCCGCGGGTGCTGCGGGGGCGGGGATCTGGTGCATGCACGCGGTCGGCATCACCGGCATGACCGACTGTATCCACGTCTTTTCGTGGCCGACCAATGCCGCCGGGCTGATCATGGGGACGCTGCTGCTGTCTTCCTGGCAGATCAACCGTGGCTGGTCGCGCTCGCGGCCCATCGGGTGCCTGGTGTTCGCGCTGTCGATCTGCGTCACGCATTTCCTGTCGCTGTCGGGCGACCTCGTCCTCGGCAGCATCAACGACGTGCCCGGCAGCGTGTTGTCGCCGGGGCTGGTCGCGGCCTGCATGACCTTCGCGGTGTCGGTCACGTGCCTCGGCAGCCTGCTGACCTTCGCGCGGTTCAAGACGACGCGCGAGGAAGAGGCGCAGACGCTGAAGTCGGTGATGGAGAGCATGTCCGACGGGCTGGTGTTCATCGACCGCGAAGGCCGCCTGCGTCATTTCAACCGGCGCTTCCTCGACCTGTTCAACACGCCGGTCGACGCGATCGGCCCGGGGCTGACGATCGACCAGTTCCTCGACGTCATCGCGACATGCCGCGGCTGGGCGGCGGAGAAGCGTACGCTGGTCGGGGGCGCGATGAAGCAGTGGGTGCAGCTCGACGACGACTTCGACCGCGAGTGCGAGATGGAGGATGGCCGCACCTATCAGATGCAGTGCCGGTCGATCCCGCGACAGGGCATCGTGCTGACGTTCAACGACGTCAGCGCCGAACGCCGTGCGCTCGATAACCTCACGCATCTCGCCTATCACGATCCGCTGACCGGACTGCGCAATCGCCGCGCGCTGCGCGAGGAGAAGGAAGCGCGGATCGGTCTGGGCGAGCCGTTCTCGCTGCTGTTGATCGACCTCGACGATTTCAAGCGGATCAACGATGCGTATGGCCATGCGGTCGGCGATACGCTGCTGATCCATGTCGCGGCCGAGCTGACGAGCCTGCTGCCCGACGACAGCTTCGTCGCGCGGATGGGCGGCGACGAGATCGCGATCATCGCCACGCAGCTCGGCGATGCGGCGACCGCGCTGGCCGACACGATCGTCATCCGGCTCAGTGCGCCGGTGATCATCGACGAACGCCGGCTGCTGCCCGGATGCAGCATCGGCATCGCCGGGTTTGCCAACGACCTGACCCCCGACGAACTGATGAAACGCGCCGACATGGCGCTGTACGAGGCGAAGCGACGCGGGCGCCGGCGTGCGCAACCCTATGTCTCGGGCCTCGCCGAGCGCCTGGTCGAACGGCAGCACATCACCGACGACCTGTACGAAGCGGTGCAGAATGGCGGCTTCTCGCTCGCGTTCCAGCCGGTGGTGGCGCTGTCGTCGGGCATCACGACGGGATACGAGGCGCTGATCCGCTGGAACCACCCGACGCGTGGCTGGATCTCGCCCGATACCTTCATCCCGATCGCCGAGGATTGCGGCCTGATCGAGGAGATCGGGCGGTGGGTGATCATGGAAGCGTGCCGGCAGCTGGCGGGCTGGTCGTCGCACCTGCATGTCGCGATCAACGTGTCGGCGGGACAGCTGAAGTCGGACGCGCTGCTGCACCACCTGACGCAGGCGATCCTGGTCCACGGTGTCGCGGCGGAGCGAGTCGAGGTCGAGATCACCGAGACCGCGCTGATCGACGATGCCGCGCGCACGGCGGCGATGCTGGCGCGGATCCGCCGGACCGGGATCAAGGTCGCGCTCGACGATTTCGGCACCGGCCAGTCGTCGCTCGCGCATCTTCGCGATTTCCAGTTCGACCGGATCAAGATCGACCGGAGTTTCGTGATCGAGGCGGGCTCCGACGCGCGGTGCATGGCGGTGCTGCGCGCGACCGTCGCGATCGGCCAGGAACTCGGCGTCCTGACGCATGCGGAGGGGGTCGAGACACGCGAACAGCTCGAACTGTTGCGGTCGATCGGCTGCGACGCGGTGCAGGGCTATCTGGTCGGGCGACCGGTCGTGCCGTTCACCGATGCGGTCGACACACTCGTACCAGCGGCGGTGGGCATGGGTTCGACCCCGATCGGCGAAGAGGCGGCCGCCGTCGCGCGGATCGCCGCCTGACGGCGTATCGGCAGATGCGCGGCGCGATCGCGTCGCGTTCGCACCTTCTCCCGCCACGCACCCCGGCGGTGGAAATGCTTCGGCGCAATGACGGTATGCTATTGTCGACGCGCGAGACTTTAGGTAGCAAATACTTGCTTGGAACAGAGTAAGAACCAGACGTCCTTGCGGGACGAGGATGCCGATCATACGCTGATCCTGGCGGCATTCGGCCGTTCGCTCGACGCGGCGGATCCTTTCGTGGTCGGGTTCAACGAAGCGATCTTGCCTATGGCGATCAGCGATCCGACGCTTCCCGACAACCCGATCATTCACGTGAACGCGGCGTTCGAGCGCTTGACCGGCTATGCCCGCGACGAGGTGGTCGGCCGGAATTGCCGGTTCCTGCAAGGGCCGGAGACGCGTCCCGAGGACGTGTCGCGGCTGCGGGATGCGATCGGCCGGTCCGAGCGAATCGAGATCGACCTGCTCAATCACCGCAAGGACGGGACGCCGTTCTGGAACCGGTTGCTGGTCGCGCCGGTGTTCGATCGCAGCCGGCATCTTCGCTATTACGTCGCGTCCCAGCACGACGTGACGCTCGAACGCGAAACGCTCGCGCTGCTGGAGGCCGAGCAGCGCGAACTCGAGGCGTCTGCAGCGGAGACGCAGGTTCGGCTCGCCGACAGCGCCGCGCGGCTGCAATTCGCGTTGAAGGCGGGGCGGCTGGGCGCGTGGACCTTCGATCCCGCCAGCCAGCATCTCGACGCGTCGGATGGCTGCAAGATCGTCTTCGGCTATGATCCGGGTGCGGCGTTCGGTTATCCCGAGTTCCTCGAAACGATCCATCCGGAGGATCGCGCGCGTGTCGTCGAGGCGATCCAGGAGACGATCGCGACGGGTTGCGACTACGACATCGAATACCGCATCGTGACGCCGGCGGCGGAGGTTCGCTGGGTCGCGATCCGCGGCGAATTGCTGACGCGCGCGGATGGCACGGCGCTGTCGATGACCGGCTTCTCGACCGACATCACCGAGCGCAAGCGGACCGAGGAACACCGCGCCCTGCTGGCGGGCGAACTGACGCACCGGGTCAAGAACACGCTCGCGACGGTCAGCGCCATCGTCAACCAGACGTTGCGCGATGCCGCCTCGATGTCCGAGGCACGCGACACGATCGGCGCGCGGATCGGATCGCTGGCGGTCGCGCACGACCTGTTGCTGCGCGACGAGGTGGAGGGCGCGACGATCGCGGATATCGTGACCGGGGTGATGGCGCCGTTCGACGATGGCGGCGGTCGCCTGTTCTCGGTCGAGGGGCCGCATGTCCGGCTCGAGCCGCGCGTGACGCTTGCCTTGTCGATGGCGCTTCACGAACTGGCGACCAACGCCGCCAAATATGGCGCGCTCCACGTCGCGGGCGGGCATGTCACGATTTCATGGAGCGTCGGCATCGGCGAGGGCGGACGCCGGCTGGCCTTCATGTGGGAGGAGACCGGCGGCCCGGTGGTCACCGCGCCGACGCGCACCGGCTTCGGATCGCGGATGATCGAACGCGTGCTCGCACAACATATGCGCGGCACCGCCCGGATCGAGTATCGCGACACCGGCGTCGTCTTCACGATCGACGCCCCGCTCTAGGCTGGCGCGGGTCGATGCCGAAGCCACCCCTGCTGACGACCCCGGACGGACGGTATATCGTGGTGCGTGGACGGCTTTGGCGGACCGCGAACCCAGGCCTGGCCAGGGACGACCGCGTGCGACTGGTTACGGCGTTGATGGACGGTCGGCGAGGCGTGGCCGCAGCGAAGCGGGATGGCGATCGCGCAGCGGAGGCGGCTGCGCGGGCCGCGGTCGATGCGGCGAAGCACGGTCTGGGCGAGCGCGGGCCGGTATGGTGGACCGATGGCGCGCCCGATCTCAACCGGCACATGGCGCGCACGACGCCCTATGCGGACTGGTTTGCGACGGTGGACAACGGCGAGAGTACACCAAAACAAAGTTAAGTGATTTAACCTAATCTATGTGAAGACTGGGCCCGACTGGCATCCGGCGCGTTGAGGGACCCTGAGTTTACCGGGAAACCCAAATGTGCCACGTACTTGTGATCGAAGACGACTGGCTGATCGCGGACCATATCATCAGCCTGATTCAGCAAGCCGGCGCGACATCCTATGATCAGGCGGATTGCGAGACCGACGCGGTCGTGGCCGCAGGGGCGCACATCCCGGACATGATCGTTTCCGACGTCCGACTTCGCGAGGGAACCGGGCCGCTGGCGGTACAAAGGATCATCGCCGCGCACGGCAACATACCCGTCATGTTCATCACCGGAACGCCCGAAGCTTGCGTGCCGTGCGATCCGCCCGCCGAAGTGCTCGACAAGCCGATCCTGGAGGCCGTGGTCCTGGAAACGTTCCGAAGACTCGCCCCGCATTGATGAGTAGGAGGTACGGCGTGGTGAGCGCCGTACCTCATTGGCAATCAGCCCTGGATATCGCTCGCGTCGAATTCCTTGAACGCGGCCTTCACCTCGGCGGCGCGGGCATCGTCCGCGATGTCGACGGAGACGACGATCTTGCCTTCAAGGGCGGCATCGTCGCGTGATTCCGGCGTCGGGTCCTTGCCTTCGGTATCCGAACCGGCCTTCTCGTCGCCGACGCTGTTGTCTGCGCCGTCGGTAGTGATGAAGATGTCGGTCCGCTCGATGCCCTGCTCCTGGACCAGGCGCTCGACGGTCATCTCGGCTTCGCGGCGGGTATCGAACTTTGCCTTGAGAGTGGTGGACATTGGTCGCTCCTTGTTGCGGGTAAAAGGGTCAGGCGGGACACAGATCGGGCGATGCGGCGTGCGCGCGATCGCTGGCGTCGATGTCCGCGAGGTGATCGAGGAAATTGTTCAGTTCGGTGCGGCGGCGCGCTTCGTCGGCGAACTCGCGGTCGACGCCGAGCGCCCATAGCAGCGAGCGGCGATCGGGATCGTGGTGGAGCGCATCGAGCTGGTCCGCGCGGTGCTCGACGTCGCCGGTCGTCTCCGCGAGCCCGGCTTCGACGATGTCCTCGGCCTGGCGGCGCAGCGCGACCGCGATTTCGCCGAGCGCGAGTTCGGGGTGATATTGCACACCCCAGAAAATCCCGCCGTCGTGGCGGATCTCGGCGGCCTGGATCGTCGTGACGGCGTTGCTCGCGAGCAGGGTCGCGTCGGCGGGAAGCGTCTCGACCTCGTCGCCGTGGATCGCGGGGGCGTCCCAGCTCGCCGCACGGCCGGCGAGCAGCGGGTGATTGCGGCCGGCGTCGGTCGGCGTGATGCGGCGGGCGATCCCGGCCTCCATCCGCTGCGGCATCTTGCGGACTTTCCCACCGGCGGCGGCGACCGCGAGCTGCAGCCCGGCGCAGGATCCGAACGACGGCGTGCCCGATGCGAATACCGATCGCATGAAGGTCAGCTGGCGTCGGACCTCCGGGCTGTCGTCATAGACGTGGAGTGGCGATCCGGTGATGAACACCGCGTCGAACAGGCCAAGGGCATTGGCCTCATAGACTTGTGCATCGTCGTCGGCGGGCGCGACGATCGTGATCTCGGCATCGGGACGGAGCTGACGAAGCGTCGACGCATAGGTTTCGCCCGAGCTTTTGCCGGTGTGGCGACGACGCGCGTCGCGCTCTTCCGCGGTCTCGCTTTCGGCAACCAGAAAATGCGGCAAACCCGGTCCTCTCCCGTTTCGGTTCGAGCGACCTCAACGCGCTGGCACGCGTTTCGTCCGCCGCCGTCGCAAATTTTGCGCGCCTACATTTCCAGCGCGCGCTCGTAGCCTGTGAGTTCGAGATAGCCGCGACCGCCGCGGGTGCGGACCGCGCCTTCCCAATAGACCGGCAGGCCGCTGCGGCGGGCGTCGAGTTCCTGCGCGGCGAACATCGGTACGAGGCGCCAGCGCTGGATGCCGCCGGCGATGCGCACGCTCAGTTCCTGCGAGACGGGGTAGAGCGCGCCGGTCGCCTTGCTGCGCCATGTCGCGAGCGGGCGGAATGCGACGTCGTTGGGGCCGAACACCGTCATGCTGCCGTCGGCGCGACGGAGCGAGCCGCCCGTCCAGACCGTGCCGCCGCCCTTGCGCCGGATGCGGAACGCCATCAGCGCGGAGCCGTCGTCGAAATTGAGCCCGGTCCAGTCCCAGCCTTGCGCGGCGGGCGCGAGGTAGTTGGACGACCATTCGCGGTCCAGCCACGCCTCGCCCGTCACCGCGATCGTTCCGCCACCTTTGCGGACCCGGCCGGTCACACGCAGATGCGGCACCGAGTAATAATAGCTGGCCTCCTCGGGGCGTGGTCCCTTGCGGCTATAGCCTCCGATGCCCTGCGGCAGGGGAGGCTGGGTCGGTTGGAAGTCGAGCGCGAGGCCGAAGCCGTCCGTGTTTACACGCGTCGTCCAGCGGCCATTCCCTGCACGGCGCAATCGCCAGTCGCGGATCGCGACGTCGGCATCGCCGGTACGCGCCTGCGCCAGACCGAAGCCTTCGCGTGCCGCCTGCTCGCCGTGGAGCAGCTTGCCCGTGGTCGGATCGGACAGCGCGGCGTGCGCGAACAGGACCTGGCGTGCGGCGAACCGGCTCGGGTTGCGCGGATCGACCGGCGGGCGCGTGCGGAAGAACGTCACTTGGAAGCCGAGATCCTTGCCATCCTCGGTCCGTAGCCAGCCGGTGACGTACCACCATTCGGTGCGAAACGCCGGGTGCGCGCCGTGATCCGCTGGAAAGCGCAGGCTGATCCCCGGACGCACGACCGGATAGGGGGCGGGCGGCGTGGCGGCGGGCGCGGCGACACCGATCGCGGCAATCCAGCCGAGCAGGGCCCAAGGTCGCAGCATCACCAATCCTCCCGCACCGACTGAACCGCGCTCTTTGCCGTCGCGCGCCGCCCCGCGAGCATCGCGGTCGCCGCCGCCGCGCCCGTCAGCGCGGTCGCGACGCCGATCAGCGTGCCGACCGGGATGCGGGTGGTCATCGTCCAGTTGAACGACTGCGGGTTGATGACGTGGATCAGCACTTGCGACAGGACCAGCCCGAGCCCGATCCCTGCGAGCGCGCCGGTGAGCCCGACGATCGCGCCTTCGGTGGCGAGCATCCTGGTGAGCTGGCCGCGGGTGAGGCCGAGATGCCGGAGCATCCCGAACTCGCGTTCGCGCGCGATCGTCTGCGCCGACATCGTTGCCGCGACGCCGGCCAGCCCGACCAGGATCGCCACCGCCTCCAGCAGATAGGTGACCGCGAAACTGCGATCGAACAGCGTCAGCGCGAGTTTCCGCAGCGTCGCCGGCTGGCCGACTTCGACCTGGGGACGCAGGTCGGTGGGCAGGCGATCGGTCATCGCGCGCGCGACCTTCGCCGGATCCGCACCGGGCAGAATCGTCGCGGAAATCTCGTCGCGGCGATCGTCGCCCGTCAGGCGCTGGTAATCGCCCTCGTCGATCAGCACCGCGCCCGCCTGGCGTCCGTAGTCGCGCCATATGCCGGCGACCGTGAACTGCGTGCGGCCGGCGATCGGCAGCGTGATGCGCTCGCCCGTATCCCAGCCGTAGAGGCGGTGCGCGGGCTCGGAGACCCAGATCGGCAGCGCGTCCTTCGGCACCGCCCCCTTCTGCACCGACGGGCCGCGATCGATCAGCACCAGCAACGGATCGCGGCCACCGCGCTCGGGCCGCGCGATCAGGCTGACGGGTGGGCGATCCGCGGCGATGGTCAGCGGGATCTGCCGACTGAAGGCGAGGCGGGCGATACCCGGCGTGCCTGCGATACGCGTGCGGGTCGCCGGATCGAACGTCGCGCCGGCGGTGGTGCGCAGATACAGGTCCGCGCCAAGCACCTGGTTGAGCCACTCGTCGACCGCGCCGCGGAAGCTGGTCACCATCGTCGCCATCGCGATCATCAGCGCGGTCGAGGCGACGATCCCGCACAATGCGGTCGCCGCCTCGCCGGGCGCGCCATGCAGGTGACGGACCGCGAGCAGGCCGGGCACGCTGCCTCGCGTCCGCCTTGCCAACGGGGTCAGCAGCGTGCGCGCGAACCACGGCACGCCCGCGACGCCGCCCGCGAGCATCAGCGCCATCCCCAGGAAACCGAACAGTGGCAGCCCTGCGATCGCGGGCAACAGCGACGCGGCGCCTCCCGCAACGAGCAACGCGGCGGCGGGCCACCACGCGACCGGCCGCCGCGGATCGAGCACGTCGCCGGCGTTCTTGAGCGCTGCGGCCGGTGCAGCCCGCGCCGCGACTCGGGCGGGCAACGCGCTGCCGAGGATCGCCGCGAGCAGGCCGAGCGCGAAGAACCCGATCGCGGCGCCGGGCTGAATCACGACGCGCGCGGTGCTGCCGCCGAAATAGCCCGCACCGAGGTCGCCGCCGAACCAGTGGAGTGCCGCCCATGCCAGGCCGTACCCAGCCGCCAATCCCGCCGCGGCGCCGACCAGTCCGATCGCAAGCCCCTCGATCACGACCGCGGCGATGATCCCGGCGCGCGGCATGCCCAATGTCCGGAGCAGGGCGAACGCGCGTTGCCGCCGCACCACCGACAGCGACTGCGCCGAATAGACGAGGAAGCCGCCGGTCAGCAGCGCGACCAGCGCCAGCATGTCGAGATTGACGCGGTACGCGCGCGACAATGCATCGCCCTGCGCGTTCTGCGTCTCGGCGGTCGACAGGATCGCGTCCGCGGGCAGGATCGCGCGCAACGCCGGCTCCGCGATCGCGCGATCCGACAGCGCCAGATCGAGCCGATCGATCCGCCCGAGACGTCCGAACCGCCACTGCGCCGCGGCGATATCCATGACGCCGACAGCGGTCGATTCGTCCGTCGCCGGCAGCGTGCCCGCCACCCGCAGCGGCACCGACCGGCCATTGGCGACGACGACCAATCGCGTGCCGATCTTGGCGCCGACCTGGGTCAGCGCCGCGCGCGACAGGAACAGCGCGGCGTCGTCGAAGGCCGTATCGTTGCCGGTATCGGGGCCACGCGGGCGGATGCCGATCAGCGACGGCGTCACCGTGGCGGCACGGATCACGTCGACGCCCAGCAGCGTCAGCCGCGCCTTGCCGATCCGCGCATCGAGGCGCAGCACCGGGCTGGCATCGCCGACGCCATCGGCCCGCGCGACGCGGGGATAGAGGCGTTCGTCGAAGCCGAGCGGGCTGGTCGCGCGGACCGACAGTTCGGCGGCCCCGCTGACGCCGCGCATCGCGCCGTCGAACGACGCCAGCGCCGATCCGTTGACGAGATGCACCGCAAAACCGAGCGCAACGCCGACCGCGATCGCCACCGCCGTCAACAGGAAGCGGGCAGGGTGGAACCGCCACTCGCCCGCGATCAGCCAGCGGAGTCCCAGCCGTCCCGACCAGAGCCCGGACCCCGATCCCAAGCCGGGCTTAGGCGCCACGCCGCTCCACCAGTCCTTCGGCACCCAGCGTCAGTACGCGGTCGGCGATCGCCGCGCTCGCGTCCGAATGCGTCACCATCACGCCGGCCGCACCATTGCCGCGCACCGCGTCGGCGAACAGCGACAGCACGCGCGCCGCGGTCTCCGGATCGAGGTTGCCGGTCGGCTCGTCCGCGAGGATCAGCGCGGGGCGGTGGACGAGCGCACGGGCGATCGCCACGCGCTGCAACTCGCCCCCCGACAGATCCCGCGCATAGCCGTCGCCGCGACCGTCCAGGCCGACCGCATCGAGCATCTCTTCCGCGCGCGTCGATGCCGCGACGTTGTCCGGCGAGACGAGCGCGAGCGGCAGTGCGACGTTCTGGCGCAGCGTCAGATAGGGGAGGATGTGGAAGGCCTGGAACACGAAGCCGATCCGCTCGCGCCGCAACCGGGTCCGCGCGGTCTCGTCGAGCGTGCCGAGGTCGACGCCGTCGATCGCCACGCTGCCTTCGTCCGCCTCGTCCAGCCCGGCTAGGATGTTGAGCAGAGTCGATTTGCCGACCCCCGATTCGCCGATGATCGCGACTAGTTCGCCCGCGCCGACCTCCAGATCCAGGTGCCGGAACAACCGCCGCGGCCCCGGCACCGACTTACCGAGCGCACGGACCGCGAGAAGGGGAGGGGCGTCAGGCATGTCCAGTCCGTGCAATAGCTTGGGGTCGCTCCGCAAGCACCGACATCGCTGGATATGCGGTAGATCAGTAACCCGGTCGATAGGTTCGTTCGACGTGCCCCGCGAGTTCGTCGGGATGGAAATAGACCGGCCGCAACCGTCCCTCGGCATAGCGCGCTATCTGGTCGGCGAAATGCGGCGATCGGACGTCGCCGCTCTGGCCGCCGGCCATGACCGCCATCGCCTTCACCCGCGCGCCGAACTCGACCACCGCGACGAAGCTGTTGCCGCTGGTGCCGTAATAGCACTTCGTCCCCGGCCACGGTTTCGCGCCGAACGACGCGAGGCTGCCCCACTGCGCCGAGGTGAACGGCACCGGGGTCGAGGCGCGGCTATCGTCGAAATGCGGTGCGATCGAATCGTCGAGCCGCTGGAAACGGTTGATGTCCTTCCACGGCGTCCGCCAGTCGCCGAAATCCTGCGTGAGCCGGGCGACGGCCGTGCTCAGCGCGGCAAGCTTCGCATCCGGGCCGACTCGCGTGGCGATATAGTCGGGGACGTTCAGCCGCTCCGCCTGCGCGAAGCTGCCGACCTCACGCCACAATTGGTCGCCCCAGAAGACCGCGAGGCTGGTCGCGGTGGAATCATAGGCCCAGCGATGGTCCCAGCCCTTGAGCAACGCGATCGGTGCGGCGAGCGCAGGGCGACGTGGATCGCTGGCGGGAAGCGCCTCCCACGCGGCGACCAGTCCGGGCAGCAGCCGCGCAAAGGCAGGCAGGTAGGGATCGAACGCGGCGGCCCGCAGCGTGTCGGGTGTCCAGCCGGTCTTCCCCGTCAGCAACAGGTCGGCATGGACGCCGCGTGCATTGCCGCCGACCTGATCCATGTAGCGCGGATAGTCCGCCGCCTTGGGGCTGTCGTGGCCCGCCGCGCTCCACGGCCAGTCGTTGGTGTTGTGCGCCCAACCCACTCGCGGGTTGAGCACGCTTGGCAGGCTGGGAAGCGTATGCAGGCCATGCCAGTCGGTCGCGGGATCGCTGCCGTCGACCGGGCGGGTATAGTCGAAGCGATCGTCGCGGATCGGCATGAACTGCGGCATCAGGAACGCGATCTCGCCTTTGCTGTCCGCGAACAGCGTGTCGTTCGACGAATTCGCCTTCAGCGCCGCGACCTTCATGTAGCCCGCGAGATCGGTCGCCTTGGTCCGAAGGTAGCTTTGCTCGAGCGCCGGCACCGGGCGCCACATCAGCGCGGTGGCGATCCATTTGCCGCTCTTGGTCGCGACGATCGGGCCGTGATGCGTGCGGTAGGTGGTGAAGCGGCGCTCGGCCATCGTCCCATCGGGCTGGCGGACTCGCAGCGTAACAGTGCGTGCGATGACCGGCCGGATGGCCGTTCCGTAGTGATAGGCATAGCCGCTGCCACGCCGCGTGATCCGCTCGGCGAACTCGTCGACGTTGTCGACCGTCGCCGAGGTGTGCATCCACCCGGCCTTCGGATTGAAGCCCTGGTAGACGAAGAACTGGCCCCAGGTGCTGGCGCCATATGCGTTCAGCCCCTCGTCGCTGGTCATCTGCGCCTCGGACCGGAAATAGAAGCTGGTGTGCGGATTGATGAGCAGCAGCGCGTGACCGTTCGCGGTCAGCCGGGGTGCGATGGCGATGCCGTTGGAGCCGGACGGTTCGCGTGGGATCATCCCCAGTTCCTCCGGCGTCGGCGGGGTTGGCCGGCCGTAGAAGGTCTTCAGGTCGCTGAGCGAGATCCGCTCGATATCGCCGCCGATGCTGCCTTCGGTGAAGCTGAGCGCCATCCACGGCTCGAACCGGGTCAGCACGCGGGGCTTTGTCTGCGGGTGCGTCGCGAGATAATAGTTCAGTCCGTCCGCCCAGGCCTGCATCAGCGTGCGCAACCAGGCCGGGCTCGCGGCATAGTCCGCCTTCAGCGTGAGCGGATCGACGAACAGCCGCTGGCGAAGGTCCGCCCAGACCGCGTCCTCTCCCACGTCAGCACCCGCCGCCTCGGCGGTCCGGCCGAGCGCGGTCAGGTAATTCGCCTCGATCCGCGGGAAATCGTCCTCCGCCTGCGCATAGATCATCCCGAACACAGCATCGGCATCCGACCGACCCTTGATATGTGGGATGCCCCAGTCGTCGCGGGTGATCGTCACGCGCTTGGCCTGCGCCTGCCATTGCTGCATGTCGGGGGGCGCCGAAACGGAGGTGGCCGAGGAAGGGGCGGCCAGCAGCAGGGCCGACAGGATCAACGGGTGACGCGCGCGCCGAGGGATTGCCATGCGCCGAGCGTAAGGCGACCGCATGGGAAACGCCATGCGTAGTGACGGTGATGAAGATGGTGAGTCGGAAAGCTGAGGCTCTGTCGCCTCGCGCTGGACCGCTGTTTTCCTGGGAAAACTGGAGCGGGCGAAGGGATTCGAACCCTCGACCCCAACCTTGGCAAGGTTGTGCTCTACCCCTGAGCTACGCCCGCTCTGGCGCCTATGTCTCCGGTCTGAAGCGACACGGTGACTGGGTGAGGCGCGCTGTTAGCCCGGTGTTTCCGGGACGGCAAGCGCCTTTTCGACTTTCGCGTGAAATTCGACGCAAACGAGATTCCGCTTGGCGACTCCGACACTAGAACATTACAAGAACAATTGTGAACGAGTCGCTTGCCTTGATAGCCCGCCTGAAGCGGATTGCCACGACGGGGATGCCGACTCAGGGTGATGGCCGTGCGGACGATGCGTGGCTGACGCAGGGGATGGCGAAGGCGCAACTCCACGAGATTTTCGCGACGGTCGACGATTCGGCGAGTGGCGCGGGGTTCGCGATCGCTTCGGTGTTGGCGGCAAAAGCGGCGCCGGTGATGTGGCTGCGCACGGAGGCGAGCGAGCGGCAGGGCGGGCGGCTGCATGCGACCGGGCTGGTCGAGATGGGGCTCGACGTGACGTCACTGGTGCTGGGGCTGGTCGAGGACGAGGCGAGCTTGCTGCGTGCGGCCGCCGATGCCGCGCGGTGCCACGGGCTCGGCACGTTGCTGATCGAATCCTGGGGGCGCGCGCCGAAGATCGATCTTACCGCGACGCGGCGGCTGATGCTGGCGGCCGAAGCCTCGGGCGTCACCATTCTCAGCCTGCGCATCGGTGCCGAACCGGTGCCGAGTGCGGCCGCGTCGCGCTGGCAGGTTGCCGCATGTCGCTCGCGGCCGCTGGAAGCCGACGCACCGGGCAAACCTGCCTTCGACATCGAATTACTGCGTCGACGCGGAGGCCAGGCCGGGCTTCGCTGGCGTGTGGAGTGGGACCGTGACGCGCACATCTTCGACAATATCGCCTTCGACCAAACCGCCTTCGCCTCTGACGATTCCGCGGCGCTACCTGGCGCTGGTGTTTCCGTGGCTGCCGATCGAGCGGCTGCGGACGATGCGGCCGCATTTGTTCGTCGGACGGGCTGAGACGCCGATCGCCTTTGTCGAGACGGTGTCGGGTGGGGTGCGACTGAAGGCGCTCGATCGCGAGGCGGTGCGGGCGGGACTCCAGCCCGGACTGACGCTGGCGGATGCGCGGGCGCGGGTGCCGGAACTGGAGGTGTACGAGCATGACGCGCATGCCGATCACGAATGGCTCGAGCGGCTGGCCGACGGGTGCCAGCGGTACACGCCCTCGGTTGCGCTCGACGAACCCGATGGGTTGATCCTCGACATCGCCGGGTGCGTGCACGAGTTCGAAGGCGAACGTCGCCTCGCCGCCGATCTGGAAGAACGCCTCGCGCGGCGCGGGCTGCTCGTGCGTCATGCGTTCGGCGACACGCCCGATACGGCGCGGGCGCTGGCGCGGTATGCGGGGGCGCCGGCGCCGGATGAAAAGCGTGCGGTGAAGCGGTTGCCGGTGGCGGCGCTGGGCCTCGACGAGGATGCGACGACCGCCTTGTCGCGCGCCGGGCTGAAGACGGTCGGCGACGTGATGGCGCGGCCGCTCGCGACGATCGCGGCGCGGTTCGGCGAGGAGGCGGCGATGATGATCCGCCGGCTCGACGGGTCGGTGAAGGGACCGATCGTCGCGCGCCGCACGGTGGCCAAGATCGGTGTCGAACGCCGCTTCGCCAAACCGATCGCGCGGACCGAATACGCGCTGGAGATGCTGGCCGAGCTCGCTACCGAAGCGGCGGTCCAGCTTGCCGACCGTCATGAAGGCGGGCGACGGTGGGAGGCGCGCCTGTTCCGTGCGGACGGCCTCGTCCAGCGGTTGCGGATCGAGACCGGCCAGCCGACGCGCGACGTGGCGCTGTTGATGCGGCTGTTCCGCGAGCGGATCGACAGCCTCGCCGACCCGCTCGATCCGGGGTTCGGCTATGATCTCGTCCGCCTCGATGTTGCGTTAGCGGAGAAGCTCGATGCGTCGCAGTTGAAGCTTGAGGGCGGAGAGGCACAGAAGGGGGAGGTCGCGCAACTCGTCGACCAGCTCGGCACGCGACTGGGGCGAACCCGCGTCCGCCGGTTCTCGGCGCGCGACAGCCATATCCCCGAACAGGCGGAGCTGATGCTGCCCGCCGCCGAGGCTCCTGCCCCGACGCCGTGGACCGCGCCGGAGACGGGCGAACCGCCGCTGCGCCCGATCTATTTGTTCGATCCGCCGCAGCCGATCGAGTCGATGATGGCCGAGGTTCCCGATGGCCCTCCGCACCGCTTCCGCTGGCGCCGCACCGTGCATGACGTAGCGCATAGCGAGGGCCCGGAGCGGATCGCCGGCGAATGGTGGCGGCGGCAGGACATCCCGACGCGCGATTACTACCGCATCGAGGACCGCCGCGGCCGCCGCTTCTGGATCTTTCGCCACGGCCTGTATTCCGAGATGGAGGCGCCGCGCTGGTATCTCCACGGCGTCTTCGCGTGAGGTGCGCCGCGCCATGACCGGGTACGCCGAACTGGTCGCGGCGACCAATTTCTCGTTCCTCGACGGGGCGAGCGATGCGGGCGCCATGGTCGGGCGCGCGGTGGAACTGGGGCTTGGCGGCATCGGCATCGTCGATCGCAACACCGTCGCGGGCGTCGTCCGCGCGCACCAGGCGTTGAAGAAGGCACGCGACGGCCTGCTCGGCATGGCGATGCCGCCGATCGATTTCCGACTGGTGGTCGGTGCGCGGCTGGTATTCGAGGACGGCACGCCGGACATCGTCGCCTACCCTTCGACCCGACGCGGCTGGGGACGACTGACCCGGTTGCTGACGGTCGGCAACAGGCGCGCCGAAAAGGGCGGATGTATCCTCGGGTTGGGCGACCTGATCGCACATCATGCCGACATGATGCTGGTGGTAATGCCCGAAAGCAGCGCCCGCGGCGCCGTGCCGGTATCGCCTTTGCCCGACGGCGACGCCTTGCCCGAACGAGGCGAGCGCGAGCTGCGGACGATCCTCAAGGCGGTGAAGCGACTGGGGCCGGACTCGATCTGGCTGGGCGTGACGATGCCGCGGGGCGGTCGCGATCGGCGGCGGCTGGCGCGGTTGGGGCGAATCGCCGATGCGGCGGGCGTTCCCGTGCTCGCGACCACCGACGCGCTCTATGCCTATACCGACGACCGCGACCTGCACGATGTCGTCACCTGCATCCGCGAGCGCACGACGATCCACAAGGCCGGGCGCCTGCTGGCCGCGAACGGCGAGCGGCATCTGAAGCCCGAGGAAGAGATCGCCCGGCTGTTCCGCGATCGCCCCGAGGCGGTGGCGCAGAGTGCGCGGTTGCTGTCGCGGATCGCGTTCTCGCTCGACGATCTCAAATACGAATATCCGCACGAACCCATTCCGGCAGGCTGGGAGGCACAGGACTGGCTCGAGCATCATGTCTGGCAGCTCGCGCTAGAACGCTATGACTACCGCGTGCCCGAAAAGATGCGGGCGCTGCTCCACGAGGAATTCGCGCTGATCCGCGAGCGCGAATACGCCTATTATTTCCTGACCGTGCACGACATCGTCCGGTTCGCGCGGGCGCAGGACCCGCCGATCCTGTGCCAGGGGCGCGGGTCCGCCGCCAACTCGGTCGTCTGTTACCTGCTCGGCGTCACGTCGGTCGATCCGATGAAATACGACCTGCTGTTCTCGCGGTTCGTATCGAGCGAGCGCGACGAGCCGCCGGATATCGACGTCGATTTCGAGCATGAGCGGCGCGAGGAGGTGATGCAGTACATTTATCGCCGCTATGGCCGCGACCGTGCCGCGATCGCCGCGACCGTCATCCATTACCGGCCCAAGAGCACGGTGCGCGAGGTCGGCAAGGCGCTCGGGCTGACCGAGGACGTGACGCAGCGTCTGACGAGCACGGTATGGGGCAGTTTCTCGAACCGGTTCCAGGAACAGCGCTTTGCCGAAACCGGCTTCGACGTCGACAATCCAGAGATCGCGCGGTTGCGCGAGATGGTCGACCGGCTGCTCGAATTCCCGCGGCATCTGTCGCAGCATGTCGGCGGGTTCGTGCTGACGCAGGGGCGGCTCGACGAGATGGTGCCGATCCATAACGGCGCGATGGAGGAGCGCACCTTCATCGAATGGGACAAGGACGATATCGACGCGCTCGGGCTGATGAAGGTCGATATCCTCGCACTCGGGATGCTGACGTGCATCCGCAAGAGCTTCGACCTGATGCGTCTTCACGGGCTCGGCGATCACCTGCTCGATACGATCGCGGTGGCCGAGGACGACCGGGTCTATGACATGCTGTGCAAGGGTGACAGCATCGGCGTGTTCCAGGTCGAGAGCCGGGCGCAGATCAACATGCTGCCGCGGTTGCGTCCCCGCGAGCTGTACGATCTGGTGGTGCAGGTAGCGATCGTCCGGCCCGGGCCTATCGAAGGCGACATGGTGCATCCGTATCTGCGACGGCGCAGCGGCAAGGAGGTGGCCGAATACCCCTCGCCCGATCCGAAGTTCGGGCCGGCCGACGAACTGAAGCAACTGCTCCGATTCACCTATGGCGTGCCGTTGTTCCAGGAACAGGCGATGAAGCTGGCGATCGTCGCGGCGGGGTTTACCCCGAACGAGGCGAACCAGTTGCGCAAGTCGATGGCGACGTTCCGCAAGGTCGGCGGCATGGACAATTTCCACGCCAAGCTGATCGGCGGGATGGTCGGCCGCGGGTACAAGGCCGAGTTTGCGGAACGCTGTTTCAAGCAGATCGAGGGGTTCGGGTCTTACGGGTTCCCCGAGAGCCATGCGCTGTCGTTTGCGCGGCTGGTGTATGTGTCGTCGTGGATCAAATGCTTCCATCCTGCGGTATTCTGCTGCGCGTTGCTCAATTCGCAGCCGATGGGGTTTTACGCGCCGGCGCAACTGGTGCGCGATGCGGTCGAGCACGGGGTGTGCGTGCTTCCGGTCGATGTGAATGCGAGCGGGTGGGATAACAGCCTATCCTCCCCGGTACGGGGAGGGGAACCGCGCGAAGCGGGGTGGAGGGGGGCTTCCGCGGACGTACCACTTGTGAATGCGTCTGTTCGAGGCGGCGCGGATCGCAGCACCACTCTTCCGAGCGGTACTTTTGCGGCGCCCCCCCTCCACCATCCTGCGGATGGTCCCCCTCCCCGTGCCGGGGAGGATTTGCGGCTTGGGTTTCGACAGGTGGATGGGTTTCGGAAGGATTGGGCCGACGAGATCGTTCGCGTTCGGACCACGCCGTTTGCTAGTATCGAGGATCTGGCGCGTCGGGCGAACCTGCCGCAGCGGGCGATGAACCTGCTGGCCGATGCGGATGCGTTTCGATCGGTGGCGAAGGAGCGGCGCGAGGCTTTGTGGGATGTGCGTCGGACGCCGCCCAAGCAGCTCGCGCTGTTCGCCGCGGCAGAGGTGCCCGAGCTTGGCGCGGAGCCCGATGCGCATCTGCCGGCGATGCCGCTGTCCGAACAGGTTGCGGCGGATTACCAGACGACGCGGCTGTCGTTGAAGGCGCATCCGATGCAGTTCCTCCGCGCGCGTTTTGCCGCCGAGGGGATCCTGTCGAGCGCGCAGGCCAATGCGACCAAGGACGGGCGTCGTGCGAAGGTGGCGGGGGTGGTGTTGGTCCGCCAGCGGCCGGGCAAGGGCAATGCGATCTTCGTGACGATCGAGGACGAGACCGGGATCACCAACGGGCTGATGTGGGCGCGCGATTTCGAGGCGAACCGCCGCGCGGTGATGGCGTCGCGGTTGATGGTGCTGGAGGGCGTGATCCAGCGCAGCGAGGAAGGCGTGACGCACCTGATGACGTCGCGGGTGCAGGATCGCACCGAGATGCTGCGGCTGTTGTCGGAGGATCACGCGCTGGAGCCGCCGCTCGCGCGCGTGGACGAGGTGATCCGGCCGGTCCTCACGCGGAGTCCCGATGCGCGTGCGCACCATCCGCGCGCGACGCACCCCCGGGATGTGCGCGTCCTCCCCAAGTCGCGCGACTTTCATTGAGGTCGATCTGCATTTGATGGCTTGGTCGGGATCTCGCCAAACCATGCGCCACCCCGGACTGGTTCGGCGGCGACCCCTTTGAGCAAGCAAGACGTGTTTCCCCGCGAAGGCGGGGATCCAGACTGGGCTCCCGCCTTCGCGGGAGAACACGGAAGGGCGTGGTGCCGTACTTATACGGACGTGTGCGTGTTCGAAAGGAATAGCCGCCGACTGGTTCCGGGGTCCACGGTATCGCACATCCAGTTCTATCGATCTCGCAGAACTGTGGATGCCGGGACCAGTACGACATACGGGTAGAGAGTGGCCGCGTGATCTGACGCTGAAATCCGGGTCAAGCTCCGAGGCTGCGAGCGATGTAGAGAAAAGCGGACGTTTGTCGTGCCTGCCTATCCATCCTAGAGGTGGCATTCGCCGCGGGCGCGCCCCAGATAGCGCGTCTGGATTACACGGGAGTTGAACTTGGCCACGCTTGGAATGTCCCCCGCGGAGAAGGATGCCGTCGAGGCGTTCCGTCGCGATGTCGTCGAACCGTCGATGACGAGCCTCGTGATCATCGATTTCTGGGCGGAATGGTGCGGGCCGTGCAAGGCGCTGACGCCGACTCTGGAGAAGGTCGCCGCCGACTATGCCGACAAGGGCGTCGTGCTGGCGAAGGTCGATACCGACAAGAACCAGTTCATCGCCGCGCAATTCCAGATCAAGTCGATCCCGACCGTCTATGCGATGTTCCAGGGCCAGCTGGTCGCCGACATGACCAGCGCGCGCACCGAATCGCAGTTGCGCGTGATCCTCGACCAGTTGCTCAAGCAGCTGCCGATCGAAGCCGGCGCAACAGACGCGTTGCCCGACGTCGAGCCGTTGATCGCGATCGGTGAAGAGGCGCTCGCAGCCAATGATGGCGAGCGCGCGCTCGGCATCTTCCGCGAGATCGCCGAGATCGCGCCCGAGCATCCACAGGTCCATGCCGGCTTCGTCCGCGCGCTGGTCGCGACCGGGCAGCTCGACGAGGCGGCGGACTGGCTGGCGAACCTCGATCCGACGATCGCCAAGGACCCGGCGATCGCCCGCGCACAGGCGGCGCTCGCACTCGCGCAGTCCGCGCCGCCAGTCGAGGACCTGTCGCCGCTGCTCGCTGCGGTCGAGGCGAACCCCGACGACCTGCAGGCCCGGTTCGCGCTCGCCAATGGCCAGATGGCGGCGAACGACCGTGATGCGGCGGCGGACACGTTTCTCGGCATCATCGCCACCGAGCGCGACTGGAACGAGGGCGCGGCGCGGACGCAGTTGCTGAAATTGTTCGAGGTCGTCGGGCTTGAAGACCCGTGGGTGTCTGGACAGCGACGCCGCCTGTCTGCGATCCTGTTCGGATGACCACCGAGTCCGCCCCCCCGCGCGCCACCACGCGACTGTCGATCTTCCCGCTGCCGGGGGCGCTGCTGTTCCCCGGCATGCACCTGCCGCTGCACATGTTCGAGCCGCGCTATCGGGCGATGATCAGCGATGCGATGGCGCGCGATCGGCGGATCGGGATGATCCAGCCGCGGGGCGGACCGCATGACGACGCGGATGCGCTGTACGACATCGGCTGCGTCGGCAAGATCGCCGAGGTCGAGGCTCTGGATGATGGGCGCTATAACGTTGTGCTGGAGGGCATCGCGCTGTTCCGGATCGTCCGTGAGTTGGACGTGACGACTGCATTCCGCCAGGTCGAGGCCGAGTTGCTGCCGTTGATCGAGGACGACACGCTGTCGCTCGGCCGGCGGTCTTCGCTGGAACTGGAATCGCGCCGGTTCGCGGACATGCAGGGCTATGCGGTGGATTGGGATGCGGTCGGCCGGCTCGACGACGAGAGTTTGGTCAACGGCATCGCGCAGATCGCACCGTTCGATGCGGCCGCGAAACAGGCGTTGCTGGAGGCGCCGGATATCGAGCAGCGCGCCGAACTGATCATCCAGCTGATGCAGTTCTTCGGGCGGCACGACGGCGACGAATCGGTGACGTTGCAGTGACATCGCCCAGCAAGGGTCGCGCGCACGGCGCCGTGATGATGATCGGCATGTTCTTCGCCAACCTGTTCGATCCGAAGAAGATCAGCGCGATCGAACACGTCGCGACGCAGCGGCGGATCGGCAGCGAGTCCGGTCGCATTGCCCAGGCCGCCGCGGCGCCGCCTTCACGAGGCGAAGGAGTATGACGATGAAACCCCTGGATCCTTGGCTGCTCGAACGCCTTGTCTGCCCGATGACGCGCACGCAACTCCGCTATGACGAGCCCGCGCAGGAACTGATCTCGGACGCTGCCGGGCTCGCGTATCCGATCCGCGATGGCGTGCCCGTGATGCTGGTCGAAGAGGCACGCCGGCTCGACGAGACCGCCGGCTAAATCGTCTCGCGTTAGCGGCCCATCCGCGTCGCTCCGGCCTCCCGGACGGCGGCGAGCGTCGGGTAGCCGTTCACCGCCATCAGCAGGTCGGCTTCGGCAAGGATGCATTTCAGCACATGCGCCGCGCCGTTCGCGCCGTCGAGCGCCAAGCCGTACGTGTAGGGCCGACCGATCCCGACCGCGGTGGCGCCGAGTGCGAGTGCCTTGACCACGTCGCTCCCCGACCGGACGCCGGAGTCGAACAGCACCGGCACGGTCCCGCTCGCCGCGACCACCGCGGGCAGCATGTCGATCGCGGCGATCCCGCCGTTCGCCTGGCGACCGCCATGGTTCGAGCAGTAGATCGCGTCCGCCCCCAGATCGATCGCGCGCCGCGCGTCGTCGGGATGGCAGATCCCCTTCAGAACGATCGGCAGCTTGGTCATCGACCGCAGCCACGGCATGTCGTCCCACGTCAGCACCTTGCCGAACGTCCCGGCCCATTGGCGTACGGCAGCCGTCACATCCTCGCGCGGTGGCTTGGCGAGCATCGCGCGGAAGACGGGGTCGCTGAAGTAATTCTCCAGCACATGGCCGCGCAGTTGCGGAAAGTTCGCGACGTTCAGGTCGCGCGGGCGCCAGCCGGTCACCCAAGTGTCGAGCGTGACGACGATCGCCTTGTATCCCGCCGCCTCGGCACGGTGGACGAGGCTCTCGGCAAGCGGCTTGTCGTTGGGCGTGTAGAGCTGGAAAAAGCCGGGCGTGTCGCCCATCGCCGCGGCGACGTCTTCGAGCGGATCGTTCGACAGCGTCGACTGGACCAGAGGGACGCCGGTCAGCGCGGCCGCCCGCGAGGCGGCGAGATCGCCGTGGCCGTCCTGCGTGCAGAGCCCGTTGATCCCGACCGGGCTCATGAAGATCGGGCTGGGCAGAGTCATCCCGAACAGGTCGATCGACAGGTCGCGGCGCGTGGCGTCGACCATCATCCGCGGGGTCATGCCCCAATGCCTGAACGCGTCGGCATTCTGGCGCTGCGTGAATTCGTCGCCGCACCCGCCCTGCAGGTAGCCGAGCACCGACGGTGGCAAGGCCGCTGCCGCCCGAGCCTCGAGCGATGCGAAATCGACCGGCAACTTCGGGACGACACCGGCAAGGCCGGCGAAATATATCTCGTTCTGGTAATCGCCGTAATGCGGCATGCGCTGCCCTCCGAACGTCTTTGCGGTCAGTCGCGATAGCCCGGATTGACGCGGTCGAGCTTGCGCAACAGCGCGGGCCAAGCGAGCCCGTCGGCGAGCATCCGCATGCCCGTCGCGCTCGATTGCCCCTCGACCTTTTCCGCGACGCCCTGGTTGGGGTTGTTCAAATTCTCGCGACCGGCGCTGAGCATAAGCACCTGTGCCTCGCAGGCGCGTTCGAGAAAATACATCCGCAGGAACGCCTGTGGCACCGATTCACCGACCGTCAGCGTGCCGTGGTTGCGCAGGATCATCGCATTCTTGGTGCCGAGATCCTGCACCAGCCGCTCGCGCTCCTCCAGTTCGGTCGCGATGCCCTCGAAGTCGTGATAGGCGACGTCGTGCCCGGCGATCATCGCCGTCTGCGTATGCGGGAGCAGCCCCTCGGCCATCGCCGACACCGCCTGGCCGTGCGGCGTGTGGAGATGCAGCACCGCGACCGCATCGTGACGCGCGGCGTGGACTGCGGAGTGGATCACGAAGCCCGCGCGGTTGACCGGGGCGGGGGTGTCCATGACCTTGTTGCCGTCGACGTCGATCTTGACCAGCGACGATGCGGTGATCTCCTCGAACATGTGCGTGTACGGGTTGATCAGGAAATGATGCTCGGGGCCGGGGACGCGCGCGGACAGATGCGTGAAGATCAGATCGTCCCAGCCGTAGAGGGCGACCAGCCGGTACGCGGCGGCGAGATCGACGCGCAGCACCCATTCCTCGGCCGATACCTGGTCCTTGATCGTCGTCGCCGCCGCCGTCGGTTCCATCGCCTTCAATGCCGTTGCCATCATCCGCCTCCTTATGTTTGGCCCCTTGTACGACCGGCCTTCGACAAACTTTGTCTCGATGATGACAATCTCGAAATTTCGCCTAGCCTTGCGCAATGCACGATCCGGATCACGCGATACTGGCGAACGATAGCTGGTTCGGCGCGATACCGGCGGGCCGTCGCGAGCGCCTGTTGCAGGAGGCGCGAGTCGAGGTGTTGGAGAACGGCGCGCGGATCTACGGCTCCGGCGATCCGCCGAACGGGTTGTGGGCGGTTCTGGACGGACAGGTCCGGTTGAAGGGCTTGTCCGCCAATGGCGCCGAACTGCTCGCGCTGATCGTGCGGCCGGGGACGTGGTTCGGCGAATTGTCGACGCTTGATGGCCATCCGAGGCCGCATGACGCGACGGCGTTCGGCGTCGCGCGACTGCTGCATGTGCCGGTGGCGGCGTTCGCGCGAGCGGCGGCGGCGGACCCGGAGCTTTACCGCGATCTCGGCCTGCTCGTGTGCGCGCACCAACGCACCGCCTTGCGGTTCATCGCGCAGAGCGTGGGGCAGTCGATCCGGGTGCGACTGGCGCAGGCGCTGATGCGTGCGTCGCAGGCGGGGGATGGTCGGATCACGATCCGACAGGAGGAGCTTGCCGGCGTCGTCGGTATCGCCCGCCAGACGCTCAACCGGCATCTGAAGCGGTTCGAGCGCGATGGCCTGGTCGCGGTGGCCTATGCGCAGGTCCGTATCCTCGACCTGCCGGGGCTGCGCGGCGTCATCACCGAATAGGGCATCGCCAACCCCGTCCGCAGAGCGCTACACTCGCGGACATGACCATCAGAATCGGTATTGGCGGCTGGACCTACGAGCCGTGGCGCGGGACCTTCTATCCGGAGAAATGGGCGCAGAAGCGCGAGCTCGACTATGCCGCCGAACACGTCACCGCGATCGAGATCAACGGTACCTATTATGGCAGCCAGAAGCCCGCGACGTTCGCATCCTGGGCGAAGGCGGTGCCCGACGGGTTCGTCTTTTCGCTCAAGGCGTCGCGCTACTGCACCAACCGGAAGGTGCTGGCCGACGCGGGGGAGTCTATCGCCAAGTTCACCGGGCAGGGGATCGTCGAGCTCGGCGATCGGCTCGGACCGATCCTGTGGCAGTTCATGGCCACCAAGAAATTCGACGCCGACGATTTCGCCGCGTTCCTGAAGCTGTTGCCGGCCAAGCAGGACGGGCTCGCGCTGCGCCATGCGATACAAGTCCGGCATGAGAGTTTCGCGGTGCCGCAGTTCGTCTCGATGTGCCGCGATGCGGGCGTCGCTATCGTCTTCGCCCAGTCGGCCGAATATCCCGCGATCGCCGACGTGACCGGCGACTTCGTCTATGCGCGACTGGAGGATGCCGAGGAGCGGTTCGTCGCAGGCTACGCGCCGACCGCGCTGGACGAATGGGCGGACAAGGCGAAGACCTGGGCGGCGGGGGGACGGCCTGACGGGCTGCCCTATGTCGAGGACGCATCGCCCGCGAAGACGCCGAGAGAGACGTTCGTGTTCTTCATCAACGGCGCTAAGGTTCGCGCACCTCATGCGGCGATGGCGTTGATCGATCGGGTGCGGGGGTAAGTAACGCGCGGTCATTCAGACGCCGCTTCGTAGTGACCGATCAGCGTGGTTCGACTTCGCTTGCGCCAAAGCTGCCGCTTGTTCAGGTTGCGGCGATGAAGATGGCGCGCCCGTGGTGCTTCGCGATCTTGAGCTTGGCCGGGTGTGGGGCGGAGCCGCTCTGTTCCTCCGATGAAATACACGTCGCGCGTGATATCGGGAGCGACCGTTATGCTGTACGGCGACGCGGAATTGTGGTGCCACGACCGACTATGCGACCATCGTGCGTATCGGTCGCGCGAGCGAACCACAATCGGCCGCACCGGAAGTTTTCGTCGCCGACAGCAACCACGGGGCGGCCGCGGAGGGTTTAGGAGGCGCGATTTGGGTGAAGGTCGTCTGGACGGCACCAGGCCAATTGTCCGTCGCCTACGATTCAAGAGCTCGTGTATTCAAGCGCCTGCTCGACGCGAAGGGGGCTTCGGTCCGCTACAAAGCGAGTGATCCGCACTTACGGCTCTAAGTGCCGTGGTTGGAAGGTCTTGTAGCTGCTCCTGAGTCAAACCGACCGTTTTCGCTCATTTGCCGACATCAGGCTATCTCATGCTTGGCTAACAACCTGCCGTTCGCTTTTGCTCACGATACGGAGAGTGTCCGTGAGGGGCCGTCTCGCTGCCATCCTCTCGACGTTCGAACATAGCGAGCGTCGAACTCACCGCCGCAAAGTCCCGTGCAACGGTAAGCGAAGTGAACGATAGCAGAGTGTCGGTCAGCGCTGATCTCCGGAATTCGGATCGTGTAGATGCTAGCCGGACGCGTGGTTGTTCCCAACAAGGGGACATGGACTGCCGCACGCTTTCGCGCGTGGCTGTCTGCCAGCAGATAACCCGTAGGCAATATATCCTTTAGCTCAGGGCACATCCCCAACAGATCATGGTGGTTTGTGTTGGGCCCTTCATAGTAGATGTCGGAACTTCCGCCCAAGTCGGCTGGGGGCAAATCGCGAAGTGCGGCACGCCCAACTTCGCAAATCTGCTGCGTCCTCGCCGCGTTTGGCACCTCCGCTACGATCACAGAAACTACCATCAAGGCCAGCATGGTCACCCTCTAGAATATAGAACCTATGCTCGTTCGGTCACGTTTCTCACGCAAGCTCAAATCGTGCGTAAACGCTATCGCCTAGCCTTCGTGCAACCCTTGACGGCTGCAAACACGCTGGGAACCACCAGTCCGCAAACCTTCCCAACCCAGCCGCTTAATCACGCCGCGTTGTCGATCCCGAGTTCGCCGAGCTTGCGGTACAGGGTCGAGCGGCCGATGCCGAGGCGGCGGGCGACTTCGGTCATCCGGCCGCGGTAGTGGCCGATCGCGAGGCGGATGACGTCGGCTTCGATCTCCTCGAGCGCGCGGAGGTTGCCGTCGGGGCGGAACAGCGTGACGCCGCCGCCGCCGACCGCCGCCGGCGCGGATGGCCGCTCTCGCGTGCCGAGCGCGGCGATCTCGGGGAAATCCTCTTCGGTCAGCGCGGTGTCCTCGCACAGCACGGCAGCGCGGAAGAGCGCGTTCTGCAACTGGCGGACGTTGCCGGGCCAGTCGTACTGGACCAGCAGCGCGAGCGCGGAATCGGTGATGCCGAGCGGTCGCAGCCCCGGCTGTTCGGCAATCCGCGCGAGCAGGTGGCGGGCGAGCGCGGGAATGTCGCCGGTGCGTTCGCGTAAAGGGGGGATCGTCACCTGGACGGCGTTGAGGCGGTAATACAGGTCTTCGCGGAAACGCCCCGCCTCGACCTCGTCCAGCAGTTTGGTATTGGTCGCGGCGATCACGCGGACGTCGACTTCGCGCGGGTGGCGGGCGCCGATCGCGAGGACTTCGCCGGTTTGCAGGACGTGCAACAGCTTCGCCTGCGCCTCGAGCGGCATCTCGCCGACCTCGTCAAGGAACAGCGTGCCGCCGTCGGCGTCGTGAAACCGGCCGATCTTGCGCTCGAACGCGCCGGTGAACGCGCCCTTCTCGTGCCCGAACACTTCCGATTCGATCAGGTTCGCGGGAATCGCGCCGCAATTGACGCTGATCATCGGCTTCTTCGCGCGCGGGGAGGCGGCATGGATCGCCTCGGCGATGACGTCCTTGCCGACGCCGATCTCGCCTTCGAGCAGGATCGCGACGCGGGCACGGGCGGCCTTCGCGGCGATCGCAAGGGCAGCGCGGAAATCGGGGGAAGAGCCGACGATCTCGTCGAAGGCGAGCAGGGCGGGGATCTTCTCGGTCAGCGGGCGGAGTTCGCCCGACGATTTGCCGACCACGGCCGAGTCCAGCGCGGCGAGCAGGCGATCGGGTGCGAGCGGCTTGACCAGGAAATCGGTGGCGCCGGCGCGCATCGCGCTGACCGCGTGCGCGACCGATCCGTTCGCCGTGATGACCAGGATCGGCAGCGCCGGACGCCGCTCGCGCAGGGTCGCGATCAGGGTGGTCGCATCCTCGTCGGGCGCCCAGTGATCGATCACGATCGCGTCGAGCTGCATGCCGTCCTGCGTGCCGAGCGTGGCGATCGCGGTCTCGTCGTCCGCCGCGAAGACCGCGCGCCAGCCGCCGCGCGCCGCGAGGGCAGCCACTAGCCGCCGCTGCGTGGGCTCGTCGTCGATCAGCAATAATAGGCGCTGGCCATTGCGCGTCATGGCGAATCCTGTCCCGTTCCGGCACGTGCAATAGCTAGCGCAAGTAAAGAGCGACTTAAATGTCCTGCTTGGCGATCCTGGATACGCGCGATAAGGTCTCGGCCATAGAGGATGGCACTGACAGGATTGGGGCACGAACCATGGCCGGCAACGGGGACATGAAGGCGCACGTCGCGACCTATTCGAGCGTGACGGGAATGATGAAATGGGGCGCAGTCGGGTGTGCGCTGGTCGTCGCGCTCGTGATCTGGCTGATCTCGTAACGCCATGAAGATCGCCGTCCTGAAAGAGCAAGCGGACGGCGAGCGGCGGGTTTCCGCGACGCCGGAAACGGTCAAGAAATTCATTGTGCTGGGTGCGACACTGGCCGTGGAAGCGGGTGCGGGTGAGACCGCCTCGATCGCCGATGCAGCGTATTCGGATGCGGGCGCGTCGGTGGGCGACCGTGCGGCGACGTTGGCGGGGGCGGATATCGTGCTCGGCGTGCAGGGGCCTGATCCTGCTTCGCTGGAAGGCGTGACGCCGGGGGCGTGGATCGTCGCCAGCCTCAATCCTTTCGCAGAGCGTGCGCGAGTCGAGGCTTATGCCGCGGCGGGCTACGAAGCGCTGGCGATGGAGTTCATGCCGCGGATCACGCGGGCGCAGTCGATGGACATCCTGTCGTCGCAGTCCAACCTGTCGGGCTACAAGGCGGTGCTCGACGCGGCGGCCGAATATGGGCGCGCGTTTCCGATGATGATGACCGCGGCGGGGACGATCTCGGCGGCCAAGGCGTTCGTGATGGGCGTCGGCGTGGCCGGTCTCCAGGCGATCGCGACCGCGCGGCGGCTCGGCGCGCAGGTGTCGGCGACCGACGTGCGCGCAGCGACTCGCGAGCAGATCCAGTCGCTCGGCGCGAAGCCGATCTTCGTCGAGAATGTTGCGGGAATCGAAGGCGAGGGGACGGGCGGGTATGCCGGCGAGATGTCGCCTGAATACCAGGCGGCGCAGGCCGAACTCGTGTCGGGACATATCGCCAAGCAGGATATCGTTATCACGACGGCGCTGATCCCCGGGCGGGCCGCTCCCCGGTTGATCTCGGCGGCGCAGGTCGCGAGCATGAAGCCGGGCTCCGTGATCGTCGATCTGGCGGTCGAGCAGGGTGGCAACGTCGAGGGCTCGGTCGCGGGTGAGGTGGTCGTCGTGAACGGCGTGAAGATCGTCGGTCACCGCAACGTGCCGTCGCGGTTGGCGGCGGACGCCAGCGCGCTGTTCTCGCGCAACCTGTTCAATTTCCTCAACGCCTTCTGGGACAAGGAGGCGGGGCGACCCGTGCTCGACGCCGAGATCGGCGATGCGATCCGCCTGACCCAGGGTGGCAAGATCGTGAACCCAAGGCTGCTGACATGATCCGGGGAGCGTGACCCGTGGCGATCGGCTTCTTGAATCGATGCGGGCCAACCCGCGGGACTGGCGGATCCAGGATGTCGCCGCCGCGTGTGCGGAGGCGAGGATATCTTGCAGCCCGCCTCGCAACGGCTCACACTACAAGGTGAAGCATGCAAGCCAGATCGAAATCCTGACGATCCCAGCGCACCGGCCGATCAAGCCGGTCTATATTCGCGATCTCGTCAGGTTCATCGATGCGGTGCGGAGAACGGAACGATGAACCCGCAAGATTATGAGGTGCTGATTCGGCCGCTGCCGCCTTCAGATGGTGGGGGATATCTTGCGGTTGTCCCGGCACTTCCTGGGTGCAAGTCCGACGGCGACACACCGCAGGACGCGCTTGCCAATGCTTATGATGCGATCGCCTGCTGGATCGAAGCTGCCGAAGACATGGGACGCAATATCCCCGCCGCTGCGCGCGCGGCAGCCTGAGAGAATCGGAGACCGAACAATGGACTTTATCGCGATCCTGTCGATCTTCGTGCTGGCGTGTTTCGTCGGGTATTTCGTGGTTTGGGCAGTGACGCCGGCGTTGCACACGCCATTGATGGCGGTGACCAATGCGATCTCTTCGGTGATCATCGTCGGCGCGCTGATTGCTGCGGCTGCGGCAGGCATCGGCGCCGGATCGGGCGTGGCAAAGGCGCTCGGGTTGCTGGCGGTGGTGCTGGCGAGCATCAACATCTTCGGCGGTTTCGCGGTCACCGCGCGAATGCTGGCGATGTACAAGAAAAAGGAACGGCCGGTCGCGCCTGCTGCGAGCAAGTGAGCGATACGGACGTGAAGGGGACGCGCGATGCATGAACTGACGGTCAGCCCCTGGGCATCGCTCGCCTATCTGGTGGCGGGGGTGTGTTTCATCCTCGCGTTGCGCGGGCTGTCGAGCCCGGCGTCGAGCCAGCGCGGCAATCGGTTCGGCATCATCGGCATGACGATCGCGGTCGTGACCACGCTGGTGACACATGTGCCGTTGCGTTCGGAAGCATGGCCTCCCGGCAATCCGCACGATTGGATGATCGACTGGACCACCGTCGTCGAAATCCTTGCCGCGATCGGCGTCGGTGCTGCAATCGGTCTCGTGACAGCACGCCGGATCGCGATGACCGCGATGCCGCAGCTCGTTGCCGCGTTCCACAGCCTCGTCGGCCTCGCCGCGGTACTGGTCGGCGTCGCGGCCTATCTCAACCCGCAGGCGTTCGGGATTTCGGACCTCGTCGTGCCCCTGATCGGCCAGCCGTTCGCGGTGATCCACCCCGTCAGCCGGATCGAACTTGGGCTTGGCGTCGCGATCGGCGCGATCACCTTCTCCGGTTCTGTGATCGCGTTCCTGAAGCTCAACGGCAATATGGGCGGCAAGCCGATCATGCTGCCTGGGCGCCACGTCATCAACCTCGCGCTGCTCGCCGCCATCCTTGGCCTGATCGCGTATTTTGTCACCGATCAGTCGGCGTGGATCTTCTGGACGATCGTGATCCTGAGCTTCGTCATTGGCTTCCTGCTGATCGTCCCGATCGGCGGCGCGGACATGCCGGTGGTGGTCAGCATGCTCAATTCCTATTCGGGTTGGGCGGCCGCCGCGATGGGCTTCACGCTCCACAACAGCGCGATGATCATCACCGGCGCGCTGGTCGGCAGCTCGGGCGCGATCCTCAGCTACATCATGTGCCGCGCGATGAACCGCAGCTTCATCAGCGTGATCGCCGGCGGCTTCGGTACGAGCGATGCAGGCGCGGGAAGTGGCGGCTCAGCCGTCGATCGGCCGTGGAAGCGCGGCTCGGCGGAGGATGCCGCGTTCCTGATGAGCCAGGCCGAACAGGTCATCATCGTCCCCGGCTACGGCATGGCGGTCGCGCAGGCGCAGCACGTGCTGCGCGAGATGGGCGACAAGCTGAAGGCCGAGGGCGTCCGCGTGAAATACGCGATCCACCCCGTCGCGGGCCGCATGCCGGGGCACATGAACGTCCTGCTGGCGGAGGCGAACGTGCCGTATGACGATGTGTTCGAGCTGGAGGACATCAACAGTGAGTTCGCGCAGACCGACGTCGCGTTCGTGATCGGCGCGAACGACGTGACCAATCCCGCCGCCAAGACCGACAAGACGTCGCCGATCTACGGCATGCCCGTGCTCGACGTCGAAAAGGCCAAGACTGTGCTGTTCATCAAGCGTTCGATGGGCGGCGTCGGCTATGCAGGCGTCGATAACGAACTGTTCTACCGCGACAATACGATGATGCTGCTGGCCGATGCGAAGAAGATGGTCGAGGATATCGTCAAGGCGCTCGACTGAGCTCTTCGCGTGGGGTCCCCAACTGCAACGGAACTCGATCCAGTTCGGGTGTAACTCCTCACCTGACGCAGGTTAGTCTCCGCATTACAGCGGAGACCTTGATGACCCGACCGGACGGCCTGCCTGACGCGGCGAATTACGACACGGGGATCGACGCGGTCCTCATCGCCGCGCCCGGCGCGCCGGACCGGCTGACCGTTGCCCTGACCGCGCTGAACGGTCGGATCGTTGCCCGACTCGATTGGCAGGCAGGCTTCGGCGATCATGCGACGCCGCAGGTGATCGTCGTCGAGGCCGCCGGGGTCGACCCCGCGGTGATTGCCGAATTTCTGCCCGGAATCGTCGATCAGACCGCCAGAATGCAGGCGGGACTGGTGGTAGCATTGGGCGTCAACGAGATCGACGTTGTCGCCGCGGCGACGCTCGGCGGCAGCACGCGGTTGCTGGTCGATCCCACCGTCGGCGATTGCGTCGCGGCGATCGTGGTCGCGGCGGAAGCTGCGCGCATTCCGGCGGGTGTGTTCGATTTCCACCGCGAGACCGACGGCACCCGGCTCGAGCGACTGAACACCGAGGTCGCGCGGATCGCCGAGGCGCTCGCCAAACTGACGCGAGCCGAGATCGAGGGCGACGCACCTGTCGCGCCGATCGTCGGCGACCGCACCAATCGCTACGGCGCACCGCCTGCGCTGGTCGAGCCGAGCGCTGCGGATGTCCGTCTGGCAATCCGCGCGCGCCGATTGCGCGACCAGTTCTTCGGCGCGACATTGTTCGAGGATCCCGGTTGGGACATGCTGCTCGATCTCTACGCCGCCGAGCTGGAGCGAGGCCGTGTTTCGGTGTCGAGCCTATGCATCGCCGCTGCGGTCGCGCCGACCACTGCGCTGCGTTGGATCGCGCGGATGACCGACACCGGACTGTTCGAACGCCGTCCCGACCTGCTCGACCGACGCCGCGCCTTCATGGTGCTTTCCGATCGCGCGAGCGAGGCGATGCGCGGGTATATCGTGGCTACGAGAGGCGCCGACCTCCGCATTCCGTGATTTTAGCTTGCCCCGGCCGCCTGGCTTTGGCATCGGACGTCCACCCGAGAGGGGCGATTAGCTCAGTTGGTAGAGCGTCTCGTTTACACCGAGAATGTCGGCGGTTCGAGCCCCTCATCGCCTACTTAAACTTCAGTTCGCGAACCAACCGTATCGCGACCGCGATCCAGGCTGGATCGATGATGGTTATCGATTGGCTGCCAGTGCCCAGTGGCAGGACGGTAACGTCGCGGTCCCATCCAATCAGTCGACCGAACGCGAACCGTCCTGCCGGTTGCGGGACGAGGACGTCGCGGTTGAGCGCAGTGGCGAAATCTTCGGGGGCCAGCGTTGCCGCCCAGATTACGTCGCCTGCGCGGTAGTCGCCGGTGCCGTTCGCGACGGTTATTGCGACCTGGCCGGGTGCGACCTGGGGCGTGGGGACCGTCGTGGTTCGGCGGGGGGCGTGGGCTCCGCCGCTATCGAGTATTGCTGCGACTGGCAGGTCCTTGCGCTCCGGTAATGTCACGAGATCGCTTGCCTCGACGCCCAGTGCTGCGGCGATCCGGTTGAGCCAGCCGATCGAGACGGTGCGCGTGCCGGTCTCCAGCCGCCCGATCGTCTGCGCGGTGGTCGGTGGATCGCAACGCCTGGCGACGTCCTCCAGGGTCAGTCCCTTAGTGCGCCGGACTTCGCGAATGGCGGTGATCATTGAACGGTTCCAAACCAGATAGGTTATTCTGCTGTCCTACAGCCGTGCGGATATGGCAACCGCCAAGCGCAACGGGAGATGGCGGATGCGCGAACTGGTAGAGCGGACGGTCGATTCGGAGGGTGTTCCCCAAGCGGCCGGCATGCGTAGTGGTCGTACGGTCACCGTGAACTTGGCGGAGTCGCCGCTCGGGTGGTTGCGGTCGCGCGCGTTGATCGACGTGACGCAGTTCGAGGCGGGAGAGCGGTTGCGCGCGGATTACGAACGCGCATCGATCGCGCCGAGCGTGACGATGCGCTGGGTCGAGCGGATCGATGGCGGTGGTGGTGACGGGCTCGATCCGACATCGGCGCAGATTGCGGCGAAGCGCCGGTTCGACGCGGCGCTGGCGGCGGCGGGGCCGGGGTTGGCGGATATCCTCTGGCGCGTGGTTTGTGCGGGGGAGGGGCTGCCGGTGGCCGAGAAGGCGTTGCAATGGCCGGCGCGGGCGGGGCGGGTCGTGCTGACGATCGCGCTCGATCGGTTGGCCGCGCATTATGGGATCGGTCAGGCGCTCGCATTGGTGCGCGGGCATGACTAAGTGGCAAATATGCGCTTCGACCTCATCAAATGCCACGGTTCCGGCAACGACTTTCCGCTGATCGATGCACGCGCGTCGACGCTCGGCGATGCGGCTTGGGCGGCCGTCGCGCGGGCGTTGGCGGATCGCGACGGGCCGGTGGGTGGCGATGGGCTCCTTCTGCTGACGGGCGGCGATGACACTCACGCGTTCGGGATGAGAATGTTCAATTCGGATGGCAGCGAGTCGGAGACGTGCCTCAACGGCCTGCGCTGCGTTGCGCGCGCGGGGTTCGCGGCGACTGGCTTGGAGACTGCGACCGCGCTGCTGAAGACCAGCGACGCGGCCGTGGTCCGTGATGCCGATATTGCCGAGGGCGTGTTCACCGTGCGCGAGATCGCTGGCCCCGCGTCTCTGGACGTCGCAGCGTGGCCGATGCATGTCGGGACCGATCGCATCCTCGACACGCCTATCGCGCCCTTGCCGACGGACCGCGCCTTCACGGCGGTGGCGATGCCGAACCCCCATCTCGTGACGTTCGTGGATGCCATCGACGAAGCCGAACTCGTCCGCGTCGGCGAAGCGTGCGAGGCGGCGCCCGACTGGCTGCCCAATCGCGCGAACGTCAGTTTCGTAGAGGTGCGTGGCCATGACCTGTTCGTCCGCACCTTCGAGCGCGGGGTCGGGCTGACCGACAGCTGCGGCAGCGCGATGGCGGCGTCGACCTATGCCGCGTGCCTGACCGGGCGGATCGCGTACGACACGCCGACCACCGTCTTCAACAAGGGCGGGCTGGTCCGCGCGGAGGCGAGCGAGGCGGCGATGGTGACGCTGTCGGGCAATGCGACGTTCGAGTGGACCGGCACGATCGACGTCGATCTCGACACGGCGACCGCGAGCGACCTGGTCGTCACGCGGCGGCATGACGATGAGATCGCGGCCTGGGCGGGGCTTCTCGCGACGATCTGAGCGCCGGCTGCGTCCTTATCCCGGCGCGTCCGTATCTCCCCGCAGTGGCGCCGCACACCGGCTCCGCACGCAGGAGAGAAGCCATGAACCACTTCATTCGTACCGCGATCGTCGCGGCCGCCGTTGCCGTCAGCGGCAGCGCCATCGTCGCAGCGCAGACCAACCCGATGGTCGGCGGCGCCGCGATGTATCCGACCAAGACGATCGTCGAGAACGCCGTCAATTCGAAGGATCACACGACGCTGGTCGCCGCGGTCAAGGCCGCCGGCCTGGTCGAGACGCTGTCGGGCCCGGGTCCGTTCACCGTGTTCGCGCCAACCAACGCCGCGTTCAAGAAGCTGCCGGCCGGCACCGTCGACACGCTGCTCAAGCCCGAGAACAAGGCGCAGCTCGCCAGCGTCCTGACCTATCACGTCGTTCCCGGCACGATCACCGCCGCCGACATCGCCGCCAAGGCGAAGGCGAACGGCGGCACCGCGACCTACACGACCGTGCAGGGCGAGCCGCTGATGTTCAAGAAGGTCGGCAGCGGCTGGGGCATCATGGACGGCAAGGGCCACAAGGGTAAGATCACGATCGCCAACGTCATGCAGTCGAACGGCGTGATCCACGTTATCGACACGGTGATGCTGCCGTAATCGGCGTTTCCGCGAAATAGCTGCCTCGCTTTTCCCCCGCTAGGTAGTTTGCGTCGGGCTCGTTGCCGAAAGGTGGCGGGCCCGATTGCGTTGGCACGGTTATCCTCCCCTGTGAGCGGAGGTGGCTGGCGTAGCCAGACGGAGGGGTAATGCGCTGTCGAGAGGGTTATACCCCTCGGTCAGCCAAGCGGCTGCCACCTCCCCTTGCAGGGGAGGATACTCTGTCAGCCGATCAGCAGGCCCGCGAGCGCGGCCGACATCAGGTTCGCCAGACTCCCTGCCGCCAGCGCGCGGAGGCCGAGCTTGGCGATCATCGGCCGCTGGTTCGGCGCGAGGCTGCCGGTCACCGCCATTTGGATCGCGATCGATGAGAAGTTCGCGAACCCGCACAGCGAGAAGGTGATGACCGCGATCGTCCGCGGGCTCAGCCCCTGCTGCGTGCCGAGCGAGATGTAGGCGACGAATTCGTTCAGCACGATCTTCTGCCCGAACAGCCCGCCGGCGATCCCCGCCTCGCTCCACGGCACGTTGAGCAGGAACATGATCGGCGCAAAGACATAGCCGAGCAGCCCCTGGAAGCTCAGCCCGGGCAGCCCGATCATATTGCCGAGTCCGCCGAGTAAGCCATTCGCGAGCGCCACGAGTGCGACGAACGCCAGCACCATCGCACCGACCGCAACCGCCAGACGCACGCCGGTCTGCGCGCCCTGGGCTGCTGCCATGATCAGATTGGCGGGTTTTTCCTCGTCGTGCGTCGCCTGCGGCATGGGTTCGCCCGCCGACGATTCACCCGGCAGATCGCCAAGTGCGAGTTCGCCTTCCGGCGGCGTGACGCGGTCGGGCATGATGATCTTCGCCATCAGGATCCCGCCCGGCGCGGCCATGAAGCTTGCCGCGAGCAGATAATCGATGCGGATGCCCATCGACGCATACGCCGCGAGGATGGTGCCCGCGACGCCGGCCATGCCGCTGGTCATCACGGTGAAGAGCTGCGCCGGGGTGAGGCCCGCGAGATAGGGGCGGATGACGAGCGGCGATTCGCTCTGGCCGACGAAGATGTTCGCCGCCGCGCAGAGCGATTCGACCTTCGAGACGCCGATGACCTTCTCGATCCCGCCGCCGACCCAGCGCACCACGAACTGCATGATGCCGAGATAATAGAGGATCGAGACGAGGCTGGCGAAGAAGATGATCACCGGCAGCGCGGCGATCGCGAAACTTTGTCCGCCGATCTCGGGGGCCGCCATCTTGCCGAACAGGAATTCGGTGCCCTTCTGCGAATAGCCGAGCAGGTTGGCGACGCCGCCGGACATTTCGCCGAGCACGACCTTGCCGAAGCTCGAATACAGTACCAGCACGGCGATCCCGGCCTGCAGCGCGAACGCGGCGCCGACGATACGCAAGCGGATCGCACGGCGGTCGCTCGACAACAGCACGGCAATGCCCAGGATGACGGCGATGCCCGCCAAACCGATGAAGAGTCTTTCCATGGACGCCCTGCGTTTTCTTGCGATGACACGCGCCGCCCCCCGGCTGCGCAAGCGACCGACATGACACGCGAGCGCCGCGCTCGCCAGTTATTTGAAGCGCGCTAGTCATTTGACGGCGCGCGCGTTTTCGCTAGCGTCCCGCGCGATGGATAAGTTGCCCCCCGCGTTCCCGCGTTCGCTCTTCGTTTTCTCGGTCCTGTACGGCGGCATGGTGTGCATCGCCGGCGTATTGGGGGTGAAACAGGTCGCGCTCGGGCCGCTCGCGGTGGAGGCGGGGATCTTCGGGTTCCTGTTGCTGGTGGTATTGAGCAGCGCGATCGCCGAGCTGCACGGCCAGAAGACCGCGACGTTCCTCGTGCGCCTCGGGTTCATCCCGCTGCTGGTGTCCGCGGCGTTGATCCACCTGGTGCTGGCGCTGCCGCATGATCCGGGGATGTACCCGCCCGCGGTCGACGCGTTCCCAGTCGTGGTCGGCCAGAGCTCGCGGATGATGATCGCGGGGCTGATCTCGTACGGGATTTCGCAGACGCTCAACGTGCTGATCTTCTCCAAGCTGTCGGGGCAGGTCGGCAGCGGCGAGGGCAAGCTGGTGTGGCTGCGCGGCATGATCGCGAGCATCATCTCGCAGATCATCGACACGATCTTGTTCATCACCATCTCGTTTCTTGGCGAACGGCCGATCGTCGCGCTGATGGAGGGGCAGATGCTCACCAAGGTCATACTGTCGATCGTGCTGGTGCCGTTCATGATCACCTTCTTCGTGAAGCTGGGACGGCGGTTGGACCGGGTCTGACCTCGTTGTTTCCCCGCAAAGGCGGGGACCCAGTCTGGGCTCCCGCCTTCGCGGGAGAACAAGGAAGCGAGAGCGACGTCCGCGGCTTTCGTTACCTCCCTCGACTGGCTAAGGGATCGGCATGACCGATCACACGCCCGATCCCGCCCTGCTCGCCAAGGCGGAAACGCTCACCGAGGCGCTGCCGTATCTTCAGCGCTACGCCGGCAAGACGTTCGTCGTGAAATACGGCGGCCACGCGATGGGCGACCCCGAGCTGCAGCGCGATTTCGCCGAGGACATGGTGCTGCTCAAGGCGGTCGGCATCAACCCGGTGGTCGTCCACGGCGGCGGCCCGCAGATCGGCGCGATGCTGAAGCGTCTCGGCGTCGAATCGCGTTTCGTCGACGGCCTGCGCGTCACCGATGCGGAGACCGCGCAGATTGCCGAGATGGTTCTCGCCGGCTCGATCAACAAGGAAATCGTCGGCTGGATCGGCCAGGCTGGCGGTCGCGCGGTAGGCATTTCCGGCAAGGACGCCGGCCTCGTCCTCGCGCAGAAAGTCGGCCATGGCCGCGAGCCGGACAAGCTGCAGGGGATCGAGCGTCACGTCGATCTCGGCTTCGTCGGCGAGCCGATCGCGGTCGACCGGACGATCCTCGACACGCTGATCGCCGCCGACATCATCCCGGTGATCGCGCCAATCGGTATCGGCGCGGACGGCCACACCTACAACATCAACGCCGACACGATGGCGGGCGCGATCGCCGCCGCGATGGGCGCCGCGCGCTTTTTCCTGCTGACCGATATCGTCGGCGTGCTCGACAAGCAGGGCGAACTGCTGACCGACCTCGACCCCGCGCGGATCGCCGAACTGCGCGCCGATGGCACGGTGACCGGTGGCATGATCCCGAAGCTCGACACCTGTGTCGCGGCGGTCGAATCGGGCGTCGATGCCGCGGTGATCATCGACGGCCGCGTGCCGCACGCGATGCTGCTGGAGATCTTCACCAAGCAGGGCGCGGGCACGCTGGTGAGCGCGAACGGGCGCTCGCGGTAAAGGGGCTAGCGCTGGCCAACCCAACGATCCTCCCCCGCAAGGGGGAGGTGGCTGGCACTTGCCAGACGGAGGGGGAGGCACGCGCTAACCTCCGTTCCGTATCCTCCCCCTCCGTCGCCTTCGGCGCCACCTCCCCCTGGCGGGGGAGGATCGCTCGGGGCGGGCATATGTGATGACGGTCCGTCGGTAGAATAGAGTTGGTACACCTCCCGACACCACAGGGCTTCTCGTTCTCCCCCCGCCACCTTATATCGGCAACACACCAGCGGAGACCTACGCCTTGATCGCCCTTCTTCAGATCGTCCAGTTGCTGCTCACCGTCATCTGGTGGATCATCGTCGTGCAGGCGATCCTGTCGTGGCTGATCGCGTTCAACGTCATCAATACGCACAGCGATTTCGTCCGCACCGTGTGGACCGCGCTGCAGCGGATGACCGAGCCGATGTATCGCCCGATCCGCCGCGTGCTGCCCGATTTCGGCGCGCTGGACCTGTCGCCGCTGGTCGTGCTGCTGATCCTCTACATCCTCAGCAACATCGTCATTCCGAACATCGCGCAGAATTATCTCGTCGCGACCTATTGAGCGGGAAGGCCGCTTGGCGAGCGCTGGCTGACGGCTTGGCGATCGTTGTTCGGGTGACACCGCGCGGTGGTCGCGATGCGCTGACCGCCGGGACGGACGAGCATTTTGCGGCGCGGCTGGCGGCGGCGCCGGTGGATGGTGCGGCGAACGCTGGGTTAGTCGCGCTCGTCGCGAAGACCTTCGGTGTACCCAAGCGTGCCGTGACGATCGTCGCCGGCGAAACCGCTCGCCTGAAGCGCCTGCACATTGCGGGCGACGTCGCTACGCTGGCGGAAATCGCGTCCGCGCTCTATGGGCCGCGAGCATGAGCGCGACCATCATCGACGGCAAGGCCTTCGCCGCCGGCCTCCGGGCCCGTATCGCAGACGGCGTCACCGCCTTCAGGGCAAAGGCAGGCCGCGCGCCCGGCCTCGCCGTCGTGCTGGTCGGCGAGGATCCCGCCTCCAACGTCTATGTTCGCTCGAAGGGCAAGGCGACGCGCGAAGCCGGGATGGAAAGCATCGAGCACCGGCTCCCTGCCGACGTGCCAGCCGAAGAGCTGCTTGCGCTGGTCGCGACGCTCAACGCCGATCCGACAATCGACGGCATTCTGGTCCAGTTGCCTCTGCCAAAGCATATCGACGAGCAGGCGGTCATCTCGGCGATCGACCCGGACAAGGACGTCGATGGGTTCCATCCGATCAACGCGGGGCGGCTCGCAACCGGGTTGCCGGGGTTCGTCCCCTGCACGCCGTTCGGCTGCGTCATGTTGTTGAAGAGCGTGTTGCCTAGCTTGAGCGGGCTCGAGGCGGTGGTCGTCGGTCGCTCGAACATCGTCGGCAAGCCGATGGCGCAGTTGCTGCTCCGCGAGAGTTGCACCGTGACCGTCGTGCATAGCCGCACCAAGGACGTTCCCGCGCACATTGGTCGCGCGGACATCGTCGTTGCTGCGGTCGGTATTCCGCAGATGATTAAGGGCGATTGGCTCAAGCCCGGCGCAACCGTCATCGACGTCGGCATCAATCGCACCGACGCCGGCCTCGTCGGCGACGTCGATTTCGCGAGCGCGGTCGAGGTTGCGGGTGCGATCACGCCGGTGCCGGGAGGCGTAGGGCCGATGACCATCGCCTGCCTTCTGCGCAACACCTTGGTCTCCGCAGGCCGCCGCGAAGGCGTCGCGATCGAGGAGTCGAGCCTGTGATCGAACTCTATATTTCGTCGTTAATCACGTTCTTCGTCGTCATCGATCCGCCCGGTTGCGCGCCGATCTATGCCGGGCTGTCTGCGGGCGCTTCGACGTTGCAGAAGCGCGCAATGGCGATGCGGGCGGTCGGCGTCGCGGCGGCGATCCTGTTCGTGTTCGCACTGTTCGGCGAGGCGTTGTTGAAGGGGCTCGGCATCAGCCTAGCGAGCTTCCGCATCGCCGGCGGCATCATGCTGTTCCTGATCGCGCTCGAAATGGTGTTCGAAAAGCGCACCGAGCGCCGCGAGGATCGTGCCGCAAAGGTGGCGAGCGATCCCGAGGTGGAGGACGTCTCGATCTTCCCGATGGCGATGCCGATGATCGCAGGGCCGGGCTCGATCGCGTCGGTGATGCTGTTGATGAGCCGCAACAGCGGGATCGAACGCTCGCTAGTCGTGCTCGGCGCGATGGTGACGATTCTGCTGCTGACGCTGGTCGCGCTGCTCGCGGCGGGGCCGATCATGCGGATCCTCGGCGCGAAGATCGAGGCGGTGATCACGCGATTGCTCGGCGTGCTGCTCGCCGCGCTCGCGGTGCAGTTCGTGCTTGATGGTTTGTCGGTAGTGCTGCGCTAATCCGTTCTCCTGCGAACGCAGGAGAACCTCAATCCACCTTGAACAACCGCAGCGGCGACTTCGCGGGCAGCGGTAGCGGGGTCAGCCACGTCGGCACCTCGTTCTTCGCCAGTTCGGCATAGAACCCCTTCGGGCTACGCGCCTTGTAGTTGGTTGATTCCGCCGCGTTCGGACAGAGCAGCAGCATCGTCGCGCCGTGGCGCTTGATGATCGCGTGAGCCTCGTCAGCAGACCGCCCGAACGCGTGCTGGACGTCGAGGATGGCGTCACCGTTCCGATGATACGGCCCCGCAATCGCGTCGTGATGCGTGATCGTGATAAGTCGCGGCCCCATGTCGACGAAGGTGAAGATCGTCTGCGCGGGATATTTGTTCAGCGCCAGCAGCACGGTCGTGCGCAGGCAATCGCCGGTCGCCATGTTGACGCGCTTTTCATACGGCTTGGGTCGGTCGATCGGCAGGTATTTGAGCACCATACCGGCAAACATGCCCGACACGATCAGGAACGCCGCGGCCGTGCCCAGCACGCGCACTGCGATCGATCGATTGCCGAGCAATCGCGGAATGATCAGCCAGGCCAGCGCGGTCGCTCCCGGGATCGCCAGCATCTGCGCGGCGGGCCCTGCGCGGACCTGCCACAGCAGCATCGCGCAGGCGAACGCGGTGAACAGCGCGACAGCTGCCCAGCCGACCGCGCTTGGATCGCGACGCGCGCGCCAGGCTGCGATCGCCGCCCCGATCAGGCCGATGATCGGCAGCGTCGCCAGCGCGAACCCGACGCGGAAACTATGTTTGTAGATCGGCTTGGCCTCGCGGACATTGTCCAACCAGTTGCGCTGCAGCTCGGGCGAAATCCCCTCGGGCCGCCCAAGGCACTGTGGAAACACTAGCGCGAACCCGACGACGATCGCCGCCCCAGCCGCAACCGCCAGCGTCAAGCGCATCCCGCGCGCCGACGGACCGAACCGCGCCAGCAGGAACAGCAGCATCCCCGCCGCGATCATTACGCTCAGCCATACCGGCGTCAGCGCATCGCAGCGCATCGCCTGGTTGGCGTTCGACGCGAACAGTGCGAACCCCAACGTGCTGCCGCCGCCGAGCGTCAGCGCATAGATCGACAGCCGCTCGGCCTCCGACCGGTCCCACACCCAGCGCAGCGCGATGATCGCCCCCGCCATCGCCGCATACGGCAGCAGCTCGAGCCCAATCGACAACGACACCGCGCTGGCGAGCCCGACCATCGCGCCACCGCGACGGCCGTTCGTATCGCACAGCCCCGCCACCGTCAGGCTCAGCATGGCGAGTTGCCAGCCATGATGATCGATCCGCTCGGGTATGAACATCAGCATGGTGCCGGTCGCGCCGACCATGATCACGACGGCAAGTGGCCAGGCGTAAGGACTGATCAGCCGCCGCACGGTCGCGCCGATCCCCAGCATCGCGATCGACAGCGGCAGCAACGGCGCGATCCCGCAGGCGAGCCGCTCCGCCCAGCTGTTGCTGGTGAACAGGCGGAAGAACAGGATGAGGCCGGCGATCGGCAGGTCGACGATCCGGCTCCAATGGATGTCGAACCCGACCGGCGGGTTCATCCGGTAGTTGCGCAGATCGTACCAACCCTGCCCATCGAGCAGCGCGCGGACCTGCATCAGGCGCATGTTGTCGTCGGTATCGCCGAGCGACAGCCACCGGATCTGGCCCCAGCGATCGACCATCGACCACGCCGCCACCGCTATCCAGGCGAGCAACGTCAGCGCGATCCAATGCCGATCGAGTTCGTCCAGCAACGTCCGCCGCTGAAGTGGTGCCTGATCCAAAACGCTTTCCTCCGGCCCGCACGCGCTCTAGATGCGCGGGCTTGTCTTCGCGGCCGCTCTATCGCGGTGCGGGTAAAGAACAAGGCGGGCATGCAGGCGATTTGGCGACAGGTGGAGCAGATGCGGGCGAGCGGCGTGCTCGGCCAACTGGTGCGCTTCGGCATCGCCGGCGGTATTTCCAGCGTCGTCTATTCGCTCGTCTACCTGCCGCTGACGGCGTATGTCTTCCCGCCACGCCAGGCGGTGGCCGCAGTGCCGTTCGCGTTTGCGGTCGCGGTGGTGGTCGGGTTCTTCCTGCACAGCCGCTGGAGCTTCAAGGGGCACGCGAAGGAACCGGGGGCAGGGCGGCATTTCAAGTTCGTGATCGTCCAGGCCGCGGGGCTGAGTCTTAACGCAGTCATCACGTGGATCGGCACGGCGTTGCTACATCTGCATCCGTGGATCCCGCTGGTCCCCGCCGTCTTTCTTGCCGCGATCGTGACGTTCGTGCTCAACCGTTTCTGGGTTTTCAACTGATGCTTCCAATGAATTGGGCGACTTACTGATGGACCGCATCGTCTACGACCGGATGGCCGCCCACGATTCCACCCACTGGTGGTACCGCGCACGCCGCGACATCCTGGCCGATTACTTGACCCGCTACGGCGCGTTGCCGAAGGATGCGAAGATCCTCGAGATCGGCTGTGGCACCGGGCATAATTTGCCGATGCTGGCGGAGTTCGGTGAGATCGACGCGATCGAGATCGATCCGGCGGCGCGCGAGATCGCGAGCGAACGGTTGGGGAAGCCGGTTGGCGCGGCGCCTTTGCCCGAACTGCCGGGCGTTCCCCGTGCGCATTACGACCTGATCGCGGTGCTCGATGTGGTCGAGCATATCGAGGACGACGTCGCGGCGTTGAAGGCGATGGCCGATTGCCTTGCGCCGGGCGGCAAGATTTTGATCGCGGTCCCGGCGCATGCGTGGCTGTGGAGCGCGCACGACGTGGTGAACCATCACCACCGTCGCTATTCGAAGGCGACGTTGCAGGCGGCGATCGAGACCGCCGGGTTGAAGTCGGAGAAGCTCGGCTATTTCAATTCGCTGCTGTTCCCGCTGGCGGCGGCGGCGCGGATCGCCGGGCGGATGACCGGGCGTGACGACAGCGACGATTCGCCACCGCCCAAGCTGGTGAATGCGCTGTTCGAGAAGATCTTCCGGCTTGAGCGGCATCTGGTCGGGCGTGTGCGGATGACGCCGGGGGTTTCGATCGTGACGCTGGCGGTGCCGCGGTAACGATCGAGGTATCTGCGCGGCCTACTTCCGTTCGTCCCGAGTAGCCGTCGAGTAATGACGAAGCCGCGTATCGAGACGGCGTATCGAAGGATGGGTTGGCGCGCGGTACCCCTACCTCGATACGAGCCCTCGATACGCTCCTTACGGAGCTACTCGGTCTCTACTCGGCACGAACGGCGTAGGGGGCGGCGCACTTTCTCGAATTTGCCAGCAAGCATCAAGCAACTACCACCCCGGCGAAGGCCGGCGCCCAATTGGGGAACGTTGCTGACTGAGCCCTGCGCTTCGTTACTGCGACCTTTCCAACTGGGCCCCGGCCTCCGCCGGGGTGGTGTTGTGATCAACAGGCGCGTTCGTTATTCGGGGTGGAAGGGAAGGGAGCCGTCAGGCAACCGCACCACTTCGACCGGCTCCGCTCGAAACCCGAGCGTCGCCTTCCCCTGGATCGGCCCCGCAACGTCGGCGACGATATACAATGGCCGCCGCTTGGACTCGACGTACAGCCGCCCGAGATACTCGCCGATCATCCCCAGCACGAACATCTGCACCGCGCCGAGGAACACGGTGACGAGCATCGTCGAGGTCCAGCCCTGCACCGCGCTGCCCGAGAGCCAGCCGATCGCGATGTAAACGAACAGGAGCAGCGACACGCCGGTGAGCGCGAGCCCGGCGTGGCTGGCGAAGCGCAGCGGCGCGGTCGAGAAGCCGGTGACGGCGTCGAACGCGAGGCGGATCATCTTCGCCAGCGGATAGTTCGTCTCGCCCGCGAGCCGCTCGGCGCGATCATACGGGAAGGGGACCTGCTTGAAGCCGATCCAGGCGACCATGCCGCGGATGAAGCGGGCCTGCTCGGGGAGCGACAGGAAGGCGTCGAGCGCGCGCCGGCTCATCAGGCGGAAGTCGCCGGTGTCGAGCGGGATCGGCGTGTCGGTCATTCGCGTCAGCATGCGGTAGAACGCGGCGGCGGTGGCTTTCTTGAAGACGGTTTCGCCGGCGCGCTGGCGGCGGACGGCATAGACGACGTCGGCCTGGCTTGCCGCCATCGCCGCGCGCATGTCGGACAGCAGCTCGGGCGGATCCTGAAGGTCGGCGTCGATGATCAGGATCTGTTCGCCTGCGCAAAGATCGAGACCGGCGGTCAACGCCAGCTGGTGGCCGTGGTTGCGCGACAGGTTGATCGCGACCAGCCGCGGGTCGGCGGCGGCGAGGCGCTGCATCACGGGCCAGCTGTCGTCGCGCGAGCCGTCGTTGATCAGGACGATCTCGTAATCGTCGCCGACCGCGACCTTCGCCGCGCCGGAAATGCGCGCGTGCAGGATGTCGAGGCACGCCGCCTCGTTATAGCAGGGGACGACGATCGATAACGCGGGACGGTTCATCCGCGCCGTTTAGCGTCAATGGGAGTTGTCGGCAGCAATAATCATCAAATGCTACACCCGCTCCACGGTATGCACCGCATCCGCCGCGCGCAGGCCCGCCATCAGCCGCATCAGCTGCTGCACGTCGTGGACCTCGACGTCGATCTCGTTGGTGTGGAAGCTCTTGTCGCGCGTATCGAGCCGCAGGTTGATGATGTTCGCCTTGTGCCCGCCGATGATCGACGAGACGATACCGAGCGAGCCGGGCTCGTTCTTCACCATCACCGATATGCGTGCGACGGCGCCCTCGGTCTCATCACCCCAGGCGACGTCGACCCAGTCGGTCTCGTTCTCGGAACGCTCGGCGAGCTCGCCCAGCACGCGGCAGTCGATCGCGTGGACCTCGATCCCCGCATCGGGCCGACGCAAGCCGACGATCCGGTCGCCCGGCACGGGATGGCAGCACGTCGCCAAGTCGTAGGCGACTCCGGGGGTCAGGCCCTTGATCGAGATCGCGCTCGATTGCGGCGCCAGCGCATGCGTGACGTCGGCGCCGGCCGAACCCGGCATCAGCGCCTCCATTACAGCAGCATCGGACAGCGTCCGCCGCGCGATCGCGACCATCAGCGACGAATCGTCGGGCAGCTTCAGCCGCTTCAGCGCGTGGCTAAGCGCATCGGTGCCGATCTGCGCGGGCAGGCGGGTGACGATGTCGTCGTACAGCGTGCGGCCGAGCGCTATCTGCTCGACGCGCTCCTTCTGGCGCAGGTGCCGGCGGATCGCGGCGAGCGCCTTGCCAGTGGTCGCGACGTTGAGCCATTGCGGTTGCGGCGACTGGCCCTTCGAGCGCAGGATCTGCACTTGGTCGCCATTCTCGATCACCGTCGACAGCGGCACGACGCGGCCGTTGACCTTCGCGCCGACCGCCTGGTCGCCGAGATCGGTGTGCACCGCATAGGCGAAGTCGATCGAGGTCGCGCCCTTGGGTAGCTGGATCAGTTCGCCCTTCGGCGTGAACGCGAAGATGCGATCGGTGTACATTGCCATCCGCGTGTGTTCGAGCAGCTCTTCCGGGCTCTCGGCGGTATCGAGGATCTCGACGAGGTCGCGAATCCAGCTGACCTGCCGGTCGCTGCCGTTGATCTGCTGCTTGTACGCCCAGTGCGCCGCCAGCCCGAACTCGGCCTGCGCGTGCATGTCGGCGGTGCGAATCTGGATCTCGATCCGCGCGCTGTCGGCGTGAATTACAGACGTGTGCAGCGAGCGATAGCCGTTGCGCTTGGGCGTCGAGATATAGTCCTTGAACCGGCCCGGCACCATCGGCCAGCGCTGGTGGATGATCCCGAGCACGCGGTAGCAATCCTCCTCGGTCGGCACGATCGCGCGGAACGCCATCACGTCGGACAGCTGTTCGAAGCTGATGTGCCGCTCCGACATTTTCCGGAAGATCGAATAGGGGTGCTTTTCGCGCCCCGAAATCTCCGCCTCGACCCCGGCGCGCGACAGCACCAGCTTCAGACCGGACGCGATCTTGGCGATGCGGTCGCCGTCGCCCTTCTTCAGCTGTTCGAGGCGGCGGTTGATCGATTCGGAGGCTTCAGGTTCGAGCTGTTCGAATGCGAGCGACTGCATCTCGCGCATGAACTCGTACATGCCGATCCGCTCGGCGAGCGGCGCGTAGATGTCCATCGTCTCCTTGGCGATGCGACGGCGCTTCTCGGGCTTGGCGATGTGGTGCAGCGTCCGCATGTTGTGCAGGCGGTCGGCGAGTTTCACCAGCAACACGCGGATGTCGTCCGACATCGCGAGGAGGAATTTGCGCAGGTTCTCCGCGGCGCGTTCGTTCTCGGTCTGCGCTTCGATCTTGCTGAGCTTCGTCACGCCGTCGACCAGACGCGCGACGGAGGCGCCGAACAGCCGCTCGATCTCCTCGGGGGTGGCGACGGTATCCTCGATCGTGTCGTGGAGAATCGCGGTGGCGATCGTCTCCGCATCGAGGTGGAGGTCGGTGAGAATACCCGCCACCTCGATCGGGTGACTGAAATACGGATCGCCGCTCGCGCGCTTCTGGCTCCCGTGCGCCTGCATCGAGAAGACATAGGCGCGGTTCAGCAGCGCCTCATCGGCATCGGGATCGTAGTCGAGGACGCGATCGACCAGTTCATATTGGCGCAACACGGCTTATAGATGGGGCCGGGTTGCGATGCATTGCAACAAATTCCTCGTTATTTCGCGTGGTTGTTGCACGCAGCCAGCGCGTCGGCGTCATAGGCCTTGCCCGCGACCGTGAAACTGGCGAGCGGCCCGACGCGCTTGGCGACCGCGGCGCAGAGGATCACGTCGCGCTGCGGTGCCTTGCTGGAGACGAACGCCGCATTCTCCCAGCGCCAGGGCGTGCCGTTGGTGATCAGCCGGGTGGAAGTGGGCGCAGCGGCAGGAACGGCTACATAATAATTGATGGGGGTCTGGGCCGATGCCGGTGTCGCGACCAGTGCGGCGAACCCCGTCGTCAGGGCGGGAACGGCGGTCAGAAGGGCGCGGGTGATGACGGACATCGGTAGACTCCTAAAAGGTTTCTAATCGAGACCTATTCCGATTAGTTTCGAGTTGCAACTGAAATCGGAGGAGCATTTCGCTTCTGCCTTTTATGCGGTACCGTTGCTGTCCAATAAGGAAGACGCCGTGGGAAAATTGCGCGAACCCCTGCTCGAATGCAGCCTGCCCGCCGCGCTGGAGGCGATGGGCGAGCGCTGGTCGTTCCTGATCCTGCGCGCGTCGTTCAACGGCCTGCATCATTTCGAGGAGTTCCAGTCGGAACTGGGGATTGCGCGTAATATCCTGGCGAACCGGCTGGCGCGGCTAGTCGAGCATGGGATCCTGGAGCGGCAGCCTATCCCGGAGGATCGGCGGAAGATCGCCTACGGCCTGACCGACAAGGGCTTCGCGCTGCTGCCGACGATGATCGCGCTGCGGCAATGGGGCGAGCGATGGGAGACGTGCGTGCCGGCGTTTCCGATTTTGGTCGATGAGCGCGATCGGCGGCCGTTGCAGCCGGTGTCGGTGCGGTCACATGATGGGCGCGTGCTGGGGAAGGGGGACTTGATCTGGGCGCTGCCTGGGGAGGTTGCCGGGGATGGGGTTGAGGCTGAGGCGGCTGAGTAATCCGCGGCGGCTCCTCCTTGTTCTCCCGCGAAGGCGGGAGCCCAGTCTGGACCCCCGCCTTCGCGGGGGAACATGCTATCTTCGGGTTATTGAGTAGGTAGCGCTTCCAGCACCGTGCGGATCGCATCCGGAAGCGCCACCGGCCGCCCCGTCTCTAGGTCGACATGCACGCTGACCATGGTGATCACCGTGTGCAGATCGCCTGTCTCCGCGTGGGCGAGTTCGAAGCGTTTTGTCAGGCTCGTCGTCCCGAGCTTTTCGATCCGCACGAACGCTTCCACCGCATCCCCCAGGCGGAACGGCTTCAGGTAATCGATCTCCGTTCGGCGGACGTTGAACTCGGTGGTCGGCCACACGTCGGGCAGGGCCTCCGCGATGCCGGTCCATTCCCAGAACTCGGTGACCGCGACGTCGGCATATTCCAGATAGCGCGAGTTGAAGACGATGCGCTGGCCGTCGATCTCGGCATAGCGCACGCGGAACCTGGTCGAGAAGGCGAAACCCGGCCGCATGTCAGAAGATCAGCTTCACGCCGACCAGCGCCAGCACGGTCGCGAGCACAGGCACCAGCACGCGGTCGGAGACGCGCGTGGCGATCAGGCTGCCGACGATGATGCCGGGAATCGACCCGATCAGCAGCGACACCAGCAGGTCTACGTCGACCGAGCCGAGGATCCAGTGGCCGATCCCGCCGAGCAGCGTCAGCGGCACGGCGTGGGCGATGTCCGATCCGACCAGCCGGTTGATCGGGAGGGTGGGGTACAGGATCAGCAGCGCGGTCATGCCCAGCGCGCCGGCGCCAACCGAGGTCAGCGAGACGAGCACGCCGAGGACCGCGCCGAGCAGGATCGTCAGCATCGCTTGGCGCTCGCCGCCCACCGTGCCGATGCGCGGGGTCAGCCACGCGACGATCTTACCGCGAAAGAAGGTCGCGACTGCCGACAGGATCAGCGTGACGCCGAGCACGGCGGTGATCGCGTGGCCGGTATCGGACGATTTTTCGCCGAGATGGTTGAGCACCAGCAACGTCGCGATCGCCGCGGGGACGCTGCCGGTGGCGAGCCTGCGGACGACCTGCCAGTCGACCGTGCCGCGCCAGCCATGCACCGTCGTGCCGACCGTCTTGGTCGCCGAGGCGTAGAGCAGGTCGGTACCGACCGCGGTGGCGGGATGGAAACCGAAGACGAGCACCAGCAGCGGCGTCATCAGCGACCCGCCACCGACACCCGTCAGCCCGACGATAAGGCCGACGAGCACGCCGGCCACCGAATATAACAGGTTGATATCCACGCTGGCGGGTTAGCCGGCGCCACGCGCGGGCGTGTTGACGCCCATCGACTGGAGATATTTCTTCACGTTGCGCGCCGCCTGGCGGAGCCGCTGTTCGTTCTCGACCATCGCGATCCTCACATAGCCCTCGCCGTTTTCGCCGTAGCCAACCCCTGGAGCCACCGCGACGTGCGCGTGAGTCAGCAATTGTTTGGTGAACTCAAGGCTACCTAAGTGCGCGAGCGCAGGCGGGAGCGGGGCCCAGGCGAACATGCTCGCACGGGGGCTCGGTATGTCCCAGCCGGCTCGGCCGAAGCTCTCGACCAGGACGTCGCGGCGCTTGTGGTAGAGCTGGCGGTTGCGCTCGACGATGTCCTGCGGGCCGTTGAGCGCGGCGCAGGCGGCGGCCTGGATCGGCGTGAACGCGCCGTAATCGAGGTACGACTTCACGCGCGTCATCGCCGCGATCAGCGTCTTGTTGCCAACCCCGAAGCCCATCCGCCAACCGGCCATAGAATAGGTCTTGCTGAGCGAGGTGAATTCGATCGCGACGTCCTTCGCGCCCGGGACCTGGAGGATGGAGGGGGTCGGCTTGCCGTCGAAATACAGCTCCGAATAAGCGAGGTCGGAGATCACCCACAGCTTGTGCTTCTTCGCGAACGCAACGACGCGCTCGTAGAAGGCGAGGTCGACGACCTCGGCGGTCGGGTTCGACGGATAGCCCATCACCAGCACCGACGGCGCGGGGACGGTGAACGCCATCGCGCGTTCGAGGCTTTCGAAATACGCCTCGTCGGGCGTGGTCGGCACCGCACGGATCGTCGCGCCGGCGATGATGAAGCCGAAGGTGTGGATCGGATAGGACGGGTTGGGCGCGAGCACGACGTCGCCGGGCGCGGTGATCGCGGTGGCCAGACTCGCGAGGCCTTCCTTCGAGCCCATCGTCACGACGACCTCGGTCTCGGGATCGACGTCGACGCCGAACCGGCGACCGTAATAGTTCGCCTGGGCCTTGCGCAGGCCGGGGATGCCCTTCGACTGCGAATAGCCGTGCGCGCTGGGTTTGCGCGCGACTTCGACGAGCTTCTCGATGACGTGCTCGGGGGGCGGCAAATCGGGATTGCCCATGCCGAGATCGATAATGTCCTCCCCGCCCGCGCGCGCCGCCGCCCGCATCGCGTTCACTTCGGCGATGACATAGGGGGGTAAGCGTTTGATGCGGTAGAAGTCTTCGGACATGATCAGCCTCTAGCTGGAGGAGCGGGTGCTGTACCGCAGGTGAAGGGGGGCGTCATCCGCCTCATTCGTCGAGGGGGCGAAAGCTCGGGTATTCTAGCTGGGCTCCATTCGATCCTCCCCCGCAAGGGGGAGGTGGCAGGCGGATGCTCGACGGAGGGGGAGGAAAGCGGCCACGTCTGCTCCGTGTCCTCCCCCTCCGTCGCTTCGCGCCACCTCCCCCTGGCGGGGGAGGATCGCGAAGTTTCCTGCGACCAAGATCGCCAATGAGACCATGCTTCCGCCGAGCCGGCGTCTGCGTTAAGCTCCCGAAAAAGCAGAGGATGCCATGGCCGATACTCCTCCCGACGCCCCCACGCCGACCCTCCCCGATCTCCAGCATTGGACGTGGGTGATGGGGCGTGCGCAGCAGATGATGATGGAGCAGGGGCTCGCGGCGATGCAGGTGAAGCCCGAGGGTATTCCCGCGATTCCGGGCTTTACCGACCCCGCGACACTGGAGCGCGCGCGCGATTTCTGGGCCGAGAGCCTGACGCTGTGGCAGCGGTTTCTCGATCCGGCCAAGGCGCCCGAGCCCGCGCCCGTCACCGACAAACGCTTCAAGGCGCCGCAGTGGCGCGAGCCGGTGTTCGACCTGATCCGGCAGAGTTATCAGTTGATCGGCGACCACATGCTGCGCGGCGTCGAGGCGGTCGATGGGCTCGACCCCAAGCAGAAGGAGCAGTTGCGGTTCGCGACCAAGGGGTTCGTCGATGCGATGAGCCCGACCAATTTCGCGCTGACCAACCCGCAGGTAATCGAGAAGACGATCGAAACGCGCGGCGAGAACCTGCTGAAGGGCCTGCAGAACATGATGGCGGATCTTGCCCGCGGGCAGGTGACGCATACGCCCGACGGCGCGTTCGAGCTCGGTCGCAATCTCGCGATGACGCCGGGCAAGGTGGTGAAACGCACGCCGCTCTACGAACTGATCCAGTACACGCCGACCACCGAGCGCGTGCTGGCGACGCCGCTCGTGATCTTCCCGCCTTGGATCAACCGATTCTACATTCTCGACCTGACGCCGGAGAAGAGCTTCATCCGCTGGGCGGTTGAGCAGGGCATCACCGTGTTCATGGTGTCGTGGAAGTCGGCCGACTCGAGCATGAAGGACGTGGTCTGGGACGATTATGTCGGCGCGCAGGTCGAGGCGATCGACACGGTGCGCGCCGCGCTCGACGTGCCGGCGGTGCATACGATCGGATATTGCGTGGCGGGAACGACGCTGGCCGCGACGCTGGCGCTGCTGGCGGCGCGTAACGAGGCGGCGAAGGTGGCTAGCGCGACGTTCTTCACCGCACAGGTCGATTTCGCACAGGCTGGCGAACTGCAGCATTTCATCGACGACGAGCAGTTGAAGATGGTCGCGTCGCTGTCGCCCGAGGGGTTCCTCGACGGGCGGTACATGGCGACGACGTTCAACCTGTTGCGCGGGCGCGACCTGATCTGGAACTACGTCACGCAGAATTACCTGCTGGGGCAGGATTACGTGCCGTTCGACCTGCTCCACTGGAACGGCGACACGACCAACCTGCCCGCGAAATGGCATCTGAGCTATCTGACCGATCTCTACCGCGACAATCTTCTGGTGACGGGCACGATGACGGTGGATGGTACACCGATCGACCTGACCAAGGTCGCGACGCCGAGCTATGTCCAGGCGGGGCGCGAGGATCATATCGCGCCGGCTGAAAGCGTCTGGAAACTCACGCAATTGTTCGCCGGGCCGCTGAAGTTCGTGCTCGCGGGCTCGGGGCATATTGCCGGCGTGGTCAATCCGCCGGCTGCGGGGAAGTATCAATACTGGACCAATCCGGGGGCGCACACGACGCTCGCCGACTTCGTTGCCGGTGCGACGGAGACGAAGGGCAGCTGGTGGCCGGATTGGGTCGAATGGTTGCGCGCGCTTGGTGCCGAGACGGTGGCGGCGGACGGTGCGCGGCTGCCGGGTGAGGGGGCGCTCGAAGCGATCGGCGACGCGCCCGGCGAGTATGTGAAAAGCAGGTAGCGCTACCTTACGTAAACGTCATGGTGCGCTGCACAATTAAATTGTGCGCTGCGAAAACTCGTGTATGAAGACCGCGACATAACTCCGAAGAGAGGTGCGTGGATGGTGGATATCGTGAAACGGACGGCCAAGGCCGGTTCGAAGCTTGCCGCCGCTGCGAAGCCGGTCGCTGCCGTCAAGGCCGCGCCTGCCAAAGCCTCCGCCCGGACTGTCGCCAAGCCGGCGAAACCGGCATCTGAGCCGATCGCCAAGACGCCGGCACCTCAACCTCTCGCGGCTGCTTTTGTATCGCCGCACACGGACATTCCCGCCCCGATCCAGGCCGCCGCGCCAACGGGGATCCCTGCCAGCGAAACAAAGGACGCCACGATGGACACGATCCAGAGCATCACCGAGAAGACCAAGGCCCTGTTCAGCGGCGCGAACACCGCCGAATTCAACGAGCAGGCCAAGGGCGCGATGGAGAAGTCGGCGAAGATGGCGGAAGATTTCGTCGCCTTCGGCAAGGGCAACATAGAGGCGCTCGTCGAGTCGTCGAAGATCGCCGCGAAGAACGTCGAGGCGCTCGGCCAGGAAGCGGCCGACTACGCCAAGACCTCGTTCGAGAGCGCGACCGAAGCCGCCAAGACGCTCGCCGCCGCCAAGTCGCCGACCGAGTTCATGAAGCTCCAGGGCGATTATGCGCGCACCGCGTTCGACACGATGATCGCCGAGGGCTCGCGCTCGACCGAGCGGATGCTCAAGATGTTCGGCGAGTTCGCACAGCCGATCTCGAACCGCGTTGCGGTCGCGACCGACAAGATGAAGATCTCGGCCTAAGTTACGCGATGCCGTCTTCGGGCGGCAGGTGACGAGTAAGGGGCGGCCGTCATGCGACGGTCGCCCCTTTTGCGTTTGCGGTTTTCGCGCGACGTGTGCCAGCGCCCCCTTGCCCTTGCCCCCCGGCATGCCATATTTTGGCAGCATGCTTTTGACCCCTGAAATGACGACTCCCCAGCGGACGGGCGAGCAGATGGCCGAGCGCCGCGACGATAATGGCGAGGACGGCCATGATGGCACCGGGGGCGGCACCGGCGCCGGCATCGCGACCAAGACGCGCGCGAAGACCAAGCAGCCGACGCCGTACCGCGTGCTGATGCTCAACGACGACTACACGCCGATGGAATTCGTCGTGCTGTGCCTCCAGCGGTTCTTCCGGATGGACATGGAGGCCGCGACTCGCGTGATGCTGCACGTCCACCAGAAGGGGGTCGGGGTGTGTGGCACGTTCAGTTACGAGGTGGCGGAGACCAAGGTGTCGCAGGTGATGGATTTCGCCAAGCAGAACCAGCATCCGCTACAGTGCACGCTCGAGAAGGCTTGAGTCTTACGCCTTGAGGTGAGCCTTGTTGATCCTCCCCCGCAAGGGGGAGGTGGCACCGAAGGTGACGGAGGGGGAGGCAAACGCCACCCCTGTTTCGTATCCTCCCCCTCCGTCTGGCAAGAGCCAGCCACCTCCCCCTGGCGGGGGAGGATTGAGAAGCTACCGCGCTGGGGGCAACCAGCGCAGGTCCAGCCCCTCGAACCGGTCGATGTAGTTCGCCGCCTGCGCCAACTGCACTTCGTTGAGCAGCGTGACGCGGCCCATTTCGCGGCGGATCAGGCCGTCCTCTTCCAGCTGGCGCAGCATGCGGTTGACGTGGACCGCGGTGAGGCCGGTGGCGTCGCCGATCTCCTCCTGCGTCAGGCCAAGCGTGAAGCTGTTGCCCATTGCGCGGTCGCGCATCCGCAGTCGGTTGCGCATCTCAAGCAGCAACGCCGCGATCCGCGCCTTGGCCGAGGTCCGGCCGAGCGCGGCGAGCCGGTCGGTCAGCGCGACCTTCTCCATCTGGTTCATGACCATGATCAACGCCGACAGCCGCGGATGATCGGTGACCAGCCCGGTCATTGCTGAGCGATCGAACGAACAGACCGTGCAATCGGTCAGCGCAACCACCGTTTCGGGCGAATCGCGGTAGACCAGCGCGGAGACCGCCAGCATGTCGCCGGCATAGAGGAAGCGTAGAATCTGGCGGCTACCGTCGTCGAGCAGCACATAGCTCATCGCCATGCCGCGCTGCAGGATGAAGAGTTCGGCCTGCGGATCATTCTCGCGCACGAGGACGGCACCGCGACGCAAGTCTCGCGGGCGCTCCTCCAACCGCGCTAACGCAGCCTTCTCGTTCATCGACAGGTCGATGAGATCGCCGACGCGGTCGGCGAAGCAGCTGTCCGGCACTCTGTAATGGTCCCCAATGTTCGAGAACCACAGAGCAAAGCTAGGATTTCCGCGCATTAAAGTCGATCAAGCGGGGTGTGTTAGCGCTTCGGAAGGCGCGCCCGGTCCCGACGCGGGACTCGACCCCCGGCCAGCGTCCGCCTGTCGCCCGATCGATGCGCGGCCCTTGCGCAGAACGCCAGCCGCGATAGACACCCGGGATGGACCGTATTCTCATTCGCGGCGGCAATCGCCTGTCCGGGCGCTTGCCCATCTCCGGCGCGAAGAACGCCGCGCTCACGCTGATGCCGTGCGCGTTGCTGACCGAAGAGCCGCTGACGCTGCGCAATCTGCCGCGACTGGCGGACGTCGACGGCTTCGGCCATCTGCTCAACCAGCTTGGCGCGTCGACCGCGATCCAGGGGACGCGACCCGAGGATTTCGGTCGCGTGATGACGATCCGCGCGGGCAACCTCACCTCGACCGAGGCGCCTTACGACATCGTGCGGAAGATGCGCGCGTCGATCTTGGTGCTGGGGCCACTGCTCGGGCGTGGCGGCGAAGCGACGGTGTCGCTGCCGGGCGGCTGCGCGATCGGCAATCGTCCGATCGATCTGCATCTGCGCGCTTTGGAAGCGATCGGTGCCGAGCTGGAGATGGCGGCGGGCTATGTGAAGGCGATCGCGCCGGGCGGGCGCCTGCCGGGCGGACGCTTCCGCTTTCCGATCGTGTCGGTCGGCGCGACCGAGAACGTCGTGATGGCGGCGGTGCTGGCCAAGGGCACGTCGGTAATCGAGAACGCCGCGCGCGAGCCCGAGATCGTCGACCTCTGCAACTGTCTGGTCGCGATGGGCGCGTCGATCGACGGGATCGGCACCGAGACGCTGACGATCGAAGGCCGCGACCGGCTCCACGGCGCGACCTATGCGGTGATGCCCGACCGGATCGAGGCGGGCAGCTATGCGTGCGCCGCGGCGATCACCGGTGGCGACCTGGAGCTGGTCGGCGTGGCGATCCCGGATATGGGCGCGACGATCGATGCGCTGGTCGAGGCCGGCGTGTCGGTGACGCCGACCAAGGACGGCGTGCGCGTGGCGTCCGACGGTCAGCTAAAGCCGCTGACGCTGTCGACCGCGCCGTACCCCGGGTTCGCGACCGACATGCAGGCGCAGTTCATGGCGATGCTGTGCAAGGCGGACGGCGCCAGCGTGCTGACCGAGACGATCTTCGAGAACCGCTACATGCACGTGCCGGAACTGGCGCGGATGGGGGCGGATATCCAGGTGCGCGGGCGGACCGCGGTTGTGCGCGGCGTCGACAAGCTGGTCGGCGCGCAGGTGATGGCGACCGATCTGCGGGCTTCGATGAGCTTGATCCTGGCGGGGTTGGCGGCTGACGGCGAGACGTCGGTGGGCCGGGTGTATCACCTCGACCGTGGGTATGAGCGGCTGGAGGAGAAGCTGAGCGCGGTTGGTGCGGATATCGAGCGCGCTAGCGACGGGTGATTATGACAGGGCGTACGCCGAACGGGGGTTAGCCCTCTCCCCTTCGGCAAGAGGGTTGGGTGAGGGGCGCCACGGGCGACAGCGTTTGGAACTGCCCCTCACCCCGGCCCTCTCCCCGAAGGGGAGAGGGAGTAGGTTGCTAGGCGTTTCGTTGGCGTCCTTGTTCGCCGTGGACGCTGTGGGGTTCGGTCTAGGCGGCGCTACTTCCTCGTTCCCCCGCGAAGGCGGGGGCCCAGGATCAAGCAGTACCGTCCTTGGTATTCCGGTAGACATTTACTCAGCGCCGCCGGCAAAGCCGCCGTCGGACGGATTCGGCTAGCCGACCCGCCGGCCGTGCCGGGCGCTGCCCGCTCGCTTCGCTACGGGCAACGGCCGCGCTTTGCGCTGCCTGCGCCCGTCAGTACATGTGCTGGCCGCCATTGATGCTCAACGTCGAGCCGGTGACGAACCCGCCCTCCTCCGAACACAGGAACGCCACGCCGCGCGCGATCTCGGTCGCCTGGCCAAGCCGCCCAACCGGGATCTTCGCCACGATCTTCTCCAGCACGTCGGCCGGCACCGCAGCCACCATGTCCGTATCGATATACCCCGGCGCGATCGCATTGACAGTTACGCCCGCACGCGCGCCTTCCTGGGCCAGGGCTTTCGTGAACCCGTGAATGCCGGACTTGGCCGCAGCATAGTTCACCTGGCCGTATTGCCCGGCCTGCCCGTTGATCGAGCCGATGTTGACGATCCGCCCCCATTTGCGCGTGCGCATGCCGGGGAACACCGCCTTGGCCATGTTGAAACACCCGCCGAGATTGGTGTCCATCACCTCTTTCCAATCCTGGTACGTCATTTTCAGGATGGTGCCGTCGCGGGTGATGCCGGCGTTGTTCACGACGATATCGACCTCGCCCAGATCTGCGGCGACCTGCGCGCAGCCGGCCTGGCACGCATCGTAATCGGCGACGTCCCACTTGTACGCCTTGATCCCGGTGCGCTCGGTGAACTCGCGCGCGCGGTCGTCGTTGCCGGCATAGGTTGCCGCGACGGTCAGGCCCATGTCCTGCAATGCGAGACTGATCGCTTCGCCGATTCCGCGCGTACCACCGGTTACAATTGCGACGCGTGCCATCAGTCTCTCTCCTCAGTATTTTGCCGAAGGCTAGCCAGCCCGCACCCATCCTTCAAGCTCGCGCGCCAAAATGCTGCGCAACATTTCCACGCCGACCGGGCTGTCGTTGAGGCAGGGGAGATAGGCGAAGTGGGTGCCGCCAGCCTCTTCGAAGCTCTCGCGACCGCGGATCGACAGTTCCTCCAGCGTCTCCAGGCAATCGGCGGAAAAGCCCGGCGCGAAGATCGCGACCTTGGTCTTGCCTGCCTTGGCGAGCGCGACGAGCGTCTCGTCGGTCGCCGGACCCAGCCACTTCTGCGGCCCGAACCGCGACTGGAACGCGATCGTCAGTTCGCGCTCCATGCGTTCACCGAGCAACCGCGCGGTCTTCTGGCAGTGGCAGTGATACGGATCGCCCTGCTGCAACGTCCGCTTCGGCATCCCGTGGAAGCTGGCCACGATCGCGTCGGGCGTGAAATCGAGCGCGGAGAGCCCCTCTTCGAGCGAGTCCTTCAGCGCGTCGATATAGAGCGTGTCGTCATAGTAAGGCGGCAGCGTGCGGATCGCCGGCTGCCAGCGCAGTCCGGCGAGATGCTTGAACGCCTTGTCGTTCGCGGTGGCGGTCGTTGCTGCGCAATATTGCGGGTAGAGCGGCGCGAGCAGGATGCGTTCGCAGCCCGCCGCCTTCATCGCCGTCAGCCGGTCCGAGATCGACGGATTGCCGTAGCGCATCGCCCAGTCGACCAGCACTTCCGGACCGAACGAATCCTTCATCGCGGCGGCCTGCAACCGCGTGATCGCGGCGAGCGGCGAGCCGTCCTCGCGCCAGACCTGCGAATAGGCGTGCGCGGACTTTTTCGGGCGCGTGTTGAGGATAATGCCGCGGAGGATCGGCTGCCACGCGATCTGCGGGATCTCGACGACGCGCGAATCGGACAGGAACTCGCCGAGATAGCGCTTCACCGATTTCGCATCGGGGCCATCGGGCGTGCCGAGGTTCATCAGCAACACGCCGATCTTGGGTTTCGGAATCGGGGGATGATCGGGGGGCAGGGTCATGGCGCTGGTCTTAAAGGCAAATTGCGGATGCGGAAGCCCGTTGACGCATAGAGCGCGTTGGCGATCGCGGGCGCGACTGCGGGGACCCCGAGTTCGCCGACGCCACCGGGGGCTTCGTCGCTGCGGATCACCTCGACGGTGATGTCGGGCGTGTCGGTGAGGCGGGGCAGGCCGATCGTGTCGAACCCGCGCGCGTCGGCAAGGCCGCGGGTGAAGCCGGTCGATGCGCCGAGCGCGGCGGCCATGCCGAAGATCAGCCCGCCCTCGATCTGCTGGCGAACGATGTCGGGATTGATCTGCGCACCGCAATCGACCGCGGCGACGAGGCGGTCGACCACCGGGCGCTGGTCGGAGCCCATGTGCGCCTCCGCCATGACGGCGATGTAGCTGCCGCGGAAGGCGTGGGCGGCGATGCCCTGGCCGCTGCCGGCGACGCCGCCGTCCCAGCCGCCGAGCGCTGCTACGGTCGAGAGGCAGCGTGCGAGTCGCGGTTCGCCGCCGAGCATGGCGATGCGGAACGACATCGGTTCGGACTGCGCGGCGCGCGCGAGTTCGTCGAGGAAGCATTCGGTGAAGAACGCGGTGTAGCCATGCGCGCCGCCGCGGAGGTGGCCGGTCGGGATGCCGATCTCGGCGGGGTGGTGCTCGATCGCATAGGCCGGGATGCGATAGATGGGCGTCGCGCCCGCGACGGCGTAGGAATCGCCTTTGACGCCGATCAGCGCGGCTTCGGTTGCGAGGCCCGGCATCATCCGGCGTGCCATCTCGGCGCCGGTCGAGGGCGCGGCGATGTTGGCCGACCAGCCCATGATCGCGCCGTTGGGGGCGAGCCGTGCGGCCATCTTCGCGACGGCGGGTGGGCGGTAGTGATCGTGGAGCGAATCCTCGCCGCGCGACCAGACGAGGCTGACCGGGCGTCTTAGCTTTACCGCCAGCACCGCCGCCTGTTCGGCGACATCGTGTTCGAGCGCGGCGCCGAACGATCCGCCGATCAGCATCGGATGGACGACGACCGCATCCTCGCTCAGGTCCGCCGCGCGTGCTGCTGCCGATCGTGCAAGTCCCGGTGCTTGCGTCGCTAGCCAGAGTTCGAGGCGGCCGTTGGAGAAGGAGGCGGTTGCGCTGCGGGTCTCGATCGCTGCGTGCAGGCCGAGGCCAGCGCGGTAGGTCGCGGTGACGAGCTTGGCACCCTGGAACGTCGCGGCGACGTCGCCTGCCGAGGCCATCTGTGTGCCGGGACGGGCGAGCGCGGCGTCGAGTGCTGCGTCGATCGACCTGGTATCTGGGAGGGGAGCGTCGTTCTCGAAACGCGGGGCGAGGGCGTCGAGCGCCTTTTGTGCGGCCCACCCCGTCGTCGCGACGGCCGCCACCCAGCGCGGGTTCTCGACCACCGACAGCACGCCGCGGATGCGGTCCGCGGCGGCGCGGTCGACCTTCGTCAGGCGAGCGCCGACCGGGCCCTGGCGGATCGCGGCGTGGACCATGTCGGCAAGGCGGACGTCGCCTGCGAAGTTGGCCGAGCCCTCGACTTTCGAGGGGGTGTCGAGGCGGGGGACCGATTTGCCGACCAGCTTGCCTGTACCCTGGATGCCGAGCGGGAGGGGATCGGGAAGGGTGAAGTTCGCGGCCTCCTCGGCGAGTTCTGCGAAGCGGATGCGCTTGGTTTGGTAGGTGCAGAAGCCGGCGTCGACGTTGACCTGGGTCCAGTCGGCGTCCCAGCGCTTGGCCGCCGCCATGCAGAGCAGCGCGCGGGCGCCTGCGCCGGCTTCGCGACAGGCTTGCTCGAACATCCGGATCGAACTCGATCCGCCTGTCAGCATCGGTGGTTGCGGGGTGCCAGCTGGGAGGCGGTCGAACAGGCCTTCGAACAGGTCGTGTGTGCCGATTGGGTTGGCGTAGAGCGGGTTGAGGGGGGCGGGCTCGACGCCGACGGTGCGCCAGTCCGCACCGAGCTCGTCCGCGACGATCTGGGGGAGGGTGGTGTAGACGCCCTGGCCGTGCTCGACCTGCGGGACGGCGACGGTGACGTGGCCGTCGGTGCCGATCTTGAGCCACGCGCCGAACGGGGTTTCGCCGGGGTTGGCGACGAGGTTTGGGGCGTAGCTGCGCGGCCAGAGGCTCCAGGCGACGACGAGACCGATCCCCGCGCCGCCGCCGACGAGTATGCTGCGCCTGCTGATCATCGGTGCGCTCTAATCCTTCTCCCCCACGGGGAGAAGGTGGCGCGGTAGCGTCGGATGAGGGGGGGTGGGTCTCCGGGACTCTGCCGGGAGTCTCACGCCCCTCTCCCTTCCGTCGCCAAGTGGCTCCTCCCTCCCTCTCCCCGGAGGGGCGAGGGAATTTAGGCTAGCGCTCTGTAAGTAGCTTTTAGCGAGACCTTGTCGATCTTCTCCGTCCCCAGTCTTGGCAGCGGCTCTTCGGAAATCCAGATCCGCTGCGGTATTTTGAATGCGGCGATGTGCTGGTGGAGGAACGCGGTCAGGTCGTCGGAGGTCAGCGTTTCGCCGTTCTGTGGCACTACTACCGCACCGGGGACCTCGCCGAAGCGCTCGTCTGCGAGGCCGAAGACGGCAGCCTCCGCCACTGCCGGGTGCTCGTACAACGCAGCCTCGACCTCCTGGCACGAGATGTTCTCGCCGCCGCGGATGATGATGTCCTTCTTGCGATCGACGATGAACAGATAGCCATCCTCGTCGAGGTAGCCGATGTCGCCGGTGCGGAAATAGCCATCCGCGGTGAATGCGGTGGCGGTCGCGTCGGGGCGGTTCCAGTATTCCTTGAAGTTGCAGATCGTGCGGATGCAGACCTCGCCGCGCTGGCCCTGGTCGACCGGGTGGCCGGCATCGTCGAGGATCGCGAGGTCGACCAATGGCGCGCCGGGGCGGCCGGCGGAATTGGGCTTGGCGAGGTAGTTGCCGCGCCAGTTGCCAGTGCCGACCGCGTTGGTCTCGGTCAGGCCGTAGCCGATCAGCGGTGCGCTTCCGCCCATTTCCTCATCGATGCGGCGGACGTGATCGACCGGGCGGGGTGCGCCCCCCGCGGCGAAATCGGTGACGGTCGAGAGGTCGTAATTCGCCCGGTCGGGGTGGTTTAGGATCTCGAAGCTCATCAACGGCACGCCGACGAAATAGGTCACGCCTTCCGCTTCGATCAGCCGCATCGCCTCGCCTGCATCCCATTTCGGCATCAGCACGAGCTTGCGGCCCATCGCGAAGCTCTGGAGGAATACGGGGACCTCCCCGGTGATGTGGAACAGCGGGATCGTCAGGAGCGTGACCGGCTGGCCGACCGGCGGATTGCCTTGCGCGGTGGCGATGCCGACCATCATCATCGCCTGGCCGAGATAGTTGAAGATCCCCTGCACGACCGCGCGGTGTTCGGAGAGCGCACCCTTCGACTGGCCTGTCGAGCCCGATGTGAACAGGATCGTCGCATGATCCTCTGGCCCGAGCGGCGGCAGGTCGGCGGTGTGGTCGTCCTTTGCCAACACGGCTCCGAGCGCAGCGTCGAGCGGTCGCGAATCGTCGATCTCGACCACTGGCGCGCGCAGAGCCGAAATCTGCGCGAGGCGCTTCACCCGCGGCGGATCGGCGAACACGAGCGCGCAGTCGACCTCGCCGATCGCCGTCTCGAGCTCTTCCGACTGCCACCAGCCGTTGAGCAGCGTCGCGACGCCGCCGGCCATGATGATGCCCATGTAGAGGACGATCCAAGACGGCGAGTTGCGCATCGCGATGCCGACGCGGTCACCCTTGGCGATCCCGTAGCCGCCGACAAGGGCGCGGGCGGTGCGCTCGGCGGCGGCGTAGACCTCGCCGAAGGTCAGCCGTTCGGCGCCGGAGACGAGGAAAACGGCGTCGCGGTGCTCGTTGGCGTAGTGCGCGAAATAATAGCTGAGCGCGGGCGGGGCGGCGGCGATCGTCGGCAGCGTGACGCCGAACCGCTCGGCCGACCCGAGCGCGAGCATGCCGTCGGGCGCGGTCAGCGCGACCATCATCGAATCCATAGCTAGGTCCAGCTCGGTCCGCATATCGCTCTCCTACTTGGTCTTATCGTTATCGGCCTTTATGCAGGGGCGAACGCGTGGGGAAAAGCCTTTGATCCTGTCGACCATCACCGCCGCTGCGGGTGCCGTAGCGCCTGCCGTCGGCAGTCACATCCGCTTCGAGGACCTCGGGCTGCATCCCGACGTCTTCTCGATCGGGTTCTTCACGCTGCGTTGGTACAGCCTCGCCTATATCGGCGGCATCCTGCTCGGCTGGTGGTATCTGCTGAAGCTGCTCGCACAGCCCGGCGCACCGATGGCGCGGCGGCATGCCGACGACCTGGTGTTCTACGCGACGCTCGGGATCATTCTCGGCGGGCGGCTCGGCTATGTGATCTTCTACGCGCCGGAGATGTTCCTGCATCCGCTGCGTATCTTCCGGCTGTGGGACGGCGGCATGTCGTTCCACGGCGGGGTGATCGGCACGTCGATCGGGCTGATCCTGTTTGCGCGGAA
>Ga0247809_1000032_pt1 | contig 98362 bp, 85 predicted proteins | sample UWRJL104311B1_FD_180951 | JGI IMG/M metagenome (GOLD analysis project Ga0247809, IMG submission 180951) | Plant litter microbial communities from Arlington Agricultural Research Station in Wisconsin, United States - UWRJ-L104-311B-1 | ecosystem: Environmental > Terrestrial > Plant litter >... | reverse complement strand
TATTACAATTTTTTTGCGGATTCCTTCGCGACACTTTTGTCAGGTTTTGGGTTTCAAGCTAATTTTTGGACGCTCCAGATTATACTTCCGGTAGGAATTTCATTTTATACTTTCCATGGACTTTCCTATGTGATTGATATTTATAAGAATCGTATTGAGCCAGAAAAAAATGTAGTAGAATATTCTTTGTTTGTCAGTTATTTTCCTCTTTTAGTTGCTGGTCCTATTGAAAGAGCAACTCACTTATTGCCACAAATAAAAAAGAGGCGGGTTTTTGATTATAATAAAGCAGTCGAAGGTGTTTTTCAAATAATTTGGGGATTGTTTAAAAAGATAGTTATCGCTGATAATTGCGCCTTCTTTGTGAATCAGTTATTTGATAATTCCCAAAATTATTCTGCTGGTGAATTGTGGATTGGAGCTGTTTTTTTCGCTTTTCAAATTTATGGCGATTTTAGCGGTTATTCAGATATTGCTTTAGGAACGTCAAAACTTTTTGGCATCGATCTTTTGAAGAATTTCAAATTCCCCTATTTCGCAAAAGACATTGCTGATTTTTGGAGAAGATGGCACATATCGCTGTCAACTTGGTTTCGTGATTATTTATATGTGCCTCTTGGAGGAAGCCATGGAAGCATGGCGCTCAAAATAAGAAATACTTTTATAATCTTTTTAGTGAGCGGATTTTGGCATGGCGCCAATTGGACTTTTATTGTTTGGGGAGCCATTCATGCTTTCCTGTTTTTGCCTTTGCTGTTAACTAATAAAAATCGAAATAGCTTATCTGAACAAGGCTATAGTTTTAAAGATATTCCAAAAATTCTATTTACATTTATATTAGTTTGCTTGGCTTGGGTTTTCTTTAGGGCAGATAATCTTCATGATGCTTTGCACTATATTGGTGGCATGTTTCATTTTACAGATATTTCTTTTCACTTTTTTATCAAAAATGCAAAGTATGCCTTGTTGACTTTTATCAGCTTGATTTCTATTTTGTTTTTGGTATTTATTGAATGGAATAATCTAAAAAAAGGCCATTCGGAAGTGCTATTGTCAAAGAAAACAGTATTTATTCTATTGCTGATGCTGTTTTTTATGGGGGCCTACAAAAATCAACTGAGTTTCATCTATTTTCAATTTTAATTATGAAAAGATTTTTATTAAAAATAGGTATTTATGCCTCACTGTGTTTTTTAGTATTAAACGTAATCGCCTTTTTGAGCCTGTTCTTTTTAGGCAAATCTTATTTTTATAAACCTCAATTTGTAAAAAATGGGGTTAAAGAAAAGAGTTTTGACTATGTGGTTCTAGGATCTAGTACTGGATTGACAACGCTTGATACAAAACTAATTGATTCGATAACGATTAAAAAAGGACTGAATATTAGCATGGATGATTCCGCTTTGAGCTCACATTATTTGATGATGCAATATTTTTATTCTATAGGCAAAAAAACAGATTGTCTTATTTTAGCGGTAACACCTTGGGATCTTGCTGAGGAACATCCAAAACTTAACAACAATGATTATCGCTTTTTGACTTATGTACAAGAAGACTGTGTATCTGAATACTATAATACTATTGAAACAGGAACTTTTAAAAAATTATGGCTTTCAAAGTATTCTCCGATTATTGGATTAAGTTATTATAATACAGAATTGTTTTATCCTTCACTTCTTTCTATTGTCAAACCAAAAAAAAGAAATCAATTTGACGATAAAGGAAATTATAGCTATCCTAATGCAGGAAGTCCTAAAAAGAAAAAGCAGGAAGTGTTAACTATGGAATTTAAAAATCCATATTTTGATAAAATAAAAAGGTTTTGTGAAGAAAAGAAGATTAACCTGATCCTTTATCAATCACCGATCTATTGTACTCCTGTCATTGTAAAAGATACAATTGCAACAAAGTTCATCAACCATTCTAATTTATTTCAGACTGCAGATTTTTTTTATGATAACATACATGTAAACAAAAAAGGGAGGGAACTATGTTCGCAAAAAGTAGCTTTGCTTTTAAAGAATTAATTAACTAAGGAAACATCCCTTTTTTATTTATAATTGAAGATGTACAAATGTTTTTAAATTACGCAAATACAACATGCCATATTTATTGATAATAAAATTTTGATTTTTCCTGTTTTAGTATTCAAATTTCTATATTTGCCTTTTAAGATTTTTTTAGCTTTTATTAAAAAGGTATGGACAAAAATAAGGTTTTTGTATTGTTGCCAGACGGCGTGGGATTGCGAAATTTTGCCTATTCTAATTTTTATAATCTTGGTATCGAGCAAGGATTTAATGTGGTTTTTTGGAACAATACAAGTTTCAAGCTCCAAGATTTAGGTTTTCCAGAAATTAACATTCAAAATGCAAAAACGCATCCTTTAACCGATATTTATAAAAATGCACGCAAGCATATTGAGCTTAATCTTAATATTAAAAAAACGAATGATGCCATTTATGACGGTTACCGTTTTCCTTTTTCCTATAAAAATTTCAAAACTTCTTTAAAGACAGTCGCTACAAGGTTAGTAATTGCAACACATAATTCTGATAAGGGACTTCAAAACATTAGAACTAAGATTAAAAATCAGGAACGCAAGACCTTATTTTATAAGCAAAGTTTAGAGACTTTAAAAGATGAAAAACCTTCAATCATTTTTTGCACTAATCAGCGTCCGGTTGTGGCCATTGCACCAATTTTAGCAGCGCAAGACCTTGGGATTCCAACAGCGACTTTTATATTTTCCTGGGATAATCTTCCAAAAGCTACAATGGTCATAGAAACAGATTATTATTTTGTTTGGAGCGACCACATGAAAAAAGAACTTTTGTTCTACTATCCTTATATTAAAGAAGAGCAAATTTTTGTTAGCGGAACTCCGCAATTTGAAAATCATTTTGATCCAGCCTTAAAACAAAGCAAAGAAGACTTTTTTGAGAAATATCAGCTTGATAGTAATAAGAAATATATTTGCTATTCTGGTGATGACATTACGACTTCGCCTAATGATCCTGTTTTTCTAAAAGATGTAGCAAAAGCTATTCGTAATTTGAATAGTCAAGGCTATAATCTTGGTATTGTTTTTAGAAGATGTCCAGTCGATTTTTCTAAACGCTTTGATGATGTTTTGGAAGAATTCAATGATATAATTGTACCAATAGATCCTGTTTGGAAAAAAAATGGTGAGGAATGGAATACAATATTGCCGACACCAGAAGATATGGTTTTACAAACCAATACAATCGCACATACTGAATTTGTTATAAATCTTGGTTCTTCGATGGTATTTGATTATGTCTCTTATAAAAAACCTTGTGTTTATATTAATTATAATGTTGCTGAAACTAAATATCCTTTTTGGGATGTTGAAAAAGTATATAAATATATTCATTTCCGTTCTATGCCTTCACAAAATTCGGTGATTTGGCTTAGTGATCGTTCTCGAATTGCTGATAAGATTGCAGATGTTTTACAAAATCAGGATCTTACTATTGAGGATGCAAAAAAATGGTTTGAGATTATAAGCGGTAAAGAACCAGAAAATTCTTCAAGAAAAATTTGGGATGGAATAGGTGAAATAATTAAAAAAACTATTTAGCAATGCATATAGCTTTTTTAACATCCGAATATCCCCATGACAAAGTAAAGCATGCTGCAGGAATCGGAACAAGCATCAAAAACTTGGCTGCGGCGCTTGCCAAAGAAAAGATTTCGGTTTCAATTTTTGTATATGGGCAAAACACAGATGAAGTTTTTATTGAAAATAATATAAAAATACATTTGATCAAGTCAGGAAAAAAGCGTTTTGGAGCCTGGTATTTTTATAGAAAACAACTTCAAAATTATATCAATAAATTTATTGTTTCTGATATAATTGATGTTGTAGAAGCTCCTGATTGGACGGGTATAACGGCATTTATGAATTTAAAAGCACCTCTTGCAATTCGATTACATGGAAGCGATGCTTACTTTTGCCACTTAGAAAATAGACAGCAGAAAGTTAAGAATTATTGGTTTGAAAAATTAGCATTATCTAAGGCCAGCGCTTTTGTGTCTCCTACAGATTTTGCAGGAAATTTGACTAAGAAAATTTTTAGCATAAAGAAAGAAATTCAAACCATACCTAACGGAATTGACCTTGAAAATTTTCATAATTCTGAACCCCAAAGTTTTGAAAAAGGACTGATTTTATATATAGGAACAATTATCCGAAAAAAAGGCGTCTTAGAATTTCCAAAAATAATGGACGAAGTACTTGCAAAACATCCAGATGCAAAATTGTTGCTTATCGGCAGTGATTCTTTTGATATTAAAACACAATCTGCCTCGACATGGAAACTTATCGAAAATTCATTAAATGATAAGACAAGAGGGAAAATCGAATATATTGGAAAAGTGCCCTATGCTTCTGTTCAAGACTATATAAAAAAGGCTAATGTTTGTGTCTTTCCTAGTTTCGCTGAAACACAAGGCATGGTGACTATTGAAGCGATGGCGTTGCAGAAAGCAGTTGTAAACAGTGATTTCGGATGGGCTCAAGAATTGATTGTTGATGGTGAAAGTGGGTTTTTAGCAAATCCAAGCGACCATTTTAAATTTTCAGAAAAAATAATTGCATTGCTTGAAGATTCTCAGTTATGCATTAGAATTGGCGAAAATGCAAGTAAAAGAGCTGCGCAAAAATTTGATATAGCAAAAATTGCATCACAAAATATAGAATTTTATAGAACTCTGACACCAAATATTTAAACTTAAAATTCATGAAGTTTACACTGATAATCTGTACTTATAAGCGTCCAGAACCTATTTTAACTTTATTAAATTCTGTCCAGAAGCAAACCTTGTATCCGTCAGAAATTTTAATTGTTGACGGCAGTCCTGATGACAGTACAGAAAAAGTGCTTGAGCATAATAAATTTGAAAATCTATCTTATTTTAGAGTTTCTCCAGAACATAGAGGTTTGACAAGACAAAGAAATTTTGGAATTGAAAGAGTTGTGTCGGATTCAGAAATCGTGTGCTTTTTAGATGATGATACAGAATTGTTCCCAGATTATTTTGAAGAATTAATCAAAACTTATAGAAATGATGCAAGCATTTCTGGTGTCGGAGGAATTGCTGTAAATGAAAATAGATGGAAAAAAGCAGATCCAAATTTAAAATATAATAAATATAAGTATTTTCAATTTGGAAATTTTGTAATTAAAGAAGGACAGCGTAATGTTGTAAGAAATTATTTAGGGTTGCAATCAAATCTGGATCCTAGCAAGATGCCTGATTATTCTCATGGCAGAAGTTGCGGATTACCGATGGATGATAAAATATATGAAGTTGACCTACTGATTGGAATGTCATTTTCATTTAGAAAAAAAGTTTTTGAAAAATTAAGATTTTCGTCTTATTTTGAAGGCTATGGGTTATATGAAGATGCAGATTTTAGTATCAGAGCTTTGCAATTTGGGAGAAATGTAATTAATACAAAAGTCAAATTAAACCACTATCACAATCCTGCAGGAAGACCAAATAAATATCAATATGGCAAAATGGTTATCAGGAATGGCTGGTATATTTGGCGAGTAAAAAATCCAAATCCTAGTTTGAAAGATAGGTTGAAATGGAATTCTATTAGTTTTTTATTGACCCTTATTCGATTTAGCAATACATTTACCAGCAAAAATAAAAAAGAGGCTTTTACTGAGGCAGTAGGAAGAACTGTAGGCTGGTGGAGTCTTTTTTTTAATAAACCTAAAATATGAAATTTGCCATAATAACTCATACTGAACATATAAAGTCTGAAAAATTATTTTTTGGATATTCGCCTTATGTCAGAGAGATGAATATTTGGCTGAAGCACGTTGACGAAGTTATTATTGTAGCCCCTGTTTCTGAAAGTCCTGTTACAGCAATTCATTCAGACTATAAACATTCAAAAATTGATTTTAGAGAAATTAAAAAGTTTGATATAAAATCAGGAATAGCTGCGATTTATGCCCTATTTTCTATTCCAAAAACAGCGATTGAAATTTACAAAGCCATGAAAAAGGCTGACCACATTCATTTAAGATGCCCTGGCAATATTGGTCTATTAGGCTGTTTGGTTCAAATTTTTTTCCCTAATAAAACTAAAACAGCTAAATATGCTGGTAATTGGGATCCTAAAAGTAAACAACCTATTAGTTATAGGTTGCAAAAGTGGATTCTAAGCAATACATTTTTGACAAAAAAAATGCAAGTTCTAGTGTATGGGGAATGGGCTAACCAAACAAAAAATATAAAACCTTTTTTTACAGCTACTTATAATGAGATTGACAAAATTTCAGTACAGGAACGAAATTTAACAGATAAAATTAAATTTATTTATGCAGGAACACTTTCTGCAGGCAAAAGACCTTTAATTGCAGTTCAAGTTGTTGAAACCTTATATAGAAAAGGCTATGATGTCAGTTTAGATATATTTGGTGAGGGGGTTAAAAATGAAGAAATAACAACTTATTTAAAAACTCATAATCTTTTAGATATTGTTAATTTACGAGGAAATCAGAGTGCAGAAACAGTGCGGGAAGCTTATATAAAAAGCCATTTTCTAATTCTTGCTTCTCAAAGTGAAGGATGGCCAAAAGTGGTAGCTGAAGCAATGTTTTGGGGATGTGTGCCTGTAGCTACACGTGTTTCATGTGTGCCAAATATGCTAGAAAATGGAAAAAGAGGTGTACTTTTAGATTTAGATAAGGATAATGATGTTCTGCAAATTGAAAATCTATTGAATGATCCAAAAAAATATTTTGATATGTCATGCAAAGCCAAAACATGGTCTAGAAACTATACTCTGGATTCTTTTGAATTAGAAATTAAAAAACTTCTTAAAAAATGAGAATACTGCAACTTATCGACTCACTAGAAGCAGGAGGGGCTGAAAGAATGGCAGTAAATTATGCTAATGCCCTACAGCGAGAATTTTCCTTTTCAGCATTATGTGTAACAAGGAAAGAAGGAATATTGCAAGAATCTTTATTGCCTCAAATTGGCTATCTATTTTTAAATAAAAAAAATGCAATTGATTTTAAGGCCGTTTTAAAGTTAAGAAATTTTATTAAAGAGAAAGATATTGAGTTTATTCATGCTCACAGTACTTCATTTTTTACGGCTGTGCTTTTAAAAATAATTTATCCGAAGATAAAAATTGTTTGGCATGATCATTATGGAAATAGCGAATTTTTATCAGAAAGAAAAACATCAATATTAAAATTAGCTTCTTTGTTTTTTTACGGAATTATTTCTGTAAATCAGCAACTTAAAAATTGGGCCCAAAAAGAATTAGCATTTAATAAAGTAATTTACATGCCAAACTTCACCACAACTGAAACAAGCTTAAAAGAAGATACTATCTTGAAAGGAAAAGCGGGCAATCAGATTTTATGTTTAGCCAATCTTAGAGAACAAAAAGGGCATTTTTTTCTTTTAGAAATTGCTTTAAAAATCCAAGAAAAATATCCAAATTGGACTTTTCATCTTGTTGGAAAAGATTTTAATGATGATTACTCAAACGAAATAAAAAATAAAATAATAGAAAAAGGATTGGAAGAAACTGTATTTGTTTATGGATCAAGAGATGATGTTAAAAATTGTATCAATCAAGCCTCAATATGCATTTTATCTTCTAAATCAGAAGGACTTCCAGTAGCTTTATTGGAATATGGATTTAATGCAAAGCCTGTATTGGTTACTAATGTTGGTGAAATGCCGTTGGTTATTAAAAATGGGATTAATGGATTTATTACTGATTATAACGACGAAAATAATTATTATAAGCATCTTGAGTCTCTTATGTTAGATCGGGAGTTAAGAGCAAAACTTGGCACTGAATTACAAAAAACAATTTTTGATGCTTTTTCTGAAGAATCTATAATCAAAAAATATATTACATTTCTTCAAAACTAAATTATGAAGAGCAGAAATTTAAGTTATTTATTCATTATTCTATTCCATATCTTTATAGGCGTGGCAATTTTTGTTTTGCCAGTTTTATCAAAAATATACAATATACTTATAGTAATTATAGGTCTCATTTTTGTAATCAAGAACCAAAATAAAAATAACGAGGTGATTTTGGTATCTGCCTACATTGTTAGTGCAGAAGTCTTACTGCGAATGACTAGCGGAAATTTTCTAAATGAATTTGTAAAGTATTCCGTAATGATTTTTATGTTTATTGGCATAATATACAATGGCTTTTCAAAAAAAGCGGTTCCCATTTGGATTTTTATAATTTTATTAGTGCCAGGTGTAGTTATATCTACATTCACGCTAGATATTTCTACAGATATTAAAAAAGCGATTGCATTTAATATAACTGGGCCTGTATGTTTAGGAATTGCTGCGCTTTATTGTTATCAAAGAAAAATCACTCAAAATCAGATGGATACGATCTTGCTGTGCATGTGTTTTCCAATTGTCAGCACGTTGAGTTATATGTATCTCTATACTCCAAGTGTTAGAGAAGCAGTTACTGGAACTGGATCTAATTTTGAGACTTCTGGCGGATTTGGTCCTAATCAAGTTTCTACGATTCTAGGACTTGGAATATTTCTTTTTTTTGTTAGAATATTATTTTTTTCCAAAACCAAAATAGTATTGTTGATTAATATTTTTTTACTGTTTCTGGTGACTTTTAGAGGAATTGTTACGTTTTCAAGAGGGGGCGTAATTACAGGAGGCATAATGATTTTATTATTATTGTTCAAACTATTCAATACAGGTAATGCCAAAGCCAGAGGAAAACTTATAGCTATTGGTGTTGGAGCACTCTTCGCATTATTAGCAATATGGACTTATAGCTCATTGCAAACCGGAGGGATGATAGACAAAAGATATGCGAATGAAGATCCATCTGGAAGGAAAAAACAAAGCCAGCTTTCAGGTAGAGAAGATTTAATAGAAGCAGAAATACAGATGTTTCTTGATAATCCTATATTAGGTATTGGGGTTGGGAAAAACAAAGAATATCGTGAAGAACTTACAGGAATAAAAGCTGCATCTCATAATGAAATTTCTCGCATGTTAGCAGAGCATGGAACATTAGGTATTTTTGCGCTGTTAATTCTTTTGTTTACACCTGTAGTATTGGCCTTAGAAAACAGACAGCATTTATATTTATTTTGTTTTGTAATTTTTTGGCTCCTAACTATCAATCATGCCGCCATGCGTCTTGCAGCACCTGCTTTTATTTATGCATTATCACTTTTAAAAATAGAATCATTTGAAAAACCTTCTTTACATAGGGAATAAACTCTCCCAACATGGCTATACTGTTACATCAATTGAAACTTTAGGGGCGTTTTTAGAAAATGAGGGTTACAATCTAAATTATGCCTCTTCTAAAAAAAACAAAGTTTTGCGATTTTTAGATATGCTTTTAAAAACGTGGCAGTTTCGAAAAAAAACAGACCATGTTATTATCGACACTTATAGTACTTCAAATTTTTGGTATGCTTTTGCAGTCAGCCAGTTATGTAGATGTTTGAAATTAAAATACATACCAATTCTTCGAGGCGGCGATCTTCCTCAAAGATTGAAAAAGAATCCAAAGTTATGTGCCATGATTTTTAACAATGCCTATAAAAATATAGCGCCGTCAAAATATCTATTACATTATTTTAATGAAGCAAAAATTAAAAACCTGATTTATATTCCAAATACTATAGAACTCAAAAATTATCCATTTAAGCTTCGTGAAAAAACAGCTCCTAAATTATTTTGGGTACGTTCTTTTGCTAAAATTTATAATCCAAAAATGGCTATCGATGTTTTAAAATTATTGCAGAAAGAATATCCCGAAGCTTCTCTCTGCATGGTCGGACCTGAAAAAGATGGCAGCTTAAATGAGACTAAAGAATATGCTGCTAAAATAGGAGTATCGGTTAATTTTACAGGAAAACTCTCAAAAAATGAATGGGCTTCCTTATCTCAAAATTATGATATTTTCATTAACACTACCAATTTTGACAACACTCCAGTAAGTGTTATGGAAGCTATGGCTTTAGGTCTTCCAGTAATAAGTACAAATGTTGGAGGAATTCCTTTCTTGCTTGAAAATCAACTGACTGCGATTTTGGTTAAGATTGCAAATGTAGAAGAAATGGTGAATGCAATTAAACAATTGTGCAGCAATCCTCATTTAGCTGAAAAATTAAGCCAGAATTCAAGAAATATATCGGAAAGTTTTGATTGGCAGGAAGTAAAACAAAAATGGAATGAAATTTTGATGTAAAAATTACTTAAGTTCCATAAAAAAAATGTTAATTTCGCAGAGCCTTTAATCAAAAAACAATCAATAATGTCATCTTCAGGAAAAATTCACTTTGAAGTCTCGGAAAGAAAAATTCTTCTTCGAATATTTGATGTCCTAACTGTCATAGCAGCACTCTATATAGTAGGCCTGATTTTCAAATTTAATTATTTTCATATTTCTGAGGTAAACTTTATATGGATAATCGTTCTGGCATTTTACCTAAATGTCTTAGGAACAGTATTTGAAATGTATAATCTTCAAACTGCCAGCCATCAATACCAAATCATAAAAAGTATTCTGTTAACTTCTTCAACAACAGTGCTTTTCTTTCTTTTGACCCCAATCTTAACACCAATATTGCCTTCAAATAGGCTTCAAATTGTCTATTTTTTCTTGTCTATAACAATTTCACTTTTTGCTTGGCGATTATTTTATCAATCATTCCTTTCGTCACAGCGTTTTCTTAAAAAAGCAGTTATTGTTTGTGATAGAAGCCATCTGAAAGAATTATCTAAGACTCTTGAAAAAGCAGATCCACATTATAAAATTTTGGCATATGTTAATTCTGATTCAAAATGCAGCTTAGACCATCCATTAAAGGATGTTGTTGATGTCACAGCTTCAGAATTACAGGATTATGTAAGAGACAATGGGATTTCTGAAGTAGTAATTGCATCAAAGAAAAAAGACGGAATTACGGTTGAAGTTTATAATTCGCTTTTAAAATTGTTAGAAAACGGATATGTAATCCGAGAATATACGCAAGTTTATGAAGCGATTACGCAACGTATTCCAGTTCAATATGTTGATAAAGATTTTTATCGTTATTTTCCTTTTAGCCGAAGCAACCATAATAAATTGTATCTGCTTTTGGCCAGAGTCATTGAAATTTTAATTTCATTATTCGGAATTGCAGTTGGTTTGTGCTTTCTCCCTTTTATACTATTGGGTAATTTAATTGGCAATCGTGGACCATTATTTTATACTCAAGAAAGAGTAGGTAAAAATGGAATTCCGTTTAATATACTGAAATTCAGGACAATGGTTAAAAATGCAGAAACAGGAAAAGCTGTTTTTGCTACTCAAAATGATGTAAGAATTACGAGTTTCGGAAAATTTTTGAGAAAATCAAGATTAGATGAATTTCCACAATTTATCAATATTTTAAAAGGTGACATGGCAGTTATTGGTCCAAGACCAGAACGACCTTTTTTCGTAGATCAAATTGCCAAAGAAATGCCTTTCTATCAAACAAGACACGTCATCAAACCAGGACTTACAGGCTGGGCACAAGTGAATTATTCCTACGGAGATTCGATCAAAGACAGCTTAATCAAGTTGCAATATGATTTGTATTACATAAAACATCGAAGCATTTCTCTCGATATTAATATCACGATCAAAACCATCAGCACGATTCTTTTCTACCGCGGACAATAAATTATTTCGAGATTTTTTGTTTGTAATTTCTAGCAAATTTTACCAATATTACTGTTGAGGTAATCGTTATTGGAAGAAATAAAAGCAGTTGCACTTTGTTGATTACAATTCCGATGAAGATCAAAATACAAGCTAGATTGAACATTGAAAGATAATAAATCCATTTTGCATTATTTTTTTGGTAGAAGTAAAGCCAGACCAAAAGTGTCGGGTTAAAAAGCAGAATATTGTAATTCCCACTGACTTCCTCATGGAAAGAATAAAAGCCTACAAGCGATAAAAATGTTCCGATTAATCCAAGAATCGCAAAGTAAAAGCAATAAATTCTGTTTTTTCTAAAGACCAAAACTAATAAAATCACTGCTGAAAAAACATAATAATTGTCCCAAAGCGAAACGGCTCTTTTTGATGTGTCAGCCTCAAAAACAGTTTTCGTTTCTGAAACCAAAGGCTTTCCTTCGAATTGAAGCGTCTTCAAAACTTTCATCAATTCTAACGGAAGAAATAAAACTTCAGCTTTTTTATCAGTTTTTGCTCCAAAGATGATATTGATTCCTAATTTCTGGAAAAAAGTATTTCCCAAATACGTGTTTAAAAGCTCGCGATAAGTGATTTTTACTGGCTTTTTTGTCGTAATTAATTTGCTTCCCAAAACGTCATTGACCTTGTCAATAACCATCGTAGTACAATTTTTATCGATAAATTTATAAGTATAATTTCTATTTTCAGAAAAAAGATTCTGGTGCAGATTATCTGAAAGCTTCTGTTTTTGCTCCAAAGAAAGATTCAAAGTCTGCTCATAAATAGAACGGTTTTCCATTCTATAGCTGTATTCAAAGTCCGCATATTGATTTGTAGCCACAAAATACTGAAGATCGCCTTTTACAAATTTTGCCAGAAAATAGGGCGTGTCAAAGTCAAAATAACCAAAATTATAAACAATGTCAATGCCTCGTTTTTGATCTGAAATACGAATTCCAGTGTGCCCATAAAGCGTATGCGATTCATTTGCAGTGCCAATTGTCAATATGCTTATTTTGGAATCTTCCGACAAAATACCGCCTTGCCCAAAACTCTTGGATATCGGATTTACAAGTAAAAATAAAAATAGGAGGAATCTGATTCTTGACATTTCTTAAGAATTAAAGCACAAATATCTTCAAAAGATTTGAGTTTGTAATGAAAGTAGTAAAAGTTTAGCAACCCAAAATCTTAAATGAACTTAAATGCCTTTTATGGTAAAAGTTTTTATCTCCTAAAAATTCCCAAATCGACTTTTACAGAGAAAATATTAGAATACAAAGCCGCACTTTGGTCGCCAATATCAGTCAAAGCATAATCGACCTGAATTCCTTTATATTTAAAACCAACACCTAGATTAGGTTGAAACCCCACTTTTTCGCCACCGTCCAACTGTGTTACATTTTGGAAATTTCCAACTCCGGCTCTCAAGAAAACCAAATCAGTATAGCCAAATTCTAATCCCAAAGCAGGATCAATACTCACAGCTTCCGTAGAAATAATATCATTAGTTCGAGAAAAACGCATGTTCAAATTTGCTGCTGCCATGATGCTGTAGTCATATCTGATGATGAATTTTTTTGCCATTCCAAGTTGCGCAGTTGGCATTGTAATCTCAGAATCTTCCGGGATTTCTTGGTTTTCGCCCGGAATCGCATCCTTGATTTTATTATATTCGTCTTCGTCGATATTCCAAATATTATACGTTGTCGTCACGTCGCGAACCATCAATCCAAATTTCCAGTCGTTGCGCTCAAACTGAATCCCGACGTCAAAGCCAAAACCCCAAGAATTGGCAAAATCACCAATAATTCTTCGGATGACTTTTGCATTCACACCATATTGAAATCCAGGAATCTTAAGCTTTCTGGCATACGAAAAAGTCACACCATAATCTGCAGTAGAAAACAGGCTGATTCTATTATAATCTATATTTCCTTCACTGTCAATAAGTTCTGTGGTGTTCAAAATATCGTCAACCCCAAAACGAATCACTGACAAGCCCCAAGCGCTTTCATTATCAATCGGCATGGCAAAACCCGCATAATCATACTGCGCAATATTCGCAAAATAACTCGCGTGCATCAGCGAAACCTGCTTGTCTTCAAGATTTACCAATCCCGCAGGATTCCAATACCCAGAATTCACATCGTTTGTGCTCGCCACCACCGCATTTGACATTCCCAAAGCGGCCGCGTCCACACCGATATTCATAAATTCATTGGAGTATTTCCTCGCCGACTGGCTTTGAGCGAAATAACTTGCAAAAAGAAAGGCAATTAAAAGGGGTTTTTTCAAAGCAAATTTGTTTTTACAAACCGAAATCTGTATTCGTATTTAGTGTCCAAAAATATAAATTTTTATCGAGCCAGCTTCGTCATTTTAAACAATAAAATTGCCAAAATAAAAAGCTTGTGAAATCTGTAATAGGAAACGCACCGCACTATAAACTTATTGTGCTAAATTTGCAGACTTGCAACCAAAAACCAAAGATATGCGGATTAAAGCTCAAATTCCAAACCTGATTACCTTATTGAACTTGCTTTCAGGCTGTTTCGCCCTGATTTTTGCATTCCACCAAGACTTTAAATTTGCTTTTTTATTCGTCAGCCTCGGCATCTTTTTAGACTTTTTTGACGGATTTTTTGCACGACTGTTCAAAGTCTCAAGTCCGCTTGGATTGCAGTTGGATTCTTTGGCAGACATGGTGACAAGTGGCGTCGTTCCTGGCGTTGTGATGTATCAATTGATGAATCACGCCTTGAACTTTCCGTCTTTTGGCTGGCCGACTTTGCTATTTCCATTTCTAGGATTTATCATCACGCTCGGTTCGTGCTATCGTTTGGCGAATTTCAACGTCGACATCCGCCAAACCGACTCTTTCATAGGTTTGCCAACTCCCGCAAACGCACTTTTTATCTTAAGTCTGCCCCTGATTTTATTCGATAACCAATACGAATTCATCACAAATGCCTTAAGCAACGAATATGTTTTGCTCGCAATTTCACTTTTGAGCGCTTATATTTTAAACGCCGAAATTCCACTTTTTTCCCTAAAAATAAAAAGCGCAAGCCTGGCAAAAAACAAACTGCAGCTCTTTTTTCTGGCAGTCTCTCTTTTACTACTGATTTTCTTTAAAATCCTCGGAATCCCGCTATTAATCTTGTTTTACATCTTATTGTCAGTCTTCACAAACAAAAAAAATTCGTGATAATTCGAACAATTCGTGGCTGATTTTTCGAAGCGAATCAATAGTAAATTATCAGTAAAGGCAATTCCCGCTGTGCAGCACAATCTTTTCTTTTTTTAAAGAAAAAAAAGAAAAGGATAGTCGCTGACATCGGGGCTATTTGAGAAACTTTCCGCTTTTTTGTAAACGTCAGGGACAATCTTTGTCGATATCCTAACAGGTTTTCAAAATCTGTTAGGTATGAATTAAACCTAACAGGAGAAATACCTGTTAGGAGAAATCTGCTAAAATCCTCGTTCTTAAAAAATATACAATTAGAAAAAAATCTATTTTTACTAAATGAAAAAAACAACCCAAAAAAGAAAACCAACGAGGCGAAGCTCCAAAAAGAAAAAATCTTTCTTTTCAGGAAAAGTCCTGTCATTTTCCATTGGTGCTTTTTTCATCCTCTTAATCCTCGGAACGGCTTATCATTACCGAGAAGCTTTGGCTTACTATTTCAGTTTCAAAACAGATAAAAAACTCTCAGAAGACGAAAAAAGAATCGCCGACCTCAGAATCTACCAAGTCTTGAGCAAGCACGAAAACAAAGTCTACGGTTTTGACGTCTCAGAATACCAAGGAAAAATTGATTGGAAAAAGGCAAATTCCATCGACGATACATTTCCACTAGGTTTTGTATTCATTCGTGCAACAGCCGGAAAGAACAAAATCGATACCAAATACAAAGAAAATTGGCAGGCAGCAAAAAAGCACAAATTCATCCGCGGTGCTTACCATTATTACCGTCCAAATGAAAATTCGATCGAACAGGCAGAAAATTTCATCAAGACGGTCAAACTTCGTCCGGGCGATTTGCCACCGGTTTTAGACATTGAAAAACTACCAAAAGAACAATCGATCGACAGCCTGAAAGTCGGTCTGCGACGCTGGTTAAAACGAGTGGAAAAGCATTATAAGGTGAAGCCGATAATTTATTCAGGAGAAAGCTATTACAGCGATTTTCTAGAAGATGAATTCAGCGAATACACGTTTTGGATCGCCAACTATAATTTCTTCGTGGAAAATATAAAAGACGAATGGACCTTCTGGCAATTCACCGAAAAAGCCACAGTTCCCGGCATAAAAGGAACCGTCGACATCAACGTTTACAACGGAACGCCGAAGCAATTAGGATATTTTGTAATAAATTAGGTTTAGGGCTTTGGGTAAAGGGTTCAAGGGGTTTGCGTATAAAACGAAGTTCATTAATTTAAAGTTTTCTTTTAATTCAAGGCCAATATCAATTGCATCCGGTTTTAGCCGGATGGTAAAATTGAAAGCAACAATGGCTTTAGCCAAAATTTTAACCGAGATTCAAGCGAAAAAAATAAACCCCGAAAATTGAATCAACTTTCGAGGTTTTATATATGTAGTAGAAAATCTTAAATCAAAAATCTTAAATCAAAAATTTCTAAAAGTCCAATTTCTTCTTGCGAAGCTCAAAATTCTGTCCGAGATAAACTCTTCTTACCATTTCGTCTTCCACCAATTCTTCCGGAACTCCGGCTTTCAAAATTCCTCCTTCAAACATCAGATAAGTTTTGTCAGTAATCGCCAAAGTTTCTTGAACGTTGTGGTCGGTAATCAAAATACCGATATTTTTATTTTTTAACTGTGCTACAATTCTTTGGATGTCTTCCACGGCAACAGGATCTACTCCTGCAAAAGGCTCATCCAAAAGAATGAATTTTGGGTCGGTTGCCAGAGCGCGTGCAATTTCTGTACGGCGTCTTTCACCTCCGGAAAGCAAGTCGCCACGGTTGGTTCGGATATGTCCCAAACTGAATTCGTCAATCAGGCTTTCCATTTTGGCTTCTTGTTCTGCTTTTGAAAGATTTGTCAATTGAAGAACGCTCAAAATGTTGTCTTCAATGCTTAATTTTCTGAAAACAGAAGCTTCCTGAGCCAGATAACCGATTCCGTTTTGTGCTCTTTTATACATCGGAAAATCTGTGATTTCTTGATCGTCAAGATATATTTTACCGCTGTTTGGCTTTACCAAGCCTACGATCATATAAAAAGAAGTCGTTTTTCCGGCACCATTCGGACCCAAAAGTCCCACGATTTCGCCTTGGTTTACTTCCACAGAAATACCTTTTACGACACTTCTTCCTTTATAGGTCTTGACTAAATTATCAGCTCTTAAAATCATTTTTTTTGTTTGATCGTTGTTGGTTTAATCGTTTAACCGCTTGCAAATAAACGAATAAACGGTTAAACAAATCGGCGTATTAACAATTATTTAGTTTCAGCTCCAGTTTCTTCCAAAGCTTCCCAGAATTCATAAGCTCTTCTTAAATGAGGAATTACGATTGTGCCTCCAACCAAGGTTGCAATTGACATCGCTTCCATCATCTCTTCTTTGGTAATTCCTTCTTTATAGCTGGTTTCTAAATGGTATTTTACGCAGTCATCGCAACGCAATACGGCTGAAGCCACAAGACCTAAAAGTTCTTTTGTTTTTACGTCTAAAGCGCCTTCCATGTAAGCATTGGTGTCAAGATTGAAAATTCTCTTGATTACTTTATTATTGTCGTTTAACAATTTATCGTTCATTACCTGACGGTAATCGTTGAATTCTTTAACTAGATTGCTCATTTTTTAATTTAGATTTTAAAACCCAGCCTGAAATAAAGATGCTGATTTCATATAATATTAATAACGGAATGCTGACAACGATTTGGCTGACAACATCTGGAGGAGTTACAATTGCCGCGATAATCAAGATGATTACGATGGCATATTTTCTATATTTTCTTAAGAATGTAGGCGTAACCAAACCTAATTTTGAAAGGAAAAACATTACGATTGGCAATTCAAAAACCAGTCCGCAGGATAGCGTCGTGCTTCTGACCAATGAAATATAAGAATCTAAGTCAATATCGTTGTGAATCTGCGTGCTGACTTGGTATCCGGCCAAGAAATTGATAGACATTGGCGTGATAATGAAATAGCCGAATAAAACGCCTAAAAAGAATAAAAAGGAAGAAATTGCTAAAAACCATTTCGCATTTTTTTTCTCCTTATCGTATAAAGCCGGACTGATAAATTTCCATAATTCCCATAAAATAATTGGGAAAGCAAGAATGAAACCAGCGGTAATCGAAGTCCACAAATGCGCATTGAATTGCCCAGACATGACACGGCTTTGCACATCAAAATTAATTTTCAAATTACAAAAACCGTCACCGTCAGAACCGAAGAATTTACTGGCATCGCAAAACCATTGATAGGTGATAAAATTTGGATCTTTCGGGCCAAAAATAATGGTGTCAAAAATAAAATCACTGAAGAAAAAAGCGACTCCAGCAAGGATCATTATTGCCAAAGTACTTCTAATCAATAACCATCTCAGTTCTTCGAGGTGGTCTAAAAACGACATTTCGTTCGTATTCTTTTTTGCCATTATACAATTCCTTCTTTTAAAATATCGTGAAGATGAATTACGCCCAGATATTGGCCGTCATCAGCCACGATAAGCTGTGTTATAGAAAAATCTTCTAAAATATTCAGCGCGTCCACGACCATGTCTGAAGATTTGATCATCTTCGGGTTTTTAGTCATGATGTCTTTGGCAGTCAGGTCGCTGAAAGTGTCGCGGTCGTTCAGCATTCTTCGGATATCTCCATCCGTTACAATACCTACGACTTTATCATTTTCAACAACTGCAGTTACGCCAAGACGCTTTTCTGAAATTTCAACAATTACAGTTTTGATACTAGAATCTGGCGAAACCTGCGGCTTGCGATTTTGGTCAAGCATATCTTTTACGCGAAGCAAAAGTTTCTTGCCCAAAGCACCTCCCGGATGGTATTTCGCAAAGTCTTCTGCTTTAAAGTTACGCAATTCCATCAAACAAACAGCAAGCGCATCGCCCAAAACCAATTGCGCAGTCGTGCTATTCGTTGGAGCAAGATTTATCGGATCGCACTCTGATTCTACATACGCATTCAAAACATAATCGGATTCTTTTCCTAAAAAAGAAGTGAGATTTCCTGTAATTCCGATCAACACATTTCCAAAACGTTTCAATAGCGGAACCAGAGCTTTGATTTCAGGGCTGTTGCCGCTTTTTGAAATGCAGATTGTCACGTCTCCGTCTTGCAGCATTCCCAAGTCACCATGAATGGCTTCTGAAGCGTGCAAAAACATCGAAGGCGTTCCGGTAGAATTCATAGTGGCAACTATTTTTTGGGCAATGATGGCGCTTTTTCCAATGCCAGTAACCACAAGTCGGCCTTTTGAATTGAAAATGATTTCTACCGCTTTTGCAAAATCATCGGTAAGTAGTGCTGAAAGATTTGCAATTGCTTTACTTTCAGATAATATCGTATTTTTGGCAGTTGCCAATATGGTTTCTTTTTTAATCAAAACAGATTTTTTATAAAATTTGCGGGTATAAAAGAAAGTTGTATCTTTATGTTGTGCAAATTTATGTAAAATCCCCATTAAAAAAGAATGAATTCAAACGAAATTGACATCCATAAAGAATTAAAAAAATATTTTGGCTTTGGCCAATTTAAAGGTTTGCAGGAGCAAGTTGTCAAGAGTATCATAACAGGAAATAATACGTTTGTGATCATGCCGACAGGTGGCGGAAAATCACTTTGTTACCAATTGCCTGCTTTAATAAAAGATGGAACAGCAATCGTAGTTTCCCCCCTGATTGCGCTAATGAAAAATCAAGTTGATGCGATCAGAAGCGTTTCTTCAGAGAACGGAATTGCCCACGTTTTGAATTCATCCCTTACAAAAACAGAAATTGCTCAGGTTAAAAAAGACATCGTTTCTGGTATTACCAAATTGTTATATGTTGCCCCAGAATCACTTACAAAAGAAGAATACACCAACTTTTTGAAAAGCGTTCCATTGTCATTTGTGGCAATTGATGAAGCGCACTGTATTTCAGAATGGGGACACGATTTCCGTCCTGAATATAGAAATTTAAGGTCAATTATCAAGCAATTGGGCGATATCCCGGTTATTGGATTGACGGCAACTGCAACTCCAAAAGTGCAGGAGGATATCCTGAAAAACTTGGATATGGTGACTGCAAATACTTTCAAAGCTTCATTTAACCGTCCGAATTTATATTACGAAGTACGTACAAAAACTAAAAATATTGAATCGGATATCATTCGATTTATAAAACAGCACAAAGGAAAATCTGGAATTATTTATTGCCTAAGCCGTAAAAAAGTCGAGGAAATAGCTAACGTTTTGCAAGTAAACGGAATCAGCGCTGTGCCTTATCACGCAGGTTTAGACGCAAAAACCCGTGCCAGACATCAAGATATGTTTTTGATGGAAGACGTGGACGTTGTTGTGGCAACCATCGCTTTCGGTATGGGAATTGACAAGCCAGATGTTCGTTTTGTAATTCACCACGATATTCCAAAATCTTTAGAAAGCTATTACCAAGAAACGGGAAGAGCTGGAAGAGACGGTGGCGAAGGGCATTGCCTAGCTTATTATTCGTATAAAGACGTAGAAAAGCTGGAGAAATTCATGTCTGGAAAACCAGTTGCAGAACAAGAAATTGGTTTTGCACTTTTGCAGGAAGTCGTGGCTTATGCAGAAACATCTATATCGAGAAGAAAATTTTTGTTGCATTATTTCGGAGAAGAATTCAGCAGTGAAACCGGCGAAGGTGCTGACATGGATGACAATGTTCGCAATCCGAAGAAAAAAGTGGAAGCGAAAGACCAAGTGGTCAAATTACTGAAAGTCGTTCGCGATACCAAACATTTATACAAATCAAAAGAAATTATTTTTACCTTGACAGGAAAGGTAAATGCGACGATAAAAGCACACAAGACGGACACCCAGAAATTTTTTGGAACAGGATCTGATTTTGAGGAAAAATATTGGATGGCTTTGATTCGCCAGGTTTTGGTAGAAGGCTATTTGTCAAAAGATATTGAGACTTACGGAATACTTAAGCTCACAAATAAAGGTGCCGATTTTATCCAAACACCGCATTCTTTTGCAATGTCTGAAGATCATGAATACAATGAAACGGAAGATACGGCCATTGTAACCGCAGCAAAATCAACAGGAACTGCCGATGAAGTTTTAATGGGAATGCTGCGCGATCTGCGCAAAAAAGTAGCCAAGAAATTAAACGTGCCGCCTTTTGTAGTTTTTCAAGATCCATCGTTGGAAGATATGGCTTTGAAATATCCAATTTCTATTACAGAATTAGGAAATATCCACGGAGTCGGGGAAGGAAAAGCAAAGAAATATGGCAAGGACTTCGTAGAATTTATTGCTAAATATGTTGATGAAAATGATATTATCCGTCCGGATGATTTGGTTGTGAAATCAACAGGAGCAAACTCTGCATTGAAATTATACATCATTCAAAACGTTGACAGAAAACTTTCATTAAACGATATTGCAAAAGCAAAAGGCCTCGATATGGAAGCGCTTTTGAAAGAAATGGAACAGATTGTCTATTCAGGTACAAAACTGAATATCAAATATTGGATCGACGATATTCTCGACGAAGACCAGCAAGAAGAAATCCAAGAATATTTCATGGAATCAGAATCTGATAATATTAAGGATGCACTAAAAGAATTCGACGGCGATTATGACATCGAAGAATTAAGGTTTATGCGTATCAAGTTTATCAGCGAGGTAGCTAATTAAGTTAGAAAGTTTCAAAGTCGAAAGTTTCAAAGTTCTTTTAGGAGCGATTAAACACCTACGACTTTGAAATTTTCGATTTGAATTTTTGACTTTCTAAATTAAAAATTACTCTTCATAAATCTCTCCACGGTGCGGTTTCAAAGCATCTCTCACAGCAATCATATTTTCGTCAGTCACCACCATAAAAGCAATGGCAAACATTTCATTGACAACTTCAAAACCCGTGATATTCAGCGGCAATTTTTCCATCTGAATAAATTCTTTTAGATGAATTTCGTGATGTTCGGCAGTTTTTGCGGCAGCCGGTCCTCTGAAATCCCAAATCAATTTTATTTTTCTAGACATTTTGAATTTTTTATAAGGCGTAAAATTACGAAAGTTAAAAGTTAAGATTTGCTTTACACTGAAAAATTAGGAAAACATAAGAATTTTTGTACTTTTGAGGAAATTTAAATGTATGAAATATAATTACTTAAAGAATCTAGCAGTTGGATTTATATTTTTAGCAACTTTTAGTAGTAATGCGCAGAATAGTTATTCCATATCTCCAATTCCGCATCAAGTGTATAATTCACCTAATCAGGCGTCACTTACAACCGAAGATGACCGTTATTCTCAAGTTATTTCTTTAAACAGTTTTTCTGATGGTGCTGGCCCAGCATTTAAATTTGATTTTTTTGGAGTTACTTATGATAAAATTATTGTTAGTACTAATGGTTATATAGATTTCAGATATTCTCTGGCTGGTAGTTTTTCGCCTTATTCTTTTTCTCAAACCATACCTAATGTATCTTTTCCTGTAAAGAATTCAATTTTTGGATGTTATTACGATATGAATAATGATGAAGGAATAGGTGCTATTACTTATACGGTTATAGGAGCAGCTCCATTTAGAAAATTTATAGTCATATTTGATAATCAGCCACTTTATGTCTGTCAACAAGAACGAGTTTCGTTTCAAATGATTTTATATGAAACATTAAATATAATTGATGTTCAAGTTGTAAATAAGCCAGTATATTGTTCTGGTGGTTTCAATAGAAACGCTGTAATAGGTCTTATAAACGAATCAGGTACAATTGCTTCTACTCCGCCAGGAAGAAATACAGGTGTGTGGTCTGCAACTCAAGAGGGATGGAGATTTACACCTAGTACATCTGCAACTTTGTCGGTTTATAAATATATCAAATGTGATTCTAATTTAGATGGGATAGAAAATTTTAATCTTCAGATAATTCGAAATGACCTTTCTGCTCCAAATATGACATTTTATGAAACCTTGCAAAATGCATACGATATGACATTTTCTATGCCGACAATCTATACAAACAACGTTGCGAATTATCAAAAAATTTATGGAAGAAAAAGCGATGATTCAATTATAGAAATCATCTTAAGAACTATTAATTGCAACGATAATATAGATTATGACTTAGATCAAATTCCAACGACTTTAGAAGATTTAAACAGTGATGGAAACTTGGCCAACGACGATACTGACAGTGACGGAATTCCGAACTTCTTAGACAATGATGATGATGGCGACATGGTTCTTACGTCTTTCGAATATGTTTTTGCTTTGGGTAGAAATACCACGGCTCTTTTAGACACCGACAATGACGGAATCCCAAACTACCTCGACAACGATGATGACGGAGATGGTGTTTTGACAATCAATGAAGATTATGATCACAATGGCAATCCAGCAGATGACGACACAAATAGCAACTCAATTCCAGATTATTTAGAATTTACAGTAGCTTTGGGAGTGAAAAACCATGATTTCAGCAATTCAGTTTCATTATATCCAAATCCGGCTTCGACCGTCTTGAATATCGAAAATAAAAGCGGAGAACAAATCAAATCGGTCTCAATTTATTCCATTACTGGCGCTTTGGTGAAGCAAACAAATACTGCTCAATCCATTGAATCTATTTCAGTTTCAGAATTGCAAACCGGCATGTATTTCGTGAAAATGCAAATCGGAAATCAAGTTGTAAACAGCAAGTTCATCAAAAAATAATAAAATTTTCTTTCTATAAAAAGGTTCAGTGCAAGCTGAGCCTTTTTTATTTGGGCGAACGGCCGGGCTTTCCGCTCCAAATCCTCACCCCGAGAAACAATTTTCTAAGGCGCAAAATGAGCTTCCGCTGGTCGCTATTTTGCACCAAGAAAATTTGTTTCTCGGTGCTCCGGGTTTTCCGCTGCAATCCCTGTCGCATTTAGATTTTGAATAAACATTTTTCTATAAATCAAACGAGTCAAAAACGCCAAGCATGACGTCAACAACGCCATGCTTGGCGTTAGTTGTCCCAAATTTGGCATCAGCGACGCCAAAATTGACGTCAGTACACGCCAAATTTGACGTTAAGTAGTCCAAATTTGACGTCAGCAACGTCAAGCATGGCGTCAACAACGTCAAATTTGGCGTTCAACCCTTTCATCAGGCGTTCTATAAACCTTGCTTTCTTAACTATTCAAAATAAAAAACGCATTCTAAATTTTTCTACCTTTGCCGCATGCCAAGAGAACTCCAAATACAGTCTGCACCAGAAGTTGCTGCAAATCCGCAATTATTAAAAGAACAGGTTGCCAAATTAATGCAAGTCAAGCCTTCAGAAATCAACCATATCGAGATTCTGAAACGTTCTATTGACGCGCGCCAAAAATCGGTCAAGATCAATTTAAAGCTTGCCGTTTATTACAAAGAAACTTTTGAAGAAATAAAACGCCAGCTTCCTGATTACAAAAATGTTTCAGGCAAGCAGGAAGTAATCATAATCGGTGCCGGTCCAGCCGGATTGTTTGCGGCACTGCAATTGATCGAGCTTGGCTTAAAACCAATCGTGCTCGAAAGAGGAAAAGACGTGCAAGAAAGACGACGCGATTTAAAAGCCATCAACCGCGACCACATCGTCAATGAAGATTCCAATTATTGCTATGGAGAAGGCGGCGCCGGGACTTATTCTGACGGAAAATTATACACCCGCTCAAAAAAACGTGGCGACGTTGACAGAATTTTGGAACTTTTTGTGGCCTTCGGAGCTTCAGATGAAATTCTTGTCGAGGCGCATCCGCATATCGGAACCAACAAGCTTCCGAAAATCATCAAAGCCATCCGTGAAAAAATTATTGAATTCGGCGGACAGGTTTTGTTTGAAACCAGAGTTACTGATATTATCGTAAAAAATAATGAAGTACAAGGTGTTCAAACTCAAAAAGGAGAGGTGATCAATGCCCAGAAAATTATCTTGGCAACAGGCCATTCGGCTCGCGACATCTTCGAATTATTAGACAGAAAAAAAATATTCATAGAAGCAAAACCTTTTGCTTTGGGCGTTCGTGCTGAACATCCGCAGACCTTGATTGACAGCATTCAATACAGCTGTGATTTCCGTGGTGAACATTTGCCACCGGCGCCATATTCAATTGTAAAGCAAGTTAACGGTCGAGGAATGTACTCTTTCTGCATGTGTCCGGGTGGGGTGATTGCACCATGTGCCACAAGTCCGGGTGAAGTCGTGACCAACGGCTGGTCGCCATCAAAACGCGATCAAGAAACTGCAAATTCTGGAATTGTAATCGAATTAAAACTCGAAGATTTCAAACCTTACGCAAAATTCGGCGCTTTGGCCGGAATGGAATTTCAAAAAAGCATCGAGCAGAAAGCATGGCATTTGGCGGGTGAAACTCAAAAAGTTCCGGCGCAAAGAATGATTGATTTTACTAAGAGCCAAGTTTCTGCGGATATTCCGAAGACATCTTACGTTCCGGGAACAACTCCTGTGGAATTAGGCCAAGTTTTTCCTGGTTTTCTTACGCAGATATTACGTGAAGGCTTTAATGAATTTGGGAAGTCTATGCGAGGTTATCTTACAAATGGAGCTATTCTTCATGCGCCAGAATCACGAACTTCTTCGCCAGTAAGAATTCCAAGAGATAATTTTTCATTAGAGCACGTTCAAATAAAAGGATTATATCCTTGCGGAGAAGGCGCTGGTTATGCTGGTGGCATTATTTCTGCAGCAATTGACGGGGAAAAATGTGCTTTGAGGATTGGGGAGAGTTTGGGGTAGGTGTTTTTTGATTGCTAGTTTTAATTTTTCAGTTTTATTGTTGTAGTTATGTTGGATAACGTTTCGCCCACTTAAGCATATTTGCTGATGCAAGCGAACTGAGTTTCCTCTCTGCCAAGATAATGTTTCTTCGTGAAAATAAAACGTTCTGCAATCGAAAATCAGCAATTGCGCTTAGCGACTGTTGGGTGATGTTTTTCAGGTTTAGATATCTTTTTAATTATGTTTAAAACATATTTTTCCTTTTTAAACAGTGAAGCATAAAATTGTGGATTGCAAATAATTTTTTCTATTTTAATATCCTCTTCTCCGTTTATGTAATAATATATTTCAATCAAACGTAACTTTTGATAGTGATCCAAGTCAATATTTAATATAGATGATTTAACAAATTGTTGAAATTCTATTTTATCTTTTATTTTTATATCTTTAACTAAATTTAGTTTAATAAAAATTTTAATAATGTCTAAAGTGTAATTTTTAGATGGTAATTGATCATCAATTTTTTCTCTGTAATTTCTTTTAATTACTCTTAACTCACGGAGAATTTCTATTTCCTTATCAGTAATTAAATTATCATTTTTGAGTTCATCCAAGAGAATTAAATAAGAAAAATTTAAATTTCCTCTCTCGGCACTTTTAAGAATTAAATAATTACGAATTCCAACATATGCACAGTCACAAAACCAACCGAATCCTTTATCGAAGTTTGGTACAAACTTTAATAATTTAAAATAGTTTTTGTTGTCTTGGAACTGTTTTAAACCCGGCTTTTTGGATTTATGGTTTTTAAGAATAATTTCTAATTGTTTATGCGAATCAAATAAAATCTTCGATTCTTTAACTAAATGGTCGACAAATAAACTGCCGTTCTGTGACATAAAATTCAATTTGGAGTATGTATATGCAGAAATAGAAAATCCTTGATTTTCATATTCTAGTCTACAGACCTTTAATTCTTCGAATGTTTCCGCAACAATCAAAATATCTTTATCGCTGTATTTATCGAAATTTTCTCTTGTTGACGAGCCGTAAATCGCTACACTATATTTTATCATTTCACAAACTTATTAGAGATTATATTAATTACGCCAGTTAAAAGTAGAAAACCAAAAACTCCTTGGCCACATAGCCAAAACATACCACTATCGGATGTTGGTTGCATCTGAGAATCAATAAGTTTTGTTGTAGCATCCAAAGTATAAAATATAGATGTTTTAAAATTTGGAACTATGCAACTGAAAGATTGCAGTGGTACATCACGTTCACAAACATTAAATTGTTTCCACATTATATGATTTATAGTGAGAAAAAAAGAAAATCCTAATAAAAAAGAAAATAGAAAATTCCAGATTTTATAACCGTATCCAGTAAAAATATATTGAAACAGACTAATTGGATATTTTTTTAAAAATTCAGTTAAACTAATTTTGTATGAAAACGGGCGATTTACAAACCGTTTTTGAATTAGATTAAGCCCTTTCCATTTTTGGAAATGATAATCGGCGCTTAACTTATGTTGTTCCTGCCCTGTATCATTTGCATTATGATACAATGTTTGAAAAAATGTAACACACATATTCGAACTTTTAACCGCAATTTTGAAATTTCGATAGTTAGGAATGATGTTACCAAAAGAATTTGCATCTAAATAAGAATTTGTTACTTGTACGAAAGACATATTCACAAAGGTAAACTTACAATCGTGAAATTTGCAGTCGATGAATTTGCTTAGGTTAAACTTACAATTAAAAAAATTGCAATTATAAAATTCAAGATTTTCGAAATCAGTTTTCGCAAAACTACAATCGCTAAATGTTGTCTTGGTTATTTTAATCTCCGCTCTGCTGGCGGGTTTTAGTTGAGTTGGCAAATACACGAAATCTCTCACAGCTCCAGCGGAGGTAAGCAGCATTTGGTAAAAATCAGCTTGCGTACTGATTTGTCTTGCATACTGTGAAATGGAGAAATCCCAAAAATTTATATATGTAATGTTCATATGCTGTTTCTATAAAATGTCACACAACTCTAAATACCCCAACTTCCAATTTTAAACATTTATAGTCGTTGTAAGTATTTAAACCAAATATATACAAAAAAGGCAAACTCTTACAAATAACTAATCTCTACCGCCATTTCTTTTTTTGTATTTTTGCCTCTTAATAATCTACAAACTTTGACTCCAGACCAACAAAAGCTTATCAAATTAGCCCACACAAAAATGCCCTTCGGAAAATATGAAGGCTGGCATTTAATCGACTTGCCAGAATATTATGTGGTTTGGTATAGCAATAAAGGTTTTCCGAAAGGAGAATTAGGACAACAAATGCAATTGGTTTATGAATTAAAACTAAACGGCTTGGAAGAATTGATTAAAAATATCAAGAAACAATATCCAAAACCGATTTAATGAGATAATTAGCGAATTAGATAATTAGAAAATGCCAATTTTGTGTGTAAAATTATCTTATATAATGAATGATTTGGCTATGTATTTCATCAATTATCTGATTATCTAATTCGCTAATTATCACATTCGCCAATTATCTAATTATCTAATTCGCTAATTGACTAATTAATTCGTACTTTTGCGACGTTTTTTTACACAACACAACTACAAACAACAACATAATGAATCAGACGAAATATATTTTTGTTACAGGCGGTGTGACTTCTTCCTTAGGGAAAGGAATTATCGCGGCTTCGCTAGCAAAATTATTGCAAGCCAGAGGATATCGAACGACAATCCAGAAATTTGACCCTTATATTAACGTGGATCCGGGAACATTGAATCCTTATGAACACGGAGAATGTTTTGTGACAGATGATGGAGCTGAAACCGATTTGGATTTAGGTCACTACGAACGTTTCTTGAATGTTCCAACTTCGCAAGCCAATAACGTAACTACCGGAAGAGTCTATCTTTCTGTTATTGAGAAGGAAAGAAGAGGGGAATTTTTAGGAAAAACCGTTCAAGTCGTTCCGCATATCACGAATGAGATTAAGGAAAGAATGCAATTGCTTGGAAAATCTGGTAATTTTGACATCGTGATTACTGAAATTGGAGGAACTGTCGGAGATATCGAATCGCTTCCTTATATAGAGTCTGTCCGCCAATTGGTTTGGGAATTAGGTGAAAATAACGGAATTGTAATTCATTTGACATTGGTTCCGTTTTTGGCTGCTGCCGGAGAATTGAAAACAAAGCCGACACAGCATTCTGTGAAAACATTGATGGAAAGCGGTATCAAAGCTGACATCTTGGTTTGCAGAACAGAGCACGAATTATCAGACGAATTGCGCCAAAAATTAGCATTGTTCTGCAATGTGAAAAGAGAAGCGGTTATTCAGTCGATCGATGCTTCAACGATTTATGACGTTCCAAATTTAATGTTGGAAGAAGGTCTTGACAAAGTAGCCTTGAAAAAATTAGATTTGCCAGAAAAAGCAACTCCAGATTTAAAAAACTGGAACGAATTTTTGCAAAAGCATAAAAATCCAAAGCATATCGTAAACATCGGTTTGGTTGGAAAATATGTAGAATTGCAAGATTCATATAAATCAATTTTAGAAGCATTCATCCACGCAGGTGCGACAAATGAAACTAAAGTTAACGTGGTAAGCATTCACTCAGAATATTTAGACGAGAAAAATGCAACCGAAAAATTAAAAGATTTAGACGGAATTCTGGTAGCTCCCGGTTTTGGAGAAAGAGGAATTGAAGGAAAAATCGAAACCGTTCGTTATGCAAGAGAAAATAATATTCCGTTTTTCGGAATTTGTCTTGGAATGCAAATGGCGGTTATTGAATATTCAAGAAATGTATTGGGCCACAAAGACGCCAATTCAACAGAAATGAATTCTGGAACGGCTCATCCGGTAATTAACTTGATGGAAGAACAGAAAACCATTACTGATAAAGGTGGAACAATGCGTCTTGGTGCATGGAAATGTGATATCAAAGACAATTCTTTGGCTTCAAAAATTTATGGCAAAAGCCAAATTGAAGAACGCCACCGTCACCGTTATGAGTTCAACGGAGAATATTTAGAGGCATTAGAAAAAGCTGGATTATCCGCATCAGGAGTAAATCCGGATACGAAATTGGTGGAAATCATCGAAATTGAAAAGCATCCGTTTTTCATTGGTGTTCAATATCATCCAGAATATAAAAGTACAGTAGCAAATCCGCATCCACTTTTTGTGAATTTTGTGAAAGCTGCGGTAGATTACAAGAATAAATAGTTTGAAGAAATTTTCAAGCATTTGGTAACGCGTTAGTGCGTAATTATTAATTATTTTAGAATAAAATGGAAGAAAAAAAGTTTGACCGTAATTCGATTATTGGCTTTGTACTGATTTTTTTAATCTTGCTTGGCATAATGTACGTCAACAAGCCAGCCGGAGAAATTCAAGGCAAAGACAAAAAAGAACAATCTGAAAAACAGGTAAACCAAGACGTGGTTGCTGCAAAACCTGCAATAACTGACACTATCAAAAATGATTCGCTTCAGAATGAAAAACTGAAGGCAACATTGGGTAGTTTTGCGTATGCTGCAACGCTTCCATCTGCAAAAGCAGTTACAAACACAATTGAAAATGACCTTGTAAAACTTACTTTTTCAAACAAAGGTGGTTACATTGTGGATGCCGAAATGAAAAATTTCGAAGCATTCAAAAAAGGTTCTGGCCAATTGGTTAAGATAATTAAAGAGAACAATGCCAACTTAAATATCGAGTTAAAAACGCAAGGAAATCTTGTGTTGAACACAAAAGATCTATACTTTGAGCCAACCGTTTCAAAAGAAGGTGAGAACCAAATTCTGACGATGCGTTTAAAAGCAGGCCCAGAACAATTTTTAGAATACCGCTATGTCTTGAAACCAAACGAATATATGCTTGATTTTTCTGTGAGAACTCAAGGTTTGAGCAAAGTTTTGCAGACGTCTAATCCGCTTCCTTTAGAGTGGAATATGAAAACTTTCAGAAATGAAAAAAGTGTTTCTTACGAAAACCGTTATTCTGAATTGGTTTATGAATACGAAGGCGGAAAAGACAATTATCTAGGCCAGTCTTCAGAGAGCAAAGAAGCAACAGATGTGACTTATGTAGCTTTCAAGCAGCACTTTTTTACATCAATTCTTTTGACCGATACGCCTTTCAAAACGGCAGAATTAAAGTCAGAAAATTTAGTTCACGATATTGAAAAAGATACGATTTTTACAAAATCTTATAAAGCCACTTTGCCATTAGCGTTTAAAGGTGGTGAAGTAAATTACAACATGAACTGGTATTACGGTCCTGCAGATTACAAGATCTTGGACAAATACGAAAAAAATCTTGATGAAGTTATTCCACTTGGTTGGGGAATTTTCGGATGGATAAACCGTTGGATTTTCATTCCAGTTTACGCATTCTTGAGCCAATTCATGGCACACGGAATCGCAATTATCGTTTTCACGATTTTAGTTCGTTTGGCAATGTCTCCAGTGACTTACAAATCATACTTGTCTCAGGCAAAAATGAAAGTTCTTCGTCCGGAAATTACTGAATTGAACGAAAAATTCAAGAAAGATCCGATGAAAAAACAGCAAGAAACAATGAAGCTTTACAACAAAGCTGGCGTAAATCCAATGGCAGGTTGTCTTCCAGCGGTGATGCAGATTCCGGTTTTCTACGCTTTGTTCCAATTCTTCCCGTCAGCAATCGAATTAAGACAGAAAAACTTCCTTTGGGCAGAAGATTTGTCATCGTTTGACGCCGTACTCTCTTGGAAACAGCACATTCCGGTAATTTCGTCTTTCTATGGAAACCACGTGAGTTTGTTCCCAATTTTGGCAGCAATCGCAATTTTCTTCTACATGAAAATGACGACAGGTGACCAGCAAATGTCAGCGCCGCAGCAAGAAGGAATGCCAGATATGAGCAAAATCATGAAAATGATGATTTACATTTCGCCATTAATGATGATGATTTTCTTCAACAATAACGCGTCAGGATTGAGTTTGTACTACTTTATTTCAAACACAATCACCATTGGAATTATGTTGGTAATCAAAAATTACATCATCAACGATGAGAAAATTCACGCTCGAATTGAAGAAAATAAAACGAAAGAAAAGCCAAAAAGCAAGTTCCAGCAAAAAATGCAACAAATGATGGAACAAGCGCAAGAACAGCAAAAAGAAAAGAAAGCGACTCTTGAAGAAAAGAAATCAAGCAGAAAAAGATAAATCTAAAAGCACTCATTAAAACGGGTGCTTTTTTAAATTTGAAGCGAATCGTCGGGCATTTTCAGGAAAGGCAATTCCCGCTTTCCGTTCCAATCTTTTGTGGCGAAGAAAAATCGCCACAAAAGGATTTCCTCTGCAATCGGGGCTATTTGAAAATCTTTTCGCTTCCTTTTAAACTTCAGAACAAAACCGCAATAAAATGCAACATTTTTAGTTATTTAGAAAGCACAAATAATTTACAAAATAATTGAAGAACCGTTAAAATAGATTCCAAAAATTTTAAAAATTTCTAAAATCTGTGTTCCAAAAAAATCATTAAATCTGCGGTAAAACTTCAATACAATTCCATAAACTCAAACATGAAATCAATTCTATTCACATTACTAACATTTTTATCCTTCCAACCTTTCGCTCAAGAAACAAATAAGCTAGACGAAAAAGGCCAACGCCACGGACTTTGGAAAGGGACATACGAAGAATCAAAAAGACCGCGTTATGAAGGAACTTTTGAACATGGAAAAGAAACCGGGACATTCAAATTTTTTGACGATACCAAAGAATTAAAAGTAATTGCAACCAGAGATTTTTCTGCGAAAGATGGCTCCGCTTACACGACTTTCTTTGATCAAAAAGGCAATAAAGTCAGTGAAGGAAAAGAAGTAAACAAGCTTTATGAAGGCGAATGGAAATATTATCATTTGGCATCAAAAGAAATTATGTCCACAGAAACCTATACAAAAGGAAAACTAAACGGAGTCAGAAAAGTGTTTTACAAAAACGGTAAAATTGCTGAAGAAACGACGTATACAAATGGAATCAAAAATGGTTCCTATAAAAAATATTCTGAAAAAGGCGATATTCTTGAAGAGTCAAACTACAAAAATGACCAATTTGACGGACCAGTAATTTATAGAAATGGATTGGGACAACTTGTAAACACAGGCCAATACAAAGACGGTAAAAAGTCAGGAATGTGGAAATATTATGAAAATGGAAAATTTTTAAAAGAAGAAAATCCAAACAAGGTAAAAAAGGCAAAAGTTAAGATTGACAGCAAAAATAAAGGAGCTAGAAAATTATCAGAGAATGCTCTAAAGCAATAAATAAATTTCTCAAATACATCCATCAATTAATCAAATGCAATCCGTTTCAATTTATCTTTAATTGACGTACTTTTGCATCTTTAAACTGATTCCCAGAATCTCAAAATAAATAAAATGAAACGTGTCGTAGTTGGACTTTCCGGAGGTGTTGATTCAAGTGTTGCTGCTTATCTTTTAAAGGAGCAAGGCTATGAAGTCATCGGGCTTTTTATGAAAAACTGGCACGATGATTCGGTTACGATTTCTAATGAATGTCCTTGGTTAGAAGACAGCAATGACGCGCTTTTAGTCGCAGAAAAACTCGGAATTCCATTTCAAACTGTGGATTTAAGCGAGCAATACCAAGAAAAAATCGTGGACTATATGTTCCGCGAATATGAAAAAGGTAGAACACCAAATCCAGATGTTTTGTGCAACCGCGAAATCAAGTTTGATGTTTTTATGAAAATCGCCTTAAGTCTTGGAGCAGATTACGTGGCAACCGGACATTATTGCAGAAAAGGAGAAATTGAAGTTGATGGAAATCCTACATATCAATTGTTAGCTGGAGTCGATGGAAACAAAGATCAATCGTATTTTCTTTGCCAACTTTCACAAGAACAATTGGCAAAATCATTATTTCCAATTGGAGAATTGACAAAACCAGAAGTTCGTGAAATCGCCTCTCAAATGGAATTGGTTACAGCCGAAAAGAAAGATTCACAAGGATTGTGTTTTATCGGAAAAGTGCGTCTTCCAGAATTTTTACAGCAAAAATTACAGCCAAAAGCAGGATTGATTTTTGAAATTAATTCTAAAACGGATATTTACAATAAAGAAGAAAAAGAATTCGAATCTTTAGAAGAAGAATTAGCATTTAAAGCAGCGCCAATTCCTTACGTTCCAGAAATGGGAAAAGTTGTTGGAAAACACCAAGGCGCTCATTATTTTACAAAAGGACAACGAAAAGGATTGAATGTTGGCGGTACTTTAGAACCACTTTACATCATCGAAACTGACGTTGAAAGCAATATAATTTACACAGGTCAAGGCGATCAACATCCAGGATTATTCAAAAAAGCGCTTTTCATAGAAAAATCAGAAGTGCATTGGATTCGTCCCGATTTAAAATTAAAAGCAGGCGAAACTATGGATGTTATGGCAAGAATCCGTTACCGTCAACCTTTGCAAAAAGCAAAATTACACCAATTTGAAAACGGAATGTACGTTGCCTTCGAAGAACCGCAATCCGCAATCACAGAAGGACAATTCGTTTCGTGGCACCAAGGTGAAGAACTAATTGGTTCAGGAGTTATCGCATAAAAAATCCGCGTTCAAATAGTAAAAAAAACAAAACCCGATAGACCAAAATCTGCCGGGTTTTTATTTAACAAACAAAACAAGACTTTCTTTTTTAAGCTAATTCAAGATTAGCTAATTGCAAATTATCATCGGCAATCAAAACCTCTTTCTCGACTTCCAGCAAAACAAAAGAGGTATCAAAACTCTCATCAAAGTGAATATTTCTCAAGTTTTCCAAAGAAATAGTTCCGGTAATATAACCCGATTCTTGGTTCAAATACGATTCCTCGATATTCAAAAATTGTTTTTTCAAAGCAACCGCATCTTCCACAGAATGTCTCAGAAATACTTTTAAATTCACATCATCCGATAAACTCAAATCTTCCTGCTGTGCAATTTTTTTATATTCATATTGATAGTCATAACTCAAAGCTGAAATGTCACTCAAAACCGCAGAAGCTGTCGGATGAGCACCGGCACCTTTGCCTACAAAAAACTGTTCGTCAGCAAAACTTGTCTTGGTAATCACACCGTTAAAAACATCATCCACATTAAATAATCTATCTTCTGAATTCACAAATTTCGGAATCACAAAGGCAGAAATACTTCCGTCCAGATTTTTAAAAGCTTGGGCTACCAATTTAATTTTCAGTCCTTTTTCACGAGCATATTTTAATTCTAATACGCCAATGTTATTGATTCCGATATTCAACAAATCATCAGGTCTTGCAATATATCCAAATGAGTGTGCTAGCAAAATCAGCAATTTATATTTAGCATCAAAACCGCCAGTGTCCAAAATCGGATTGCTTTCTGCAAATCCTTTTTCCTGAGCCTCTTTCAAAGCGTCTTCGTAAGACAAATTATCTTTAAAAGTCTTCGTCAAAATATAATTCGTCGAACCATTTACAATTCCTTGGATCGATTCCAAAAGGTCATTGTCATAATATTCTTCTAAGTTTCTGATAATCGGCATACTTGCGCAACACGCCGCTTCATATAACAACGGAACTTTATATTCGCGTTGCAAAGCCAGCAATTCTTCAAAATGTTCAGCAATCATTTTTTTGTTGGCCGAAACCACCGCTTTTCCGCTTTTCAAAGCACGAGTCACAATTTCATAAGCCGCATCGGCATCATCTATCAGCTCAACAATTACATTGATTTCGGGATCATTGAAAATGTCTTCCTTGTTGAAAGTAAAATTTTCGGCTCCGATTTCACGCTTTTTATCTTTGTCTTTTACACAAATATTCTTGATATTAGCTTTCAAACCAGGCGTTTTTTGCAATACTTCATACAATCCAAAACCCACACATCCAAAACCGAACAATCCTATATTTAATTTTTTTCTTGACATTTTTTAGTTTTTTTGGAACACAGATCTGAAAAATTTTTAAAATTTTGAGAATTTCTCAAATCTGTGTTGCTTTTTTATATTTCTTAAAAGTCCTTTTCAATGTGTAAAATCTTAGGAAATTTTATTAGAAGCCAAACACTAGTACATTTTTTAATCCATTTTCCCGCTTTCTGCAGTAGCTTTTCTCCGATGAAAAATCGGAAGAAAAGGCTACTGCCGCCAATCGGGGCTATTTTAAAAACATTAGGCTTTTTTTTAAACTTTTGGTTAATTCAACGACGAAGCAGTTTCTACATTAGCGTTTACCGCATTTGCAATTGCTCCTTTCAAATCAGCAATCAAATCATCGGCATCTTCCAATCCAACCGACAGACGAATCAAGCTATCAGTAACTCCAGATTTATATCTAATTTCTGCCGGAATTGATTTGTGAGTCATTTCGCAAGGCAAGCAACACAAGCTTTTTACGCCACCTAAACTTTCTGCCAACTTGAATAATTTTGTTCCAGAAACGATTCTTGAAGCCAAAGCTTTGTCATCAATCACCAAATCAAAAGTTACAACTCCGCCAAAATATTTTTGTTGACTTTTTGCAATTTCGTGGTTGTGGTGCATTTTCAAACCTGGATAATAAACGTTTTTGATTAGCTTTTCTGTAGTCAAAAATTCGGCAATTTTCTGTGCATTTTCAGCGTGCTGTTTAATTCTCAAATTTAAAGTTTCGATTCCTCGGATGACCAACCAGCTGTCAAATGGACCAAGGATTGCACCCGAAGCATTTTGGATAAATTTAATTTTCGCTCCTAATTCTTCGTTTGCAGTAATCACCAAACCGGCAATCAAATCGCTATGTCCTGAAATGTATTTTGTAGCGCTGTGAACGATTAAATCAGCTCCGAATTCGATTGGTTTTTGTGCAATTGGCGAGGCAAAAGTATTGTCAACACAGAATAAAACATTGTTCTCTTTTGCAATTTTCCCGATAGCTCGAAGATCAGAAATTTTTAAAGTTGGGTTTGTTGGCGATTCAATCCAAATCAAGGCAGTTTTATCTGTAATTGCATTTGCCACATTTTTAGCATCGGTCGCATCAACATAATTTACTTTGATTCCGAATTTCTCATAAACGTGGGTGAATAGGCGGAAAGCACCTCCGTAAATATCATCTACCGCAATAATTTCGTCTCCAGCAGAAAGTAATTTTACAACCGCATCGATTGCTGCCAAACCGCTTGAAAAAGCATATCCGTTGGTTCCGTTTTCTAATTTTGCAGCCAAATCTTCCAATACTTTTCTTGTCGGATTATTGCTTCTCGCATAATCAAAACCTTTGTGAACGCCAGGTTCGTCTTGCACGAAAGTTGAAGTTTGGTAAATTGGCACCGAGATTGAACCGGTTAATTCGTCTACTGGAATGTAATTTAAAATTTGAGTTTGCTCTTTCATTTTGATAACTTTTTAAGATGTTTTTAAATAATTTTTTGTTTTCCAAAAAATATTCGAAACCAGATATCGAAAGGAGCAGAAATAAAAAATGCCCTTCCGACAAGTCAGAAGAGCATATAATATTTTGAAGTATTATGTACATTTTCTAGCTTATCTATCCTCGCGAAGCAAGGTTGAATGTAGCACCTTATTCACAAAGTGAACAGGTTGCTAAGACGTCATCGGGTCAATTCCCTCGGTCTTTCTGGATAAGAATAATCTTTTAAAGAACTTGAGTGCAAATTTAGAACATAATAAATGGTTTTACCTAATTTATTTTTATAAAATTTTAAAAATAAAATATAAGTAGTTGTATTTCAAGTGTTTTAAATTTATATTTTTTGTTTTTAAATTAAGATTTTACACTTTTAGGTTTCGTAAATTTGAGTAAATTATGCTTTGGAAGAAAAATTTTCTAAAAATTATTCTCAAAAAATATGAAAACTTATAATATTGTATAAACTAGAAATTTGTTTAAATTAGGACAAGAAATTTAAAGCCATATGAAAAAAATTACTTTTTTAATAGTTGTACTTTCCAGTATGCTAAGCGTTGCCCAAGAAGACGCTTGGGTTTACTTTAATGATAAGCCTGATGCGACATATTATTTTGCGAATCCTTTGCAAATGCTGTCGCAACGTGCTTTAGATAGAAGAACTGCACAAGGAATTTCATTAGACGAAAAAGACGTTCCAATAGCGCTAGCTTATATAAATCAAATAACTTCTTCAACAGGAATTATTGTCAAGGCAAAATCGAAATGGCTGAACGCGCTTCATATTCGCGGTACTGTAGAATCAATTCAAAACCTTGAAAATTTTTCATTCGTAAATCGCATAGAATTTGCTGATAAATCCTTAAATACGGCAGGAAGAAGTGCTAGCCAATTCCAAAATAACAATGCAAATAAAAATCTAGATATCCAGATTAATTATGCTTATGGAACTTCTGCAAATCAAATTCAAATGCTGAATGGGCATTTATTGCACCAGCAAGATTTCACAGGAAATGGAAAAATAATTGCTGTTTTAGATGCTGGTTTTCCTGGCGTAAATACAGCTGTGCCTTTTCAAAGATTATTAAACAACAATAAAATTTTAGGCGGCTATGATTTTGTAAATAGGAATTCTAATTTTTACACAGGTGGCACTCATGGAACGCTAGTGCTTTCGACTATGGGCGGTTATGTTGAAAATCAATTAGTTGGAACGGCTCCAGATGCTTCTTATTATCTTTTTATAACAGAAGATATTAATGACGAAAACCCTGTTGAAGAATCTTATTGGGTTGAAGCGGCTGAAATGGCTGACAGTCTTGGAGTTGATATTATAAATACTTCTTTGGGATATTTTACATATCAAGTCCCAAAATACAGCCACACTTATTCTGACATGAACGGAACTACGACTTTTATTTCTCGTGGCGCGAATATTGCATTTTCTCGCGGTATGATTTGCGTAGTTTCTGCAGGAAATTCAGGAAATTCTGCAAATCCACATATTGCCTCACCAGCTGATGCGACAAATGTTTTAGCTGTTGGTGCCGTCGATGCTTCAAGGAATTATGCGAGTTTTAGTTCAATTGGACCCTCTTTTGACGGAAGAGTTAAGCCTGATGTCATGGCGCAAGGTGATGCTTCAGTAGTTTCAGATCCTGTTGGAAATATAGGAATAGCAAGCGGTACATCTTTTTCCGGACCTATAACTTCAGGGATGATTGCGAGTCTTTGGCAGGCTTTGCCCGGTAAAACTAATGTTGAAATTGTTCGATTAGTTAAGGAATCGGCACATTTATACAGTAATCCAAATGTGCAATTCGGATATGGAATTCCAAATTATAATTTAGCATTAAATAATGCTTTGGGAATTTCAAATTTTTCTTCTGATAAATTTATTTTATATCCAAATCCTTCGAATTCAGTAGTAAATTTAGCTTTGAAAGAAGGGTTTAAAAAAGCAACAATTTTGATGTATAATAATTTAGGACAAGAAGTTTTAAATACGAATTTAACCGAAAATACCAATAATTTCTCTGTGGAAAATCTTACTTCAGGAATATATTTTTATAAGATAATTTCAGGAAATATTTCCCAAACAGGAAAGTTAATCAAGAATTAAACGACAATATTTTGCAAACAACGAATCGCTTTAAGAAATTTTAGCGATTTTTGTTTTTATAAAGAATCAAATTCAATTGCAATGAACAAAATCACGCAACTTTTCAATATAAAATATCCAATTATCCAAGGCGGAATGATTTGGAATAGCGGTTATAAATTAGCCAGCGCCGTCAGCAATGCAGGCGGTTTGGGATTAATCGGAGCTGGTTCAATGTATCCAGATGTTTTGCGTTCGCATATCCAAAAATGTAAAAAAGCGACCGACAAGCCTTTCGGTGTAAATGTTCCAATGCTGTATCCAAATATTGAAGAAATCATGAATATTATTGTGGAAGAAGGCGTAAAAATTGTCTTTACTTCCGCAGGAAATCCTAAAACGTGGACGAGTTTTTTAAAGGAAAAAGGAATTACCGTTGTTCATGTTGTCAGCAGTTCAAAATTTGCCTTAAAAGCTCAGGAAGCCGGAGTTGATGCCGTTGTAGCCGAAGGTTTTGAAGCTGGAGGACATAATGGAAGAGAAGAATCTACGACCTTGACATTGATTCCGATAGTTAGAGAAAAAATCCAGATTCCATTAATTGCTGCAGGTGGAATTGCAACAGGAAGGGCGATGCTGGCGACAATGATTTTAGGCGCTGACGGAGTTCAAGTCGGAAGCCGTTTTGCTGCATCTTTTGAAAGTTCTGCACACGATAATTTTAAGCAGACAATTGTTGATTTAGAAGAAGGAGGAACTCAGGTTACTTTAAAAGAATTAGCGCCTGTCCGCCTTATAAAAAACAAATTTTATCAAGATATTCAAGATTTATATACGACTGCGCCAAGTGTTGACGATTTGAAAATATTATTAGGAAGAGCACGTGCAAAAAAGGGAATGCTGGAAGGAGATTTAGTGGAAGGCGAATTAGAAATCGGACAAGTTTCGGGCTTGATTCATGATATTAAATCTGTAGCAGCTATTGTGGACGGAATGATTTCTGAGTTTGAAGAAGCGAAGAAAGAAGCTGTTAGTTTATAAAAGTTTAAACGTAAAGTGCGCTAAGATTTCGCAAAGAGAAGAACAAAAGCTTTGTAAACTTTGCGAAATCTTAGCGCGCTTTGCGTTTGAAAAAATTACTCATGGCCTAAATCATAAATATCCATAATATTCCTCAAAACATCCTCAAAATCAATTTTCAAGTCAATCAATTTCCCAGATTGGATATCAAAAACCCAACCGTGGACTTGCAATCCTCGATCTCGATTTGCCTTTTGGACTTCTGCAGTTTTAATCAGATTTATGCACTGTTCTTGTACATTTAATTCTACTAAGCGGTTGTATTTTTCAGTTTCGTCTTCAATCGCGTTCAGCTCTTTTTTATGAAGTCGATAAACGTCTCGAATGTTTCGCAGCCACGGATTCAAAACGCCCAAATCTTCTGATTGCATTGCTGCTTTCACGCCTCCGCAGAAATAATGACCGCAGACAACGACGTGATTTACATGTAAATAATTTACAGCATAATTCAAAACCGACATCACATTTAAGTCAATGCTGATAACCATATTGGCAATATTTCGATGCACAAAAACTTCGCCCGGAGAAACGCCCATCAAATCTTCCGCAGTCACGCGACTATCGGAACATCCGATGTAAAGAATATCAGGGTTTTGGCCTTTTGATAGATCTGAAAAATAATCTGGATTAACGTCTAATTTTTCTGAAATCCATTTTTTATTGTTTTCAAATACTTTTTGAATTTCCATAATTTCCTATTGTAAATTTATATAAATCTAATCTCGAATAATTGATTGGTTGATTTTGGTTTCATCAAAATCCAGTTGGTTTTGCTGTTTTTGCAATACTTCGTAATCATACACTTTTTGCTTTTTTAACGAAGCCAATTCTTTTCGTTGCGCTGCAATTAATTCTAACCTGATTTCATGAAAACGCACGATCTCATTATGTTCCGTTTCATCGCAAACTAATGATTCCAAACGTTCTGAAGTCAAAGCAATTCCGTTTTTGATTCTTTTTTGTAAATTTTCTACAAGTTCATTTTCGGCAATATCCTTTGCAAGATATCTTTCCATATAAGTTAACGACGCTTTCATCAATCTTAATTTTATGGACGTACTTTGTTCTTCTTCGGGAATTAAATCGTCAATTTCTTCAATTTTCAAGGACTTAATTACAATCGGCAACGCCAAACCTTGCAAAACCAAGGTTATTAAAATTACGACAAAAGTTACTAATAGAATAATATTTCGCTGTGGAAAATCTTGTCCATCGCTCAAAGTTAGTGGAATTGCTAGCGCAGAAGCTAACGAAACAACACCTCGCATTCCAGCCATTCCAATAATAAACGGTCCTTTCCAACCTGGATTTGGTTCTTTTTCTCGAATTCTTTTTGATAAAAGTCTAGGTACAAATGCCGATGGATAAACCCAAATAAAGCGAATTAAAATAGTAATAATGCTTATGATTATTCCGTATTTTATTCCTTCTTCCAAAGAATATCCATTTAAACCATGAACAATTACAGGCAATTCTAAACCAATTAAGATGAAAATCAATCCATTTAAAATAAAAATAATCGTCGCCCAAACATTCTGCGTCTGGATTCTTGCCGAATGGTCAAAAATTTCGTGAGAACGATACGACAGAAACAAACCTCCAGAAACTACCGCCAAAACCCCAGAAAATTCAAAATGCTCAGCAGCAATAAACATAATATAAGGTGCCATCAAAGTCAGCGCCGTATCTATATTTGACGTAGTCGGAAAAAATCTATGAATTACATAAAAGATGTGAGCAATTGCCAAACCAACTATAATTCCCATAATTCCGACAATAAAAAAGTCTGAAATTGCTTCTTCCACAACAAAATGTCCCGTCACAACTGCAGCCAAAGCAAATCGGAAAACGATCAAACTCGAAGCGTCATTGATCAAACTTTCGCCTTCTAAAATTGTAATGATTCGCTTAGGCATTTTAATTCCTTTCAAAACGGAAGTTGCCGCAACAGCATCTGGAGGCGAAATAATTCCTCCTAATAAAAATCCTAAAGCCAACGTAAATCCAGGAATCAGTGCATTTGACACAAAGGCAACGATACAAGAAGTGAAAAATACCAATCCGAAAGCTAAAAGTCCGATAGGTCTCTTAAATTTCCAAAACTGATTCCAAGGCGTATACCAAGCCGCTTCATATAAAATAGGAGGCAAGAAAATCGTGAAAACCAACTGCGGATCCAATTGAATCATCGGCATTTCTGGAATCAAGCTGATCAACAATCCGCCAATTACTAAAAATATAGGATAAGAAATTCGCAGTTTTTGCCCAAGCATTACCAGCATGGAAACCGCAAAAAGCAATGAAATAATGAGAAGCAATCTTTCGTGGAACATAGAATTTTATTTGGTTGATTTTCCAAATATATCGCTTTTTGAAATTGTTAAAAACAAAAAATGCGATAACTGTCAATTATCGCATTTTAAAATTATGTTTCTTGCTTAAAACTTATTCTCAACTTCCGCAGCCTGAAGCATTAAATAATGCAAATCGGTATTTTTTACAAAAGGTTTTAAAAGTTCGCTTCCAGGACCATACATTGCCAATTCAACATAATCTGCCGAGTGATCCATGCTGATCCAACCCACAGAATTATATTTTTGCTGAATTTCTGCCAAAGCTTTAAACGGAAGTTTTTTATAGTTGTACAATCCATCTTCCTGCTTGTGAAGTCCGTTGTAATAAGACAAAATCAGTTTTGCTTCATCCTCAGAAACTGCTTTTCCGTTTGAAGCTTCAAATTTTTCGCGAATTTGAGAAGCTGTTGTATCCGATTTAAAGCCATTCAAAATAACTTCGTTGGTATGCGTATATTTTTGAATGCTGTCAAAATTGGCATTCGCATCTTTTCCATAAATCACGCCCGGATTTGCATTTCCGTGATCTGTTGTAATAATCACCAAAGTATTTCCGTCTTTTTCTGCAAAATCCATTGCCACTTTCACGGCTTCGTCAAACGCAATCTGGTCGTGAATCAAAGCTGCAATATCATTCGCATGTGCACCCCAATCCACTTTTCCTGATTCAATCTGCAATACAAAACCTTTTTTGTGATCTTTCATTCGGTCAATTGCTTTCTGCGCCATTTCTGCCAAAGTCGGAATTTTAGACTTTAATTCCGGCGTATTAATTCGGTCAATATTATATGGAACCGCGTCATCGTCAAAAACGCCCAACATCGGCTTGTCATTTTTCATCGCCAAAAGTTCATCGCGGTTTTTTGCAATCTGGTAGCCTTTTGCATAAAATCCGGCGTAAACATCTTTTTTATCTTTTCTGACTTTTGCATCAAAATTATTGTTTCCACCGCCAAGCATTACATCAAAACCAAGATCTAAATACATTTCTGCAATATCATCCTGAGCGCTTCTTTTGTTGCTGTTGATGCAAAAACCAGCTGGAGTCGCATGCGTAATCGCAACTGTAGTCACGCATCCAGCCATTTTTCCAGCTTTTTTAAATTTCTGTAAAATCGGCAAATGCTGTTCGCCATTCGGCCCAACATTCAGCGAACCGTTATTCACACGAATACCGCCGCCCCAAGAAGAACTTCCGGCAGCAGAATCAGTCACGATAGAACTCGCCGAAGCAGTATCCATCAACGCTCGCGATACTTTATTGTCTTTGTATAATTGAAGCCAATTCGATCCTTTTCCATATTTTCGGTTCAAAAACAAGTCCGCCATATTCAGCGTTCCCGTACTCATCCCGTCGCTGACCATGAAAATAATATTTTTTGCCTTCTTGTTTTTGTTGATTGACTCAAGATCTAAAACATTTGCAGCGCCTTGAAAAGGACTCAAAACCGCAGTTCCCAAAGTAAAAAGCGAACCGTTTCTGAAAAATTTCCTTCTATCCATTTCTATTAAATCTAATTGTGTTGAAGCCTCAAAGGTAAGCAATCTCCAACTTTCGACATATTACCAAACTGTTATTTAAGATTTTTAGTTTCTTTTGAAGCGAATCATCCGGCATTTTCAGCAAAGGCAATTCCCGCTGAAGCCACTCGCTTTGTGCCAGCTTTTAAGGCTGGCACAAGAGCTCAAACAATGGCATCATCGGGGCTATTTGAGAAACTTTTTGAATTTTTGTAATCTTCAGGGACAATCTTTGTCGATACACTTTGTCCCTATTTTTAGAAATAAAGAAGCCACAGATCAACGGATTTCTTATGGCAAAAATCAATAATCCAGAAAATATATGGCAGATCTAAAAACTAAGTTTAATTAAGCGGTAACTTTTTTGAATTCAATTTCCACTTGATTTTTCAGCAAATCTTCAAAAGTCTCTCGCTCGCGAATCAAATGACCTTTGCCTTCATGCCACAAAACTTCGGCAGGTTTGAATCTTGAATTATAATTTGAAGCCATTGAAAAGCAATACGCTCCAGCATTCCTGAAACACAAAACATCGCCTTCCTTAATTTCTGAAATTCTTCTATTATTCGCAAAAGTGTCAGTCTCGCAGATATAACCCACGACCGAATAAAAACGTTCTTTTCCTTTTGGATTCGAAATATTTTCAATATAATGTTGTGAACCATAAAGCATCGGGCGAATCAAGTGGTTGAAACCGCTGTCGATTCCTGCAAAAACTGTTGAGGTTGTTTGTTTTACCACATTTACTTTTGCCAAGAAATAACCGGCTTCGCTCACCAAAAATTTTCCCGGTTCAAAAGCCAAAGTCAAGTCACGGCCATATTCTTTTGAAAAAGCATTGAATCTTTTGGAAAGTTTTTTTCCTAATTCTTCGATGTCAGTTTCGATGTCATCTTTTTTATACGGAACTTTGAAACCGCTTCCGAAATCTAAGAAATCTAATTCTTTGAAGTTTTTGGCTACGTCAAATAAAATTTCTGCAGCATATAAAAATACTTCAATGTCCAAAATATCAGAACCCGTATGCATGTGGATTCCGTTGATGTGCATTCCAGTATTTTCTACAATTCTTAAAATGTGTGGCATCTGGTGAACCGAAATTCCGAATTTGCTGTCAATATGTCCAACAGAAATATTCGCATTTCCACCAGCCATAACGTGCGGATTTATCCTGATACAAACTGGAATTTCTGGATATTTCGCTCCGAAATGTTCTAAAATCGACAAGTTGTCAATATTAATCTGAACGCCTAAATGTGCGACTTCCTCAATTTCTTCAAAAGAAACTCCGTTTGGTGTGTAGATTATTTTTTCAGGTTCAAAACCAGCGTGCAAGCCAAGCTGTACTTCTTGAATTGAAACCGTGTCAAGTCCTGAGCCGATTTGCTTTAGTAGCTTTAAAATTGAAATATTTGATAATGCTTTTACGGCATAATTTATTCTCAGGCTTTCTACTTTTGAAAAAGCATCGGTCAATCTTTTATATTGCGACTGAATTTTTTCGGAGTCATAAACATAAACCGGACTTCCGAATTGTTCTGCTAGTTGTACTAAATCTTTCGTTTGCATAAATTTCAATTTCTTTTTACAAAAGTAAATTTAGTGTTTTTAGCAAACAAATTTTAGAATATTAAATAACAAATTATAACATAAATTTATATTTGTAACTTTATATTCAAGTTGTTTTAAAATTTTTAAAAGTGCTTTTAAATCTAATTTACGATTAAAAGACAAAAAAAAATCCATTGTTTCCAATGGATTTCTACTAAAAATAAATTAAGGATTAGTTTCTTTTACCCTATTTTTTTTCTTGCGCTTGATATCTTTGTCGAGTTTTTTGTCTCTCGCATTAAGTTCAGCAGCTTCAACTTTTGTTACTTTGCCATTTTCTTTTGCTTTAGCTTCGTCTTTTGCAATTCTGTCTTTTCTCTTTTCAAGTTTTGCAGCTTGCTTTTCGTTTAGCTGTCCGCTTTTTACACCTTCTTCAATGGCTTTTTCTTGTTGAGCGGCTTTAGTTTGAGCTTGTGCAGCAAAACCCATAAAGGCAATTGCAGCAGTTAAAATTATCTTTTTCATTAGTATTGTTTTAGAAATTATAAATCTAATTTACAAACAATTTGCCTAGCTAATTTATACATTAACAAGAATTTAGTTTAACTGAAAAAGTATTCTTTTTTGGAAGGTGCTTTTATCTTTTTAAAGTTATTTCATATCCGTCTGATTCGACTTGAGATAGTACTAGGATTCCGTTTTGGACAGAAAAGCAGCCGTAGTTTATGCCGTCAATTACAATAGTATGTGAACAGAAATCGGTAACTGTATTTTCAACAATATCATATTCATAATTTCCGGTTTGCAATATTTCGTGGGGATTTTGCGGTGCGTGATTGTTTGTAACTTGAATTTTCTCTTCTTCGGTATTAATTTTCCATATGATTTCGCCTTCGGGAAAAGTTTCATTTATTCCGGCAACTGTGCCTCTGACTTTTACAAGTTTCCAAGTACCATTTAAGGAAGTATCTTGAATTGGATTGTCATCAATGTCATCGCTGCAACTTGAAAATGCCAATAAAATGCCAATTGACATAATTTTAAAAAGTCTGTAGATTGAATTTTGTGTTTTCATAGCTGTTCTTTTTTTGATTTTTTATTTAGATGTTCTTTTTAAAATTGGTTGCGTAATATAAGAAAGAATTTTCTGAGTTGTAACTTATTTTTTTAAGACAAAGTAAATCGACAAACTGCGTCAATAGCCCAGATTGCAGCGGAAAGCCTTTTTTAAAAAACGACTATTTTTTGCTAAAGAAAAAAAGCGACCAACGGAAGCTCTTTTTTCTTTCTGCAAAAAAAGGAGTTTTTAAAAAAGCTTGCAGTGAAAAGCTGGAATTGCTTCAAATAAAAAAGAAAAATCTTTCGTTGATTAGAATGATTTTTGCTATTTTTGTGGCACTTTAAAAAAGTCAAAAAACTTTAATATGGATATACACGAATACCAAGGAAAAGAGATATTAGCCAGTTATGGCGTGAAAGTTCAACGTGGATATGTTGCCAATAATCCACAAGAAGCGGTTGCTGCTGCAAAGCAATTGACGGCTGAAACTGGAACTGGATGGCACGTTATCAAAGCTCAAGTTCACGCAGGTGGAAGAGGAAAAGGTGGCGGTGTTAAGCTTGCTAAAAATTTACAACAAGTGGAAGAATTGGCTGAGCAAATCATTGGAATGCAATTGATTACGCCTCAGACTTCTGCTGAAGGTAAAAAAGTTCACAAGGTTTTAGTTGCTGAAGATGTTTACTATCCAGGGGAAAGTGAAACTTCAGAATTTTATATGTCAGTTTTATTGAATAGAGGAAAAGGTCGCAATATGATTATGTATTCTACTGAAGGTGGAATGGATATTGAAGAAGTTGCTGAGCACACGCCTCATTTGATTTTTACTGAAGAAATTGACCCAAATGTTGGTTTGCAAGGTTTTCAAGCGAGAAGAATTGCTTTCAATTTAGGTCTTTCTGGAAATGCTTTCAAAGAAATGGTGCAGTTCGTTGATGCTTTGTACAAAGCTTATATCGGTTCTGATGCTTCTATGTTTGAAATCAATCCAGTTTTAAAAACATCTGACAACAAGATTATTGCTGTTGATGCAAAAGTAAACTTAGATGACAACGCTTTATACAGACACGCGAAATTGGCTGAATACAGAGACGTTCGTGAAGAGAATCCAATTGAAGTTGAAGCGAAAGCTGCAGGTTTGAACTATGTGGATCTTGACGGAACTGTGGGTTGTATGGTTAACGGTGCTGGTCTTGCAATGGCAACAATGGACTTGATTAAGTATGCAGGTTTTGAGCCGGCTAACTTCTTGGACGTTGGTGGAACTGCAGATGCAAAACGTGTGGAATTGGCTTTCAGAATCATCTTGAAAGATCCAAATGTAAAAGCAATTTTGATCAACATTTTTGGAGGAATCGTTCGTTGCGACCGTGTTGCTCAAGGTGTTGTTGATGCTTACAAAAACATGGGAGACGCTATTAAAGTGCCAATCATCGTTCGTTTGCAAGGAACTAACGCTGAAATCGCTAAAGAATTGATTGACAATTCTGGAATGCCGATTTTATCAGCTGTTCAGTTTCAAGAAGCTGCAGACCAAGTTCAAGCTGCTTTGTCTTAATTAGATTTCAAAAGTTATATATAGTAAAAATCCCGAGTTTGCCGCTCGGGATTTTTTATTTTAAGTTTAAAAGTGCTTCGTATGGATTTCCTTTTAAATCTAAAAGTTGTGCAAAAGCAGGTTCAGTCTTGATGCCTTGCTTTTTTAATTCTATAATTTTTTGGCGGAAATCTTCTCCTTTTTCTTCAAGGATTTTTGCTTCAATAATCATATGGCGGAATCCGAATTGTTCTTGAACTGGAATGTTTTGCCCAAAGATTTCTATTTTGAAATTAGCGATGAGGAAATTCGCAACGATAGAATTCAAGCCCGAAATTTTCCTTTCTTGAATTTGAAACTCTTTTTCTTTGGAGAAATTTTTTGTGATTGTTTCTATGAAATCTGCTTTGCTTTTCCAATAGCATGCAATATCTAAATCACTTGAAGCGATATTAATATTAATGGGAATTGTTCCGATCAAAATTGGCTTAAATTCAGAAAGCTTTTGAAGGATTAAATTTTCATTTAAAACTTCAAAAGCTTTTTTCTGTGTTGATGTTCCTATTTTTAAATAGTCAATATTTAGAAAATCAGTCAAACTTTATGCTTTTTTATTCTTGCCGTTATTGAATTTTACTTTTTCTACAACGCTTGGTTTTGGTTCAGGACGTTTTGCCTTGAAGTTTTTTGCCGGAGCTTTTGTGGCTGGTTTATTTAGATTGTCTTTTGGAGAAATTCCTTTTGACGGAGCTTTTTTCAAAAGTTTTGAATTTTCATTAATTACATCCATTGCGTTTTTCGGGTTTTCTTTCGTGCCTCTTAAATGGATAATTAATCCGTTTAAGAAATTACGCAATACTTGGTCGCCGCATTCCATATAATTTGGATGGTCTTCTTTTCTGAAAAAGGCACCTAATTCAGCTGTAGAAATTCTGAAATCTACCAATAAAAGAATTTCTGCAATTTGATCGTCACGCAACTGCAAAGCCACGCGAAGTTTTTTAAATATATCGTTGTTTGTCATAATCTTGATTTATTGCAAAGATAGATTTTATTTTTATCCTCTGAATAAATTAGTTCTAAACCTCTGAATAAATTCAGAGGTAATTGAATTGGGTTGTCGACAAAGTTTATCTGCAATCTGAATGCATTTCATTCAGTTTATTAGTTTACCTCTGAATAAATTCAGAGGTAATTGATTAGATTGTCGACAAAGTTTATCTGCAATCTAAATCAATTACAATTGACTTCAGTCAATTGATTACAATAAAATTAATATATTAGTAAAAAAATATATGCCATACATTTCAATCTACGTCCATATTGTATTTACTACAAAAAACAGATTTCCTTTTTTGGATACTATACAAATCAGAAAAGAAGTTTGGAAACATATGTTTGAAAATGCTAAAAGTAAAAATATCCATATTGATATGATTAATGGTTATTGCGACCATTGTCATATTTTACTTTCTTTAAAATCTTCTCAAAATATCAGTCAAGTTTTGAAACTCATTAAAGGCGAAAGTTCCCGATGGATTAACGAAAATAAATTGCTTCTCGAAAAATTTGAATGGCAAAATGACTATTATGCAATTTCAGTTTCAAATTCACATTTAGAAAGAGTTCGGAATTATATTAAAAATCAAGAAGTTCATCATTCAAAAAGTAGTTTAGAAGAAGAAATTAAAGTGATTAGTAAAGTTTTAAATGTTTCTAAATAAATTCAGAGGTAATTTGATGGATTGTCAATGAAGTTTATCTGCAATCTAAATCAATGACAATTGACTTCAGTCAATTGCTATAACAACCACAAAACAGCCTTTGCAAAACCTTCCCGCCATAATTTCTCGCTATGCTGTCCACCTTTTACTTCTACGATTTTATCTAATTTCAAGCAATAGCAACGATTTTCATCTAGCAGATATTTCATCTTTCGAGCATCTTTTACCATGTCATCGCTTTCAGAATCTCCATATAAAAAATAAATTTTAGCTTTTATTTTTTTTGAGTTTTCGGTCATTTTATAAATCTCATCTGAAAACCAGAATGAAGGGGAAAAAACGCCTGCTTTTCCAAAAACTTCCGGATATTTTAAAACGGCATAGTAGGAAACCAAACCGCCTAAAGAACTCCCGAAAATTACGGTGTTGTTCGCATTTGTCTTCGTTCTATAATTTTTATCTACGTAAGGTTTTAAAGTATTTACAATAAAATTCAAATAATCATCTGCTTTTCCGCCACCATGTTTTTGATTAGGGAAAGGCGTCAATTCAGCTACTCGCTTGTCATTGCCATGTTCAATTCCGATAACTATTGCTTGTGTTTTTAAGCTATCTAAAGTTTCGTCTACATTCCATTCTCCTGCAAAAGAAGTTTTAGTGTCAAATAAATTTTGGGCATCATGCATATAAATTACAGGATATTTTTTATCAGTAGATTGATAATTCTTTGGTAAATAAATCCAAATTTTCTTTGTAGCATTTAATTGTGGAGCTTCTAATTCAAAGGTTGAAACTTGTGGAGAAGCAGTGCTTTGTTGTGCTTTAGAATGTATTGAAATACAGAAAAAAAATATAAATAAATATCGCAAGTAAATGATTTTGAAAGTTGGACAAAAAATTATCTAAAAATAGTAAATAAATATACATTAAAACTAAAGCCTTGGTATTTACAATAAAAAAGGCTGCCTTTTCAGACAGCCTTTAAAATCTAAAAGTAATAAAATTATTGTTTTACAACTTTTATAGTTTTTGTGGCATTCTCAATATTTACTTTGACTAAGTAAGTTCCTTGCGGAAGCGAAGACATATCCAATGCTGTTTTATTTGAATTGATAGTCTTATTCAATACTTGCTGTCCTATTAAATTATAAATCGAAATAGTAGAGATATTGCTATCATGTGAAAGATTAAGAACATTTTTCACTGGATTTGGATAATATACAAATCTTGAAGCTCCGAACTCATCTGTTGACAGAACCAAAGTTACTGTAACGCCAAGTGTTGGACTCTTGCATCCTGCAACTGTTTGAGAAACATAATAAGTTGCGCCATTAACCAGAGGAGTACTATTCGGCAATACTATTGTTCCTGCAGCATCTGAATGCCAAACCAAACCTGTTCCTGAAACGACTAAGTTAGCAAGCGTTTGTCCTGCTGCAAAATTTTGAGCTATGTCTCCTGTAGGTTGAGTAGGAATTGCAGTTGTCACCACAATGTTTGCAGTTCCAGTTGATGTACAACCGCCCGGATTTGTTGCTGTAACAGTATAAGTAGTTGTTGCTGCTGGATTTGCATAAATTGTAGTAGTTGAAGTACCTGTATAAGGTGTTGTAGCTGCAGCATTTGTATACAATCCTGTAGTTGGAGTCCAAACCATTGTGGCTGGTGCAAATCCAGATAAATTTACATCATCAATATACCAATAATCTGCGCCAAATGTGCGACCAGACATAACGAATGAAATGTATAGATTCGACGAACCAACATCAGAATTTGAAATAGTTGTAGTTGCTAATGCAGGACCAATGTTTGCTGTAACAGGGTTTGTTCCCCAGCTTGTATCATGCCATGTTGTTCCATCGGTACTTGTTTGAACACCTACTGAATAAGGATAAGTAGCCTGATAATGATCTACATAATTTCTCCATTCCAATGCTAGTTCAGTCAATCCCGAAGAATCAAAAGGTCCATAAGTTACTCTGTCGATAATATTATTAGTTTGACTATTGCCTTTTATTCTTACTTCATTAGCTGTACCACCAGCATTAGCAGTAGTGCTTATTATAATAGTATCTCCTGAACCTGGCGTGAATATCCAGCCTGATGGAACTGTGGTGGCAGAAAATGCTTCATCAATAAAAGTTGAATCTACGGCTCCTCCTGATGTTGTAAGTGTTTGTGTTTTTCCTACACATGCAGGTGAAACTACTCCATTAATTGTTACTGCTGATGGTATAGGGCTGACAGTTACAGGTGTTGATACTGTAGTCGAACACGTTCCATCAGAAAATGTATAAGTCACGGTTACGGTTCCTACTGAGACACCTGAAAGTATTCCAGCTGTGCTTATGGTAGCAGAGCCTGTTCCGTTGACAACTCCCCAAGTTCCTCCAGTTGTAGCATTAGTAAATGCAGGACTGACTGCATTTGCACAAACTGAAGGTGCACCTCCGGCAATAGGAGCGACTGTTGGTGATGTATTGACAGTTAAATTGGTTGCGCTATTTGCGGCTCCTGAAATATTAGTAACATTGATTACGCCGGTAGTTCCTGCTCCAACAACTGCTGTTATTTGAGTGTCGCTATTTACTATAAATGAAGTTACTGCTGTACCTCCAACTGTAACAGCTGTTGTTCCAGACAAACCAGTTCCTGTAATGGTAACTGTCCCTGAATTTGAACAAACTGTAGCTGGAGTAAAACTTGTAATCGCTGGTGGATCACTAAAATAGGTTATACGGATGCTTTGCAAGCGGTTTTCCAAAGTCATTGCACCATCACCAGGATCAGAACCATCGGCTCTTCTGGCTGCCTGTCTTCCTGTAGGTATTGAAGCCAATGCTGAAGTTTGAGAAAAATATTGTGTGTTACCACTACCGCCATATTCATCATAAACCATTACCATTAAGTTTCCTGAATCATAATTAAAAGCATCAGTTAATGTAACCATTTTCCATCCTACAGCATTATCTTGTGTTGTATTACCGTCATATAATGGAGTAATGCTTCCTGTATAAGTCTCAGAATTCCATGCGTTTGTGTTCAATATTGCGTCTTCAGTTGTACGCATATAAACTTTTGTCGGTTTAGTACGAGCAGCTGCAGTAGCTGTTTTGTAATATTCGATAGCTGTAATTGCTCCATAAGCTCCAACTTCTGATTGAAGATATAAGCTAGCACAACGCTGATATCCATACCAATGTGTTAGTGGTCCATAGAAATTTCCTTGATTAATTGCGCCTATAATTACCGTTGGATCTATAGTCACAGGGAAAGAACGTCCAGATTTTTTAAGCCATTCTAAAGGCAGTTTGGTTGTGATTTTTAATCCGTTATCAGTAAATTCTGCAGTATAGTTAGATTGAAAAACATAGCTTTCTAGTTTTTTAAAATCAGTAGCAGTCAATTTTTCTTTTGGAGCATTTATTAAATATAAAGCTTCCTCTTTCGAAATTTTATTATCGAAAACTACTATTGGGCTAAAAGATAATCCCTCTTCAAAACCTGGAATGCTTATGCTGAAATTAGCAGCCTCAAAGTTTTTAGACATTACTTTTCCATTAGAAATAATATTCCATCCTTTTTTTAATTCAATAACTTGGCTAAATTCTAAAATTGTACCTGAAGGCAAGTTTGCAATTTGATCATTTAAAGAATGGATAATTGTATTGTTTTCTAAACCTCTAGGCAATACTTCAAATTCTTCTGAGATTCCCGGATAAACTTCATTATAAATAATGCCATTATTTTTAGTTATCCCTGCTTGTTCTTTTACAGAAGATTGGCCAATGATATTGCCATTCTTTTTAAATTCAAGTTTAGGATTTTTCCACCAATTGAAATTTAAATTTTCATTTATCTTCATCTGAACAGCTTTATTTCCAGCCAATTCTGGAAAATAGCTTTTTATTTCATTGGTTTCATTGCTGTATTTATACCCGTTTTTTACAGCTCTTGGATTTGTTGTAATAGAGTAGTCAATGTCCTGCCAAGCTCCTGAAGCATCTTTATAATGCGCTAAATTGCCAACTTGTGCAGTAAGGCTTCCATTTGCATTTTTAAAATGTTTAGAAATACTAGTTCTCTTTTCAAGAACTTCCTGACTTGGAACAAATCCTTCATACAGTCCCCCTTTTTGCCATTTTTCATCTTGTACAGATACTTTGGCTCCTGCATTGTTCTTCTGAGAAAAAGCACCTATTGAGGCCATAAGGAAGATTCCCAGAAAGAAATTAGATGTAGTTTTTTTCATAAATCAAAGTTTAAGTTAATAGATTACTAATTTAATAAAATAATTAACAACTTTTTAACTTTGAAATATTAAAACAAAATTCATTGTAAAATTTATAAAATATCTATTTAAATGCTAATATTATAATTTAATCCTATTATATAAGTGGTTTTTAGATTTTTACATAAATATATAATGCATAGTATTCTGTTTTAAAAATAATTAATTAACATTTTTATAAAATGTCTGTTGTTATTTTCAATATTTTTTTCTTACTATCTTTGGAACTCGTTAATATCAACTTCGAAATTGTCTTTTTGAATTAAGTAAAAATAAATGAATACATATGAACAAAAAATTAGTCTTCTAGCTGAAATGATTGCCTTCGCGATCGTCGACGGAAAGCTTCACGATAGAGAATATCAGTTTTTGAGCATTGTTGCAAATGAATTAAAAATCACAAAAGAGGACTTCAAGAATCTTTTTCATCAAGAGTTATCTACAATTCCAATGAAATCCGAGTCACAGAGAATTCAGCAATTTTATAGATTGGCATTATTGATGCATTGCGACGGAGTTTTGCATGAAAAAGAAGAAATTGCGATCAAACAAATGGGAATAAACATGGGACTAAATCCGTTTGCTATCAAAAGAATTTTGAAAGCAATGGAAGCTTCACCAACGCGAATGATCGATGGAGAAACTTTAATTAATATTTTTAAAGAGCAGTTGAATTAGTTTTTTTATGAGCCAAACTTTAGGCTTCTTTTAAATGAAATTCCCGCTGCAGCAACTCGCTTTAAACCTGCTTCGCTGGCAGGTTTAAGAGCTCAAACAATTGCAGCATCGGGGCTATTTTTCAAACTTTTAGGCTTCTTTTAAATCTTTTCCTGCAACGCCTTAATTTCATCGCGATATTTCGCAGCCTGCATAAAATCTAAATCTTTTGCCGCTTTTTCCATCGCTTTTCGAGCATCCCGAATTTTCTTTTCAATTTCACCTTTCGTCAAATATAAACTTTCAGGCTCTGCCGCTTTCAAAGCTTGGTTTTCAAAATATTGCGTTGACACCGAGTTTTTCGCCAAAGTGCTGTCAATTTTTTTCTTCAAAGCAACAGGAGCAAGGCCGTGTTTTGTGTTGTAGTTGATTTGTTTCTCACGGCGGTAATTCGTCTGGTCGATCGTTTTCTGCATACTTGCCGTAATTTTATCGGCATACATAATTGCTTTTCCGTTGACATTTCTTGCAGCGCGACCAACAGTTTGTGTTAGTGAACGATTATTTCTCAAGAAACCTTCCTTGTCAGCATCCAAAATCGCAACCAATGAAACTTCGGGTAAATCCAAACCTTCTCTCAAAAGATTGACTCCAATCAACACATCAAAAAGTCCTTTTCGCAAATCCTGCATAATTTCTACACGTTCCAAAGTATCCACTTCAGAGTGAATATAACGACAGCGAATCGAAACTTTGGTCAAATATTTTGTCAATTCTTCCGCCATTCTTTTGGTCAAAGTCGTAACCAAAACACGTTCGTCAACTTCAACACGCAATTGAATTTCTTCAATCAAATCATCAATCTGGTTCAAGCTCGGGCGAACCTCAATAACAGGATCTAACAAACCAGTCGGACGAATAATCTGTTCCACAAAAACACCTTCAGATTTTTCCAATTCATAATCTGCCGGAGTCGCCGAAACATAAACCACTTGGTTCTGCATTCCTTCAAATTCCTCAAATTTTAACGGACGATTGTCCATTGCCGCAGGAAGTCTGAAACCATATTCTACCAAATTTTCCTTACGCGAGCGGTCGCCACCATACATGGCGTGAACTTGCGAAACCGTTACGTGACTTTCGTCAATAACCATCAAATAATCCTTCGGAAAATAATCCAAAAGGCAGAAAGGACGCGTTCCCGGCAACCTTCCGTCGAGATATCTTGAATAATTTTCAATTCCGGAACAATAGCCTAATTCCCGAATCATTTCCAAATCAAAATTGGTGCGTTCTTCCAAACGTTTTGCTTCGAGATGTTTTCCAATTTGTTTGAAATATTCGACTTGTTTGACCAAATCTTGCTGGATTTCCCAAATCGCTCCGTTCAAAACATCGGGCGAAGTCACGAACATATTTGCGGGATATATATTAAGGTCTGTATATTTTTCTAAAACTTTAGAAGTCTTGGCATCAAAAGCTTCAATTTCTTCAATCTCATCTCCAAAAAAGTGAATTCTGAAAGGTTCGTCGCCATAACTTGGAAAAACTTCTACAGTATCGCCTTTGATTCTAAAAGTTCCGGGATTAAAATCGGCTTCGGTTCTGGCATATAAACTTTGCACTAATTTATGAAGCAATTTTGTTCGAGAAATGACTTGATTTTTAGCAACAGTAACGACATTTTTCTGAAATTCCACAGGATTTCCGATACCATACAAACACGAAACCGAAGAAACTACAATGATGTCGCGACGTCCAGAAAGTAGGGAAGAAGTCGTGCTCAAACGCATTTTTTCCAACTCTTCATTGATAGATAAATCTTTCTCAATGTAAGTTCCCGTTACCGGAATAAAGGCTTCGGGTTGGTAATAATCATAGTAGGAAACAAAATATTCCACCGCATTATTTGGGAAAAATTGCTTGAATTCTGAATACAATTGCGCCGCCAACGTTTTATTATGTGCCAAAACAAGTGTCGGTTTTTGGACTTCCTGAATGACATTTGCCATCGTAAAAGTTTTTCCAGAACCGGTCACGCCCAAAAGTGTTTGGAATTTGTCTCCGTTTTGGATTCCTGAACTTAATTTGTCGATGGCTTGCGGTTGGTCGCCGGTTGGTTTGTAATCAGAAACTACTTGAAATTTCATAGGTATAGCGTTGAATTACAAAGATAATTAATATGTTTTTAGTATGGAATTGTGTTAACTTTTTATAAGGGGAATTGTTTGGATTGTTTTGAAATTGCTTTTAATGGATTTTAAAAGGAACGCATATGACGCGGATTTTTCGGATTTTTTTCCTAACAGGTTTCCAGAACCTGTTAGGTTTGGTTTTTTGTTGTGATGAATTAATACCTAACAGGTTTTGGAAACCTGTTAGGATATTTCGGTTTGTCTAAAGCAAATTATTGATTTTAGCATATTGCAAAAGCATAATTGTTTTTGCGTCTTTAATTTCGCCAGTCGAAATCATTTCTAAAGCTTTCTCGAATGGAAGTTCTAAAACGTCAATATTTTCATGTTCAGAATCTAAACCGCCGCCGCCGCTGGTCTTCATTTCTTTAGAATATTCGCCCACAAAAAAGTGGATGATTTCTGTCACAGAACCAGGCGACATATACGATTCAAAAACTTTTCTGACTTCGGTTAACGTGTAGCCAGTTTCTTCTTCGGTTTCGCGTTTGATGCATTCTTCTGGATTTTCTTCTTCTAAAAGTCCGGCGCAGGCTTCGATGATCATTCCGGTTTTGTTACCGTTCAAATAAGTTGGAAGTCGGAATTGGCGGATTAAGATTACTGTTTTTTTGTCTTTGTTGTAGAGTAAAATGGTGGCTCCATTTCCTCTGTCGTACACTTCTCGGGTTTGTGTTTCTGTTGTTCCGTCGTTTTTTGTGTAGTCTAAAATTACTTTGTTTAAGATGTAATGGTTGTCTGAAAGTAATTCTGTGGATTTTATTTTGATGGTTGGGTTTTGCATTTTTTTTTTTGTAAAGTTAAGTATTTAGAATTTTTGAACCATTAAGAAATTAAGTTTCATTAAGGATTCTTTCGATATTTTGTGTGATTTTGAACGGGTTTTGTGCTGTTTTTATTGTAGGAAATGTATTTGACTTTAACTGAAAATTTACGCAAAGTTGTCGACAAAGATTGGTCCAGAAGTTTAAAAGATGCCTTAAAGTTTGAAAAATAGCCCCGATGCTGGAATTGTTTGAGCTCTTAAACCTGCCAGCGAAGCAGGTTTAAAGCGAGTTTCTGCAACGGAAAAATGGTTTTGAGATAAATCACTGTTGATTCGCTTCAAAAAAAGATTTTTTTAAACCATTAAGAAATTAAGATTCATTAAGCTGATTTGAAATAAAATTTTCTGGTTTTGAAACTTTGAAACTTGCTACTCTACTGAAACATCCAGTTTTTTTGTTGGGTTTCAGAGAGGAAAGACCACGCGACGATTCGGCTAATTTTTTGGCCTTGCGCCATTTCGATGGTTTTTATCGAGGATGCTTTTACTTTGTCTAAAGTCTTGTAAATGCTTGATAAGTGTGAGCTTTTTGAGACTAAAGTGGTGAACCAAAGGCATTGCATTGGGTATTTTGCGCTTTCGTAAATCATTTGGTTGATGAACGCTAATTCACCGCCTTCTGTCCAAAGTTCTGCATTTTGGCCTCCAAAATTCAACACGACTTCTTTTGTTTTAGTATTTTCGAGGGCATTAATTTTTCGCAAGGTTCCTTTTGTAGCTTCTTCTTGAGAGCTATGAAATGGCGGATTACAAAGCGTGAACGCGAATTTATCTTCGGGCTGAATTATATCTTTGAAAATAAAGCGTGAGTTAAGTTGTTGCTGTAAACTTATCGCTCCGTTTAATGTTGGATTTGATTCTATAATTTTGACGCAGTTTTCAAGTGCATTTGGGTCAATATCTGTTCCGACGAAATTCCAGCCGTAAGTGCTATGACCAATAATTGGATAAATGCAGTTGGCACCAATACCGATATCTAAGCCAAGAACTTCTTCGCCACGCGGAATTTCTCCATTTGTAGAAGCTAATAAATCTGCAATATAATGAATGTAATCGGCACGACCGGGAATTGGCGGGCAAAGATAATTTTGAGGAATATCCCAGTTTTTGATGCCGTATTCTGAAATTAAAATGGCTTTGTTCAATGCTTTTACGGCTTCAGGATTGCTGAAATCTACCGTTTCAATGTTGTGTTGATTGGTAAAAATAAAAGTTTTTAGTTCTGGATAACTTTCAGTCAATTGCACAAAATCATAACGAAATCGGTGTGGATTTCTGGGATGGAGGCCTGACTTTTCTTTATTTTTTTCGGATTTCATGGGTTGCATTTCGCTGCAAATATAGTGAATCTGTTTTTGTGGATTGACTATAAAGGTTTAAGATTGCGACTGGTGTGTCTTACTCTTAAAATGATAATGCTCAAGTCTTCAATTTTATACGTAATCCGATAGCTGAAAATTTCATAAGCTCTATATTCGTCACTTTTTGGAATTTTCATTTCGTCAGTTTCATAAATTTCCCAGCTGCGTTTAAGAATATCTGTAGAATCAAATAAAGTATCTGTAACTCGGCCTGCTATTGATTCACTTTTTGAAGTTTCGAGCAAATAGAAGTAAATTTCTTGTAGTTGATTTAGTGCAGTTTCCGTCCAGATTATTTCTTTTTCCATTCTTCGATCTTATCTTTTGCTTGGCTTTGAGTGTATAATCTTCCGGCTGTGATATCTTCTTCTGCTTTTAAAAGCTCTTCATTATAATTTTCAGAATAATTTTTTGAAGAAGTTTTACTTTCTAAAATAGTCATAATGGCTTCCAAATATTGAATATCATCAATTTCTGAAATTTTAGAGATAAGAATGTTTTTAAGTTCTAGAGTATCCATAATCAGGCATCTAATTTATACGAATTTACGAAAAAAATTAATCAAAACATTCCATCATCAGCAAATCACCTTCTTTATGTTCAATCAAAACAATGCCATCTTTTGCGACGTGATTACTGCTTCCGGTTCTGTAACCGATGGTCAAGGTTTCATTATTTAATGGATAATCTAAATTGGTGGAAGTGATTCCGTTTACCGTTCCAACAGGAATTATTGAAACCGGAAAACCTTCGGGATACCATTTTTTATATTTTTTTGGAAGCTGAAAAATCTTAGAATAATCATCTAAAATTACGATTTTCAGATCATTTTGAAAACGTACGATATTAGTCATATTTGTAATCGTGTGATCGGCTCTTCTTCCAGTGGCCCAAACTACGTTTACAGCTTTGTGACCTTTTTCGATTAGATAATCAAAGGCTTTTTCCAAATCGGTTTTGTCTTGATCTGGCGTGTGCACAATTTCCAAAGGATATTGAAAATTTCTGTAATATTCTGGATCAAAACCTCGGTCGAAATCACCTAAAAGCACATCAACTTTGATTCCCAATTCCATCACTCTTTCCATCGCAGAATCTAAAACAATCACAAATGGCGACCATTCTAATAATTGTCCCAATAATTCACTACTGCAAGCGGCGCCGTTAGCAATGATTAATGCGGGTTCTTGGTCGTCGCGAACGATGTGGTGTGAAGACATATTTTTGGTTTAAGGTGTTGGGTTTAGGGTTCAAGGCTTTGAAATGTAAAAATATAAAAAAGACGACCGTTTCCAGTCGTCTTTTTCTATAAAATATAATTTAGCTTAAACCAATTTCGCCAAAGCTTTGTTTAAGGTTTCGCTTGGTCGCATTGCTTTGTCAGTCAATTTGTAATCTGGTTTGTAGTAACCTCCAATTTCTTGGTGTTTTCCTTGAGAACCGATTAATTCTTCGTTGATTTTAGCTTCATTGTCTGTCAAATCTTTTGCGATTTCAGTGAAAGTTGCTTTCAATTCGGCATCTTTATCTTGCGCAGCCAAAGCCTGAGCCCAATATAAAGCGATGTAAAAGTGAGAACCTCTGTTGTCAATCTGACCCACTTTTCTAGCTGGAGATTTATCGTTTTCTAAGAATTTTTCAGTCGCTTGATCTAAAGTTTCTGATAAAACCAACGCTTTTGAATTGTTCAAAGACTGACCTAAATGTTCCAAAGAAACACCCAAAGCCAAGAATTCTCCAAGAGAATCCCAACGCAAATAGCCTTCTTCGATGAATTGCTCCACGTGTTTCGGTGCTGAACCGCCAGCTCCAGTTTCAAACAATCCACCGCCATTCATTAACGGAACGATAGAAAGCATTTTTGCTGAAGTTCCAAGTTCTAAAATTGGGAATAAATCTGTCAAATAATCACGCAAAACGTTTCCGGTTACAGAAATCGTGTCTTTTCCGTCTTTGATTCTTTCTAGAGAGAAATTTGTAGCAGCAACAGGATTTAAGATTCTGATATCTAATCCAGTTGTATCGTGGTCTTTCAAATATAAATTCACTTTTTCAATCAATTGTCTGTCGTGCGCTCTGTTTTCATCCAACCAAAAAACGGCAGGAGTTTCAGATAATCTTGCTCTGTTCACAGCCAGTTTTACCCAGTCTTGAATCGGAGCGTCTTTCACTTGGCACATTCTGAAAATATCGCCTTTTTCTACTTTTTGCTCCGTAAGAACTTCACCTTTAGAATTTAAAACTTTTACAGTTCCGTCCCCATCCATCTGGAAAGTCTTGTCGTGTGAACCATATTCTTCAGCAGCTTGTGCCATCAAACCAACGTTTGGAACGCTTCCCATTGTTGTTGGGTCAAAAGCGCCATTTTTCTTGCAGAAATCAATCGTTGCCACATAAACTCCAGCATAAGAACGGTCTGGAATAATCGCTTTTGTATCTTGGCCTTTTCCGTCTTTGTTCCACATTTGGCCAGAAGTTCTGATCATCGCAGGCATTGAAGCATCCACAATTACATCAGAAGGAACGTGTAGATTCGTAATTCCTTTATCAGAATTTACCATTGCCAAAGCTGGCGAATTTGCATACACTTCGTTAATTGCAGCTTCAACTTCCGCTTGTTTTTCGTGTCCAGCGATTTTTGCGTAAACATCGCCAAAACCATTTTTAGTATTTACTCCTAATTCAGCGAAAAGCGTCGCATATTTTTCAAAAACCGGAGCGAAGAAAACATCCACAATGGCGCCAAAGATAATCGGGTCAGAGACCTTCATCATCGTTGCTTTCAAGTGAACTGAGAACAAAACACCTTTTGCTTTTGCATCTTCAATTTCCTTAGAAATAAAAGATTTCAAAGCTTTTACGCTCAAAACAGCGCTATCAATAATTTCTCCCGCTTTCAACGGAGAAGTATCTTTTAATATTTTTGAAATTCCATCGTTGCCAACGAACTCGATTTTGAAAGTATCAGCATCCTTTAAAGTCACTGATTTTTCACTTCCGTAGAAATCACCTTCACTCATTGAAGCCACGTGAGTCTTAGAATCTGAACTCCAAGCGCCCATTGAATGTGGGTGTTTTTTTGCGTAGTTTTTAACCGCTTTTGGTGCTCTTCTGTCAGAGTTTCCTTCACGCAAAACCGGATTTACAGCCGATCCCAAAACTTTTGCATATTTTGCTTTCGCCGCTTTTTCTTCATCAGTTTGCGGGTTTTCCACAAACTCAGGAAGCTTATAACCAAGCGATTGCAATTCTTTAATCGCTTCTTTCAGCTGAGGAACCGAAGCAGAAATGTTCGGCAATTTGATGATATTCGCTTCAGGAGTCGTCGCCAACGTTCCCAATTGCAGTAAATCATCAGAAATTCTTTGCTCTGGCGTTAAATAATCTGCCAAGTTCGAAATGATTCTCCCTGCCAAGGAAATATCTTTCGTCTCCACAGAAATTCCCGCAGGCGCTGTAAAAGATTGTACAATAGGTAAAAAAGAGTGGGTTGCTAACATCGGAGCTTCGTCCGTAATCGTATAAAAAATCTTAGCTTTATCTGACATTTTCGAAAGTTTGTTTGTTTAAATTGTTTACTTGTAAGGACTGCAAATATAAGAAAATGAGAGTGATTTAACGAATTTCAACACCTCGAAAACGTTTGATTTAAGAAATTGGCAATTAAAAGTTTGATAAATGAGAAATCTACAAAAACCAATAAAATTTTAACGTAGAATTTTTATTAGAAGCGAAACTTTAGGTTTTTTCAGTAGAGGCAATTCCCGCTTTTCCTTCCCAAAGATTTTTGTTTTGGCAGCAAAAACAAAAATGCTTTTCCCTCCAATCGGGGCTATTTGAGAAAGGTTCTTGAATTTTTGGAAACTTGGGAATGATGACGTGAATAAATTGTCGAAAGCCATCGCAAAGTCATTGCGAGGAACGAAGCAATCACATAATCAAATTTAATAAAATTCGACAATCTATAAATCACTGTAAAAAAATAAAAACCTAATCACCGCTCAACTTCGAATAAATATCCAAACTGATAAATTCCCCATTTTTGATTTCGCAATCCCGCATTGTCCCCTCATATTGAAAATTGACTTTTGCCATAGCATTTTTGCACTTTATATTGTCAGATTCTACAAACCCTTCAATTCGATGAACGCCAAGTTCTTGAAAACTATACTCACAAATCAATGGAAAAATTTGTGGCATGATGCCCATTCCCCAATATTCTGGCAAAAGCCAAAAACCGATTTCGCCTTTTTTAAATTCCTTTTGTATATTATTTATGCCACCCGCGCCATAAAATATTTTATTGTCCAAAGAGCAAATTGCCCACCATTTTCCAGTTCCATTTTTTTCCATTTCTGAGAACCATTTCATCTGTCCTTTTGTGGCTTCAAGCGTTTCATAGCTGATTCCATAATGTTTGATTACCCGCGGATCAGAAAGTCCTTTGAAAACATTTTCAAGGTCATTTTCAGTAAAACTTCGTAGCAGAAATTGGTCTGTTTTTAGTTCTAGTTTTTTTGTATCCATTTTGATTGTGATTGGATTTACGAAGTTATAGAAAATAAATTTGCCATAGAATAAGATTTTAAATAGTCGCAATAAACATTCTCGAGCCTGCAATTAACTTTAAGGCATCCGCAATTAACTTTTCTAAAAATAGTTATATCTTCATAAGATAAAAAAAGCAGGTACTATGATTGAAAATTTTGATTTCAATAAAGAAATTATTCTAGAAAATGAAACCGTTCTCCTTCGTCCGCTTGAAACGGATGATTTTAAATATTTGTTGGAATTTTCATTAAACGAACCTGAGATTTGGACCTATTCTTTTGTCCACGCCGCGGGAGAAGACAGCTTGAAGCGCTATATCGAATTGGCGCTTGAAGGAAGAAAAAACAAAACGCAGTATCCGTTTATAGTTTATGATAAAATTCAAAAAAAATATGCCGGATGCACCCGTTTCCATCAAATTGATTTTGCCAATGAATCAATGCATCTTGGATATACTTGGTATGGAAAAGATTTTCAAGGAACAGGAATTAATAAAAATTGCAAGCTTTTGTTGCTTACTTTTGCATTTGAAAAGATGGGAATTGTCAGGGTGGAATTTCGGGCAGACAACAAAAATCAAAAAAGTATTGCAGCTATGAAAAGCATCGGTTGCACTGTGGAAGGAGTTTTGCGAAAAGAAAGCTTGAGTCCTTCAGGTTATCGCCGAGACAGCATCATCTTGAGCATTCTCAAAGAAGAATGGGAAGAAAACTTAAAGCAAGAATTGATCAATAAAATAAATAATAAGAAATAATATGAAAATCAATCCAAAAATAGGGATAGACAAATTAATTTTCGGAATGCTTCAGAAAGATGTTGAAGCAATTTATGGCAAGCCGAATAAAAGTTTTAAAGACGAAGATGAGAATACAATCTATCAATATAACCAGCAAAAATTACGCTTGACATTTTATAAAGACGAAAATTTCAAACTTGGATATATTGTTGGATCAAGTCAAGAATTGGTTCTTTTAGATAAAAAAGTAATTGGAAGGCCAGTTTCTGAAGTCCAAAAAGAATTGACTACAAAAGATTTTGCAAAATGGGAAAAAGAAGAATTTGATACGCTTGAAAATTATTTCAATGAATCAAACTGGATGATTCTTCAGACTGAATTTGACGATGTTTCCAAAGTAGAAGTAGGAGCAATCATCAATGAAAAAGATGAATTTGAGTGGAAATTTAAAAAGTAGTTTTAAAAAGCAGATTTCAGAAGGCAGAATTAAGATTGCAGTTGCTGTTTTATCAGTTTCTATAAAAAAGAGGATTTTTCAATTAAGAAAATCCTCTTTTTTATACTGCCTTCTGAAATCTGCCTTCTGAAATCTGAAATCTTTATTTCTGAGTAGGAGTTTCAAAAATTTCTACTTCAAAGATGATATTTGCATTTGGTGGAATTACGCCTCCAGCACCTCTCTCGCCATAACCCAAGTTTGATGGAATGAAAAGCGTAGCTTTATCTCCAAAAGACATCATGTTCAAGCCTTCTAAAAATCCTGGGATCAAGCCACCTTTATTCCCAATTTGAAAAGGGAAAGGCTGGTATCCATTTTGAGAAGCTCTCATTTCGTCAAATTTCCCGAATGCTTTATTTACTTCTTCATAACTGCTGTCAAAAAGAGAACCGTCTTCTAAATAACCTGCATAATGAACATAAATTGTAGTTCCGTCTGTTGGTTTTGCTCCGTTTCCTTTTTTGATTTTATATTGAAGCCCTGATTCTGTCTTAGTAGATTCAGCTCTTGTTTTAGATAATTCTGATACTTTTTTAGCCATTACAGAACCATATTTTTCTGTATAAACTCTTTTTGCTTCCGCTTGTTCTTGCTCCATTTTTTGCTTTCTCTCTGCTTCTGCAGCAGCAACTTTTTTCTCGTCTTCGCCTTTGTTTCCAAAATAGTCAGAGAAAACTTTTGTAGCATTGAATTTTTTAGCTTCTTCGCCTTTTCTAGAAATTTTCACTTCCATAATAACGTCGTCTTGAACAATTGCATTTACAACATCCATACCGCTAGTTACATGGCCAAAAACCGTATGTTTTCCATCTAACCAAGGTGTTTCTTTATGCGTAATAAAGAATTGGCTTCCGTTTGTTGTTGGTCCTGAATTTGCCATGGATAAAATTCCTCCAGAATTGTGCTTTAAGCTTGGATCAAATTCATCTTTAAATTTATAACCTGGATTTCCAGAGCCATTTCCAAGCGGATCTCCACCTTGAATCATGAAATCTGCTATAACTCTGTGGAATTTCAATCCGTTATAAAATGGTTTCCCTTTATATTGTGCTTCCACAAAAGGATTTGTTCCTTCTGCCAAAGCAATAAAGTTGGCAACAGTAACTGGTGTTTTTTGGTATTCCAATTGCACTACGATTCTGCCTTTTGTAGTTTCGAAAGTTGCAAAAATTCCATCAGGAGATTGTGTTGCCGTTGTTGCTTTCTTTACCGTTTTTTTTGCAACAGATTTCTTTGCTGTTGATTTTTTAGTTTGTCCATACATTCCTGCAGTCATTGCCAAGAATAAAAGGAATATTAATTTTGATTTCATTGTAAATGGTTTAAAGTTGAATAATGAGCCTATTGCTGAGGCATTTTATCTAAAAGTTCAATTTCGAAAATAATATTTGTGTTTGGTGGAATCGCGTCTCCAGCGCCTCTTTCTCCATACGCTAAATAAGACGGAATGAAAATGACAGCTTTGTCGCCAATCGACAACTGCTCAATTCCTTCAATAAATCCAGGAATCATGCCTTCTTTTGTGCCAACTGTGAAAGGAATCGGAGCATATGCTTTTGCAGCAGCTCTTTGCGGATTCAATTGTCCAAAGGCAGTTGCAACGCTTTCAATATTTGAATCAAACAAATCTCCGTTTTCAAAAAAGCCACCATAATTGATGTAAACTTCAGTTCCCGCAACCGGTTTTTTTCCAGATCCTTTTTGAGTGATTTTATATTGAAGTCCAGATTGTGTTTTAGTTGCGCCTGTTTTTGCATTAGCAAAATAAGCCGCTTTTTCTTTAATCACTTCAGCATATTGTGCTCTCATCTTATCATGTTCTGCCTTTTGCTGTGCTTGCAATTCGTCTTCATTGGCAAAATTATCTTTGAAGATTTTTGCGGCGTCAAATTTCTTTGCGTCTTCTCCTTTATATATGATAGTCACTTTTTCAATTTTATCGCCTTGCGCAATTTTATTTACGACTTCCATTCCGTTTTCAATCACGTGGCCAAAAATCGTGTGGATTCCATCCAACCAAGGAGTAGGGACGTGCGTGATGAAAAATTGGCTTCCGTTTGTAGCTTTTCCGCCATTTGCCATTGACATAACACCGCCTTTGTCGTGTTTTAAACTTGGATCAATCTCATCCTTGAATCTATAACCAGGACCGCCCATTCCGTTTCCATCCGGATCGCCACCTTGAATCATGAAATCAGGTAAAACTCTGTGAAAAGTCAATCCGTCATAATATGGTTTTCCTTTGTATTTTTCGCTCACCATTGTGTTTTTTCCTTCCGCTAGCGAAACAAAATTAGCAACAGTGATTGGTGCTTTTTTATATTCTAATTCAACTAAAATCGTTCCTTTGTTCGTCTGAATTTCTGCATAAATTCCGTCACCTAAGTTGCTGTGTTCGTTATTGCAAGAAAAGAAAAGTGCGATGGCACAAAATAATAAAATTGTTTTTTTCATTGTATAAAATAGTTGTTATTCTTTAGTTTCAGGTGAAACCATCGGAGTTTGCGTTGCTGGTTTTGGTGTTTCTTTTGAACGTACTTCTGTCTCAGGTTTGATATCTCTCAAGAAAATTGTAGTCATCAAAGGTTCATTATGGCCAATTCTTCTGTTGTCTCCATGATAGCCATAACCCATGTGTGAAGGAAATAAGAATGTCACTTTCTCACCTTTTTTCATCAATTTGATTCCGTCGCGCATTCCCATCATAATGTTTTGCTTGTCAACCAAATATACTTGCGGACGAAGTTCTAATTCTGTATAAATTACATTTCCGTTCAAGTCTTTTACTTCATAATCAAAGTAAGCTACATCGCCTTTTTTAGGCCTAATCGAATCTAAGGAAGTGCTTTTTATTTCATATTTGTACCAATATCCTTTTGGTGTTGCAATATATTTTGAGGCAGTATCTTTTTTAATCAATGAATCGATCTTAGATTCTTCCCCTGCAATTAATTTTTTATTTCTAGCCACGGATTCTTTCATGAAGCTTCCTGAAGAATAAGAAATTGGTTTTCTAGCCTGTTGATTATTGCAACTTGAAAGCAAAATAACGCTGGCAAAAACGCCAAAAATAAGTTTTATAGCTCTCATAAGATTATGCATTAAAGTTTTGTTTTGGTAAAATGCTTTCAAATAAAGCCACAGTTTCTGCCAATGATTTTGTTGATTTTCCGCCAGCCGCATTGATATGTCCGCCTCCGTTAAAATAATCACGAGCGAATTGATTCACATCAAAATTTCCTTGTGAACGGAAAGAAATTTTGATAATTCCTTCTTCTTTATTTTCAATAAATATCGCTGCAAAAAGAATGCCTTTAATTGTAAGTCCATAATTTACAATACCTTCTGTGTCGCCTTTTACATAATGAAATTCTTCTAATTCTTCTTGTGTCAGTGTGATATAAGCCGTTTTAAATTCAGGCAAAACTTTCATATTCTGCAAAGCTCTTCCTAAAAGTTGCAACCTGTGATACGAATTATTGTCAAAAAGCGAATTGTGAATGTCGCCATTTTGAACGCCTACATCCAACAATCCTGCAGCAACTCGATGTGTTTCGCTGGTTGTTGTCGGAAAACGGAAAGAGCCAGAATCAGTAACAATTCCGGTATAAAGGCAAGTAGCAATCGTTTGGTCAATCAAATCTTTGTGGCCTAAAAAAGTGATGAAATTGTAAATCATTTCACATGTTGAACCAAATTTTGTATTCGAATATCTGTAAAGTGCATAATCATCAGGCTTTTGGTGATGGTCGATCATGATAAACGGCGCCGTCAGCGTGTTTAGGACGTTTTCCATTTCGCCAGTTCTGTGAAGCGCATTAAAATCTAAGGTGAAAATTAATTCAGAATCTTGCAGAATTTTGCCGACTTTTTCTTTATTTTTTTCATAAATCAATACATCTTCTGAACCTGGAAGCCAAGCTAAAAAATCAGGAAATTCATTCGGAGCTATGACAACCGGCTGTTGATTTAATTTTCTTAAAAAATGATATAATCCTAATGTTGAACCCATTGCGTCTCCATCCGGACTTCTGTGTGGAATAATCGCAATCTTCTTTGGAGTTGCCAATAATTCTAATATTCCTTTTATTTCTTCTTCTTTCATAGACTGCGAAATTACATTTTTTTAGGCTTAAACATAAATTATTTAGCAAGAAATAAGCCAAGCCACACTGCCAAAAGTCCAAAAAACAGACTTGCGCCAATGTATGCAAAAGCTAAAAGCGAATTATTGTTCTGAAGAAGACTAATGTTTTCATAGCCGAATGTGGAAAAAGTCGTGTAACCACCACAAAATCCTGTTACAAATAATAATTTCAAATTTGAATCTACTAAATTATTTTTTTCGAAATAACCAAAAAGCAATCCGATAATGAAACAGCCCAAAATATTAGCAGTAAATGTTGCCAAAGGAAATTTTGAAGGAAGATATTTTACAATATAAAAGGAAGTCAAGTACCTGAAAATGCTTCCAATACCGCCACCAAAACCAACTAATAATATAGATTTGAGCATTTTTAATTCTTTGATAAACAAACTTACTGAAAATCGGACATATATTAAAGGTAGAAAAATGATAATTTTAAGTTTAAAATCGCTTCAAAATATTTAGGAAAATTTCTAAAAAACCAATTTCCATTTCTAAATAATATGACTATTTTTGCGCATGCAACACAACGTACTTATTTTAGATTTCGGATCGCAATACACACAACTAATTGCGAGAAGGGTTCGCGAACTAAATATTTTCTGCGAAATTTTCCCTTACAATCATTTTCCGAGTGATTTATCAAGCTATAAAGCTGTAATTTTATCTGGTAGCCCTTTTTCAGTTCGCGCTGAAGATGCGCCACATCCTGATTTATCTCAAATTCGTGGAAAATTGCCGATGCTTGCCGTTTGTTACGGCGCGCAATATCTGGCACATTTTTCTGGTGGGGAAGTCGCTCCGTCAAATATCCGTGAATATGGAAGAGCAAATCTTTCTTTTATCAAGGAAGACGAAGCATTTTTTGACGATGTGCATTTGAACAGCCAAGTTTGGATGAGCCACAGTGACACGATCAAAACTATGCCTTCAAATGGCGTTCGTTTGGCGAGCACAAAAGATGTGGAAAACGCTGCTTACAGAATTGATGGTGAAGCTACTTACGCAATCCAGTTCCATCCAGAAGTATACCATTCAACAGATGGAAAACAGATTTTGGAAAACTTTTTAGTAAAAATTGCCCAAGTTCCTCAAAACTTTACTCCAAATGCTTTTGTGGAAGAAATCGTAGCAGAAATGCAAGAAAAAATCGGTGATGACAAAGTGGTTCTTGGACTTTCTGGAGGCGTAGATTCTACTGTTGCTGCAGTTTTATTACATAAAGCCATCGGGAAAAACTTGTACTGTATTTTCGTAAACAACGGATTGCTTCGCAAGAATGAATTCGAAAGTGTTCTAGAACAATATAAAGGAATGGGCTTGAACGTAAAAGGGGTCGATGCTTCGGCACGTTTTTTAGATGAGCTTGCAGGAATCAGTGATCCTGAGACAAAAAGAAAAACAATTGGTCGCGTATTTATAGAAGTTTTTGATGCAGAATCTCATCTTTTGGAAGGTGTGAAATTCTTGGCCCAAGGAACAATTTATCCTGATGTAATAGAATCTGTTTCGGTAAAAGGACCTTCTGCAACAATCAAATCGCATCATAATGTTGGCGGATTGCCAGATTTTATGAAGCTGAAAATTGTAGAGCCTCTACGTATGCTATTCAAAGATGAAGTAAGAAGAGTAGGAGCAACTTTGGGAATTTCGGTAGCATTATTAGGAAGACATCCGTTTCCAGGACCAGGATTGTCAATCAGAATTTTAGGCGACATCACTCCAGAGAAAGTAAGAATTCTTCAAGAAGTAGATTATATTTTTATCGAAGGGTTGAAATCACATGGATTATATGACAAAGTTTGGCAGGCTGGAGCGATTTTGCTTCCGGTAAATAGCGTTGGTGTTATGGGCGACGAAAGAACTTACGAAAAAGTAGTTGCTTTAAGAGCCGTGGAATCTACAGACGGAATGACAGCTGACTGGGTTCACCTACCGTATGAATTTTTGATGGCGATTTCAAACGAGATTATCAACAAAGTAAAAGGCGTGAACAGAGTGGTTTATGACATCAGCTCAAAACCGCCTGCAACAATTGAATGGGAATAAATTCTTTAGAAATAAATCAATAATTAAGTCGTTGCTTTTTGTAAATTAGCAACGACTTAATAGCTTAAAATACTAACAGCCTAAACTAAAAAAGCAAACAAAATGAAGCAGTTTTTTATAACATTTGTATCGATAATTTTACTTTCAATTTCGGCTTCTGCCCAAGTAAAAACTATAAAACATACTGTCGGGAAAGGCGAAACCGTGACACAGATCGCACAAAAATATAAAGTTACTCCTTTAGATATCTACACTTTGAATCCAGATGCCAGAAATGGCGTAAAGGAAAATACTGTTTTGCTGATTCCTGGGAAAGGTGAAGTGAAAGTTCCTGCGAAGGAAACTGTAAAAGCTGAAAAAATAACTCCAAAATCGGCTACAACTCACGTGGTTGTTGCAAAAGAAACGCCTTATGGTTTGGCAAAACAATATGGAGTTACGGTTGCTGATTTAGAAAATGCAAATCCGGATATTAAAAACGGATTGCAAATCGGGCAAACTTTGACTATTCCTGGTTCTAAAGTTGCTCCAAAAGAACTTACAAAGAAAGAAGAGAGAAAAGCCGAAAAAGAAGAAAAGAGAGAAGAGAAAAAAGCGGAAAAGGAAGCTAAAAAAGAGATAAAAACTGAAAATAAAACTGAAGGAAATGTTGTTTATGAAGTAGTTCCAAAAGATACTAAATATTCGATTTCAAGACGATACGGAATTACGGTAGAAGAACTTGAAAAAACAAATCCTTCAATTAAAAAAGACAGCTTAAAAATTGGACAAAAGCTTTTTATCAAGGCAAATCCAGAAAAAGCAGTAGCTGTTGTAAAAACGGAAACAGTTCAAGAAGCGCCAAAACAAGAAACTCCGAAAGGCGATTATGCTTCTTATCAAGTGAAACCAAAAGAAACACTTTATAGCTTATCAAGACAATTCGGATTGAGCCAAAATGCCTTGGTAGAATTAAATCCAGAATTAGAAAAAGGAGTTCGCGAAGGAATGGTTTTGAAAGTTCCAGTAGTTGTAGAACAAGCTGGAGTTTTGCCTAAAAATTTCAAAGACTTGACTAAATCCATTTCTAAAAAAGAAAGAAAAGAATTGGTTTTATTATTGCCGTTTAATGTTACAAAAATTGCTGGCGATACGACTGGAACCGTACAATCTCGCTTGAAAAAAGATGGTTTCTTGAATATGACGCTTGATTTTTATTCAGGCGCTTTGATTGCAATTGATTCTGCAAAAACTTTAGGTTTGAACATTGACGTAAAGATTTTTGATTCCCAAGAAAATAAGACTACAACAAGTGTTTCAAGTACTTTTGCGCAAGCAAATTTGACAAAAGCAGATGTGATTGTGGGTCCGTTTTACCAAGCTCATGCTGAAAAAACAGCTGAATTGGTGAGCAAAAATAATATTCCGGTAATTTCTCCTTTGTCAAAAGATGCGAGCTCGCTTTATAGTAATTTATACCAATCAATGCCAACAGCTGATTATTTGAAAACGGCTTTATTTGATTATTTGGAACAAAAAAATGCCAATATTGTAGCAGTTGTTGATCCTAAAAAAGGAACTACGAAAAAATATATTTCCGAAAATCATTCAAAAGTAAGATTTGCAGGATTCACTGAAACTGGTGGTTTAAATGTCGAAAGCTTGAGAAATTTGCTGGTAAAAAATCAGATGAATTATGTGATTATGGAAACGGCGAATACATGGATGATTAAAAGCACAATCACGGCTTTGTTAGCAGCGAAAGCAGATTATCAAATTCAATTGGTAATTTTAGAGCCAAACGAAAAATTAAATTCAGATGAAATTCTGATTAGCAGTTTGGCAAAATTAAATATGCTTTATGCTTCGGTAACTCGTGAAAATGAAACTCCTGAAGCGGCAATTTTCGCAAAAGTGTACAAGAAGAAAAATAATATTTTCCCAAATCAATATGCGACAAGAGGTTTTGACGTAACTTTTGATGCGTTGTTGCGTTTGTCACAAGAAAAAAGTTTTGAAGAAACAATTTATGACGATGCCACAGAAGGTGTAGAAAATAAATTCAATTATAATAAAAATCCAGCTGGAGGTTACACAAATAAAGGAGTTTATATTCTTTATTATGATGAAGACTTAAGCGTAAAAGTAGCACAATAATGACATCGAAAGTAACCTATTTAGGCGATTTAAGAACATCTTCAGTTCATCTACAATCGGGAGCAGAAATCCTTTCCGATGCTCCAAAAGACAATCATGGAAGAGGTGAAGCTTTTTCTCCAACAGATACTGTGGCAAATGCATTGGCAAGTTGCATGATGACCGTAATGGGAATCAAAGCAAGAGATTTAGATGTGGATTTGACAGGTTCAACAGCTTCTGTGACCAAACACATGCAGGCAGAACCTAGAAAAATTTCAAAAATCGAAGTGGTTTTTGAAATGGCAATTTCTGCTGACGAAAAAACAAAAACAATTTTGGAGAGAACGGCAAATACTTGCCCGGTTCATTTGAGCCTGCATCCTGATATTGAAAAAATTATAAGTTTCAACTGGAAATAATTAATTAGATAATGAGTTAATTAGAGAATTAGCCAATGCGATTCTAAAAAAAATATGACAGAAGAAAAAGTAATATTGGTCAACGAAAATGACGAGCAAATTGGCTTGATGCCAAAACTGGAAGCCCATGAAAAAGCACAACTTCACAGGGCTTTCTCGATATTTATCTTAAATTCTAAAAATGAAGTGATGTTGCAACAGCGCGCTTCTGAAAAATACCATTCGCCATTGCTTTGGACGAATACTTGTTGCAGTCACCAGCGTGAAGGCGAAACTAATATTCAAGCTGGAAACCGCAGATTGCAGGAAGAAATGGGTTTTTCAACAGAATTAAAAGAACTTTTCCATTTTATTTATAAAGCGCCTTTTGACAACGGATTGACGGAACATGAGTTGGATCATGTCATGATTGGCTATTTTGATGAAGATCCAAAAATTAATCCCGAAGAAGTAGAAAGCTGGAAATGGGTGAATATCGACGAAATTAAAGAAGATATGCAACAAAATCCATCGATTTATACCGTTTGGTTCAAGATTATCTTTGATGAATTTTATCATTTTTTAGAGCAAAGCAAAAGAGAATAGCCAAAAGGCAAAAGTTAGCAGATTGCAGTTTGAAATCACAAATCCAAAATCCAAAATCCAAATGAAAATCACTGTCAGCAGAAAAGCACATTTCAACGCAGCGCACCGTCTTTATAGAAAAGATTGGTCTGATGAAAAAAACAATTCGGTTTTTGGCAAGTGCAATAATCCAAATTTTCATGGGCACAATTATGAGCTTACTGTCAGCGTAACAGGAAAAATAAATCCTGAAACAGGCTATGTAATTGATATAAAAGATTTGGCTGACATCATTTTAGAAGAAGTTGAAAAACCTTTTGATCATAAAAATCTTAATCTTGATGTTCCTGAATTTTCTGAATTGAATCCGACAGCTGAAAATATTGCGGTTGTAATTTGGAATAAAATCAGAAAAAAGATAGACACTGAAATGGATTTAGAAGTTATATTATATGAAACGCCACGAAATTTTGTAAGTTACAAAGGGGAATAATTTATATTTCATCTTCCATTTATCCTATAAATTTTCTTTTTCTTGCCTTCAACCTAGAATAGCTATAAAACTTTAGCAAAATTATATCACAAATAAAAGAGAAATTCCGCAAATTTGTCTTGCAAAAAAAAGCACAATCATGTCAGCAAAATTTTATCCATTGCATTTTGATCCCATTTTAAAAGAAAGAATCTGGGGAGGAACAAAGTTAAAAACCGTTTTTAATAAACCGATTACTTCTGAAATTACGGGAGAAAGCTGGGAATTATCCACCGTTCCTGGGGATGTCAGCGTTATTTCAAATGGCGAATATAAAGGAAAATCACTTTCTGAATTGATTCAATCTTTTCCTGAAGAAATCTTAGGAACAAAAATCCATAAAAAATTCGGAACAGAATTTCCATTGCTTTTTAAATTTCTTGACGCCAGAGATGATTTGTCGATTCAAGTTCATCCAAATGACGAACTGGCTAAAAAGCGCCATAATTCTTTTGGAAAAACAGAAATGTGGTATGTTATGCAGGCAGATGAAGGTGCAAGGATTGTAGTAGGTTTTAAAGAAAAATCAAGCAAAGAGGAATATCTGAAGACTTTGGAAAATAAAACGCTTCTTTCTATTTTAAAAGAAGTTCCGGTAAAAAAAGGAGATGTTTTTTTCTTAGAAACAGGGACGATCCATGCCATTGGTGCTGGAATTGTTATCGCTGAAATTCAACAGACTTCTGATATTACTTATAGAGTTTATGATTGGGATAGAGTAGATGCAGAAGGGAAATCTCGCGAACTTCACATTGAATTGGCGCTTGATGCCATCAATTATAATACGACAGAAACGAAAAAAGAATATTCTCAAGATTTGAATCAAAGCAATGAAATGGTAAACTGCCCTTATTTTATCACGAATTATTTTCCTTTAGATGGAAATGTTGAGGTAAAAAAGAAAAGTGATTCTTTCAAAGTTTATATGTGCATGGAAGGAACTTTTGAATTAAGCCATCAAGGCGGAAAGTCAGAATACAAAAAAGGCGATACTATATTGATTCCAGCTGCAATGGATGATTTTATTTTAAATGGAAAAGCAGTTCTTTTAGAAATTTACATTTAATTGCCTCAAATAGAAAGATTATGCTTAATTTTGCAATCGCAAATTAAAATTTAAAAATAAAATGGCAAACGTTAAAAATTTAAAGAAAGACATCAACTACGTTTTAGGAGATATTATTGAAGCTGTATACATTTGGGAAATGTCAACTGCAGGAAAACCAACTGAAGCATCAGAAGCTCTTATTGACGAAGCTATCGTTACTTTCGATTCTTTGATCGCAAAAGTAAACGCTAAGAACGTTGAGAACAAAAAAGCTCATTTTAAACAAATTCACACAGAATTAGAACAGTCTGCAAATCAATTGGTTGCTAAAATCAACGCTTTGTAGTAAAAAAAAATGATAAAAAAGTGCAGATTTTTTTTGGAAAATTAAAATTCAATAGTATATTTGCACCCGTATTGAGACGCCAGCGTAGCTCAGTTGGCTAGAGCAGCTGATTTGTAATCAGCAGGTCGTGGGTTCGAGTCCCTCCGCCGGCTCAATAAAAAAACCATCCGTTTTGCGGATGGTTTTTTGGTTTATATGGATTTGTAAAAAGGTCATAAAAAAACCGCTTGATGATTCAAGCGGTTTTTTTTATTTCTATTCTGATTTTTTTCTCTTCTCAATATATTCAGAAAGCATTTTTCCATATTTTGATTTTGCGACTTTTGGCGTCAGCGAATTATTTATAGTGTCAAGAAACTTGATGTTGGCATCGTAGACGTCAGATAAGGCAATATAAGGAGCAATTTCTTTGTCTTTATTGGTCAAAGCAAAGTTTATGGCAAACAAATATTTTCTTTTGATTAAATTATCGGTTTTGGCATCATTATCGGCTGGCGTTTCTCTGTTAAATTGCAAAGCGCGTAATTTCTCTTCAGTTAAATCCAATTGTCCGTCTGAAAATCTAGACATGACTTTTTTGTAATCTTCAAAAGCTTTTTGATTTTTAGATCCAGAAATTTTTGCATCAGCGAAAAAATGCTCAAGCGTAGTGTTGATAGACATATTTCCAGGTTCAGCAAAAAACATCAGATTATTGTCAATGCTGTTCGTTTCGCCTCGGTCAAGAAAAAGATAGAGCATCTCTGGAGAATCAATTTGAAGGTCGCTTTTAAAAGAAGAATCGCCGTTGATGACAATTGTGTCCATTGCAACAAGTGCCGTGTCTTTGATTCGCTGAATATAAAGTTTGCCTTGTTTCAAGCCTTTTACATTTCCTGTAATATGAAGATTTCCTTCTGATTTTTTATCACTGCTGCAAGAGATAATTGCTAATGCCACCAATGAAAATAAAATTTTTTTCATGTTTTTTAATTTGTGGCAAAATAATAAAAAAATCCCCAATCTAAATTTTAAATTGGGGATTAATTGCTAAGTTTTTTAAAGTTTTTAATCTCTAAAAAAAATGAAATTATTTTGATTAGCCTTTAAGCCAAGCTTCTCTTAATTGTTTTTTGCTTTCATCCGAAGCTTTCCATCCGTCAGCCATTTCAAATGGAAGAACTATCGTTCCTTTCAACTCCATTTCTTTACCGCCACGTTTTACTTTTAGCGTAATTGCATCATTGTCTTTCCAGCTTTGGCTTGCCATGATTAAGTCATAGATATTGTCAACATTGTATTTTTTGCCATTAACTTCTTGAATAACATCACTTCCTTTAACACCGATTTTTTTGTAAAATTCAAGATTTTCACTTGCTGGAAGCACAATAATTTCTTTAGTCTGTGGATTCACAGTGATATTTGGCTCTTGGCCTTTGATAAAAGGATTTCCTGTTACTTTGTAAGTAGATTCGCTAACACCCATTTTTGCAAAATAAGTCGCATATGGAATCGGAGTTGGTCCGGCTACATAAGTGTCAAGAAATTTTCTAACTTCTGGTGATGTAAGTTCTGTGATTTTGTCAAAAAGTTCTTTGTCGTCAAATGCTTTTTTAACTCCATATTCATTAGATAATTTTTGCATCAAGTCTAAGATTCCTCTTTGGCCTTTGCTGTCTTCTCTGATTTGTATGTCAAGGCACATGGCAATAAGAGCGCCTTTATCATATACATTTAAATATTGATCTTTGTAAGGTTTTTTCAAAACTTGCGCACTCATTTTAGTGAACGGCATAGTGTCGTCCATTCTATGTGAGTTAGAAATTTTTGTGGACATTCTGTTGTAAAAATCTTCTTCTGAAATCAAGTCTTGATTTACTTGAAATAAATTTGCAAAATATTCAGTCACACCTTCATACATCCATAAATGCTCAGACATTTTTGGCGTATTGTAATCAAAATACTGGATTTCTTTTGAGTGGATTGTCAACGGAGTAACAATATGGAAGAACTCATGCGACACAATATCTTTTAATTGTTCAGCCAATTCTTCTTTTGGCATAGCTTCTGGCATCACTACAGTTGTCGCAGTTGGATGTTCTAAGGCACCAAATCCTTGTGCGTCGCTTTTGCTAACATCGCTTAAATAAATCAAAACGCTGTATTTCTTGGTAGAATTGAATTTTCCTAAGAAATTTTTCTGAGCAGTCACCATCTTTTTCATTTCTGGTGTAATGCTTTCTGCTGTAATTGCACCATTCGGAGAATAAACGGCAATCAAAATATCCATGCCATTTACATTAAAAGTTGTGTAATCTGGCTTTGAATACATAATCGGGTTTTCTACCAATTCAGAATATCTTGAAACAGTAAAAACATCTTTAGTTTCGCTTGCGTCAGTATCGGTCATTGAAGTTGCGCCCCAAAGCGTTGCCGGATGTGTGATGCTAACTTGATAAGGAACTTCGCTTAATTCAGTAAAATATCCTACAAAACCATGTGTATTCAACATGAAATTTTTTCCTGCATCAATGTTTGTGCCTGCTGGAGAAAAAATATCATGAGTTGATTCATTGTCATAAGTGTCGTTTACCAAATAAGTAAGTTTTGACAATTTTTTTGCATCATTGATAGTCCATGAATTATCGTCAATTTTAGAAATTGTAAGCGCGTTTCCTTTGGCATCAAAAGCTTTTAAATTTTCTATGAATTTTCCATAATCATCTTCAGAATAAGTTCCTGGAATGATTTTAGGGAGATGGTAAGTAATTTTGTCAGTATTGATAGCCGGAGTTAAAACAGTCACCATTACTTTGTCATCTTTTACTGCATTTAAATCTATGCTAACCTGAATCTCTTTAGATGAATTTGATGATCCTGCATTTTGTGCTGGTTTGCAACTCCATAATAAGGTTGCAATTGCCAGAGAGTACATTATTCTTTTCATTTTATCATTGTTTTATGCCTATTGGTGTTTTGATTTGGTTTTTTGTTACAGATTTATAAAAAAAAAACTCCCTTTTGAAAAGAGAGTTTTATAAAGTTAATCAAATTTATTCTTGATATAATACTTTCCGTCTAATTCGTCGTCAAAATCATCGATTTTGGGCGGTTTAGGCTTTGGCTTGCTTGCCATTGCTTTTTTCTTCCACAGTTCGAATTTATCAGCGGTTAATTTTTTTTTCATAATCTCGATGACTTCTTTTTCAGCCAAACCGAGTTCTTTCTTTATGATTTCAAATGGATTCCTTTCTTCCAAAGCAAAGGTGACCAGCTTTTCAGTCTGTTCTCTGTCCAATTCAATATGTTTGCCTTTCTTCATTACTTGAAAATTAATTCAGATAAATTGTTTTTTAAGTTCATAAAATGTTAATCAATATTAAGAAAAAAAAGAATTAGTTTTTCAACTCAGGTGAAATTTTTTTATAGTCTTGGTTTTTAGGCTTCTGAAACGGAATTTTTAGCAGATTTGAAAGCTTATTATGCTCTGAAGATTCCATGTGAGTATCAACTCCATATACAATTTCATCATTTGGCAATTTTGTAAATGTTCTAAAAAGACGATCCCAAATCGAAAATATATTGCCATAATTTGAATCTGTGTAAGGCAAAACATAATGATGGTGCACTTTATGCATATCTGGCGAAACAATAAAATAACTGATGAAAGTATCAAGCTTTTTAGGCAGAGAAATATTTGCATGGTTGAATTGTGAAAACACGACCGACATCGATTGGTATAAAAAAACAAGCCACATCGGCGACCCTGAAATCAGAACTGCAAATACCGTAAACGTGAATCGAATGATGCTTTCTCCCGGATGATGGCGGTTGGCTGTTGTAGTGTCAATCCAAGTATCTGTGTGGTGAATTAAATGAAAGCGCCACATCCATTTTGTTTTGTGCTGTACTAAATGTGCTAAATAAGCGCCAACTAAATCCAATAAAAGCAATCCGACAAGTGCAAAAAGCCATAGTGGCAATTCAGGAAGCCATTGCAAAATTCCGAATTGGTTTTGAACAGCCCAATCTGCCGATAGTAGCAGGACAAATGCTAAAATAAAATTTACAACAATGGTTGTCAGCGTAAAAAAAATATTGATTCCTGCATGATTCCATTTTTTATAGTCCATCTTAAAAAGAGGAAACGCATTTTCTAAAATCCAGAAAATGGCAATTCCGCCAGCTAAAATAAGCCCTCTGTGAAGTGACGGAATGGTGCTAAAATAGTTTATGATATCATTCATAATTATAAATTTATTTGCCAATTGAAAACTGAACCGTAAAAGTTGTACCGAGATTGACTTCGCTTGCCACAGAAATTTTGCCATTCATGCTTTCAATTTGCGTTTTTGTCATGAAAAGCCCAATTCCCTTTGCATTCGGATGTTTGTGAAAAACCTGATGCATTCCAAATATCTTTTCGTTGTGCCGTGTCAAGTCGATTCCAAGCCCATTATCTTTAACGTAAAGAAAGAGGCTGTTATTTTTTATTTCAGTATAAATTTTTATTTCAGGTATTCGAGTTCCATCTTTGTATTTGATGGCGTTGCTGATTAAATTATGAAAAATACTTTCTAGATAAATTCTTGAATATTCGATTTGTGGCGCGTTATCAAAATCGGCTGTAATAATCGCTTTTGAATTCAAAATTTCCCCTTGAAGCGATTCAATCGTCTTTGTGTAAATTTCATTAAAAGTTAAAGTCTCTAGCTCAATTACTTTATTTTTTTTGATGTGAAGCACTTCAATAAGCTGGTTTAAAGAATCATTTAAATTTTGGGCTACTTTTTTCAGCATCTCAAAAATAGTCTTGTATTCGTCAATTGTACTCTTTTCATCAATGGTCGAAATCAAAGCCGTAATATTTGAGGCAGGTGATCTCAAATTGTGGGAAGTAATATTGGCAAAGTCATTCAACTGCGTATTTTGAATGGCAAGTTCATTCAAAAGGTTCGTCTGGATTAATTTGTCAAGAAGCAAAACTTTAGTGTTTTGTCTGATTTTAATATAAGCAAAAATTAAAATAACGAAAGTGATAATTATAAAAAGTACAAAATTCAAGTTCCTTGCTTTGACATTTTTTTCCGTTTCTGCGAGATTTTCTGATAGCAATTTTACGGATTGATTTTGGTAATCCTGAATTGACTTTCTGATAGAATCCATGATTTCTTTTCCACGGCCTTTTTTTATATTTTCAGTCGCGCTTTCAAATCCTTCCTGTCTTCTTAAAAGAATCGTGTGCGCGCTCACGCTCTTTTTTGATTCAATCAGTCGATGCAAAGTGTCTAAATTTATAATCAGCGCCTCATTGGTTTCATTCATCGATTTCAACGAATCAAGCCAAATTTTTAAGTTGCGCTGCCCTTCATTATAAACTTGCAAATAATTCTCATCGCCAGTGATAGTATAGCCTCGTGTTCCTGTTTCAATGTCAATTGCACTTGAAAGCACCTTTTCTAAAACTCCATTTACATTGGTGGTGTGATCTACAATTGCGCGGTTCTGTTTTACGGACTGAGCACGATTAAAAGTAAAATAGGCAAGAAATATAAAAATCAGCAACAAGACCGAAAAAGCCAAGTCTATTTTATGTTTTAAAGAAATTTTATTCATGTAAAATGTTGTCCTTTTGGGGATTATGAAAGATGATTGATTACTGCAAATTAAGTCAATATTTTTTAACTAAACTCCAGCCAATATATTTTATGTATAAAGGTAAGCCCAAAAAATTAAAAATAACTGCAACGGCAATCGAAGGATCAAAATCCATTTTGGAAGACCGAAGCTTGCTTTTTGGTTGGAAAGCATATATAAATTAGCTGGAAAAATGGCAATCAGAAGAGCAATGATTCCCCAAGCGGCATAACTTGAAAATGAAGGCACAAGTAAAAGTATTCCTAATAGAATTTCAGCACTGCCGCTTAAAATATTCAGCAGTTTTGCATTTGGCAGATAATCGGGAATTATCCTGATATACATTTTTGGATTTCTAAAATGATTCAATCCGGCCAAGATATAAATCGAAGCCATAAGATATAAATGCCAAGGAAATTCCATAAATTTTTTTTACTAATTTAAGGAAATTACCGCTATGAAATGGGTTTCTTTTTAAAATTTACATTCATGATGACAATTGCCATAATGATTAAAATAATTCCGATCCATTGAATGAAAAGAACTTCTTCATGCAAAAGGAAATAAGCCATAAGTACAGAAACAGGAAGTTCTAGGGAAGAAACAATGCTTCCAAGCCCGATTCCGGTTAAAGGAAATCCTGCGTTTAAAAGCATCGGCGGAATAATAGTTCCAAATAAGGAAAGCACGATTCCCCATTTTAAAAATATATGAAAATTAAAATCTTTGGCTGTTGAAAAAACGCCTATTGCATCAGCAAATGATGATGATTGATTTGGAAGTATTTGTGTAATCAAGGCAAAAATCAATACCATTATACCGCCTCCCAAAAGCATGTAAAGGCTTCTTTGTGCCGAAGAAATTTCAGTTGCCACGCGATTTGCCGTGAACATTGTAGTGGTAAAGGAAGCTGCTGCCAACATTCCAAAGAAAATTCCAAGCGGATTTAATGCTATGTTTGAATTAATAATATTTGTAGCCAATCCTGTTCCAATCAAAACAATTATTACAGCTATAATTTTAGTAGTAGAAGGCAGTTTTTTTTCAAGAAACATTTCGAGCAAAACTCCCATCCAAACGGTCTGCATTAAAAGAACGATGGCAATTGAAACCGGAATATCAAATTTTACGGCCAAATAATAAAAGATGCTTGTCAATCCTGTGGAAGTTCCCGCAATCATCAATTGGGTTCTGTTTTTCTTAGTTGCTTTAACCGCAGTATTATTGTTGCGCTGTCTTTGAAAAGCATTAATTAATAGAATTCCGATGATTCCAAAAAGAAATTGGGAGCAAGTAACCTCAGCAGTAGTATAGCCTTCGCCATAAGCCATTTTCACAAATGTAGCCAGCATTCCATAACTCGTAGCTCCTAATCCAACAAGGAAAACTCCCTTCAGCATATTATTTTTTGTCATCTTTTTAAATTTGAAAAGCCGGCAAAGATAAGGATTGGAAGTTGAAAAGCTATACGGAAGAAAAAATTAAGCTAAAAAAACTAATCTTTTAACCCAAGCATATATAGAATGCGATTCGGAATTTCATAAAATTCTTCCAGTTGAAAAGGCTTGATTAAAAATCCTCTTGTGCCTAATTCTTTACATTTGGCTTCATAAGACGGATTAATGGCCGTTGAATACACAAATGCAGGAATATTTCTCAAGTTAGCATCTTCGTGGATTTCTGCCAAAGCTTCAATTCCATTCAAAATCGGCATGTTGATATCTGTTAAAATAATATCAGGTATGATTTTTGAATTTTTCAGAAAGTCAAGCAGTTCTTTTCCATTTTTTACAATGTCAACATTTAAAAACGACGGATGCCTGGCAAAACTTGCCTGAATGATTTCTCCGTCATCAATGTCATCTTCAGCGATGAGAATATGCAGTTCGTGTTGCTTCATTTTTTTATTTGATAGGAAAATAGAGGTTGAAAATACTGCCGTGGTCAAGTTGGCTTTCTACGTCAATTTTACCTTGGTGGTTGTCCATTATTTTTCTGCATATCGCCAATCCAATGCCGTTTCCAGAATATTCTTCGCGCATATGCAATCGTTGAAAGATAGTAAATATTTTGTTCAAATGCATCAAATCAATCCCAATTCCGTTATCGGCAATGCATATTTTATAGTAATTTTTTCCAGTTGCCTGAATTTCAGAACCATCAATGACGGTGTAAGTAATCTTGATTTCAGGCTTGACTTCTTGCTTGCTATATTTTATCGCATTTGAAATCAAATTTGAAAACAGCTGGCGCATTTGTATTTTTGAACCTATGATTTTTGGCAACGGCACGAAATCAATGAGAGCAGTATTTTCTTTGATGCTCAATTCTAAATCATCCACGACTTCTTCAAGAACTACATTCAAATCAACTTCTCCTTCTTCATCTTTTGCCGCGCTAAACGCATATTTAACCAAATCATCGACCAACGAGTTGAGTCGCAAGGCAGAAGAATTGATTACATTCAAATTTTTCAGTTCCCCATCGGCAAAGAGGTGCGACTTGGTTGAATTTAAATGAGAAGTATAAGTCAGGATTTTTCGAAGCGGTTCTTTTAAGTCATGAGAAATTACGTGTATAAATTGTTCCAGATTTATATTGGTCTGGTTCAATTCATTTACTTTTGATTCGAGCTCTTTTTGATTGGAAACTAAAACTTCTTCATGGTTTCTTTTCTCCGTAAGATCAGTCACAACAACGCCAATAGCTTCAACCGTGGGATGCAAGTCAGTTAGGGAAATATAAACAGGAACTTTCTTTTCATTAAAACTCAAAAACAATTCTTTCTTGCTCGGGCCATTTTTCAAGCCTGTTCTAAACTGCATGAATTCTTCCGGAAATTCTACATATTCTTCAAAATAAGTTCCGATGATGGAAGTGGGAACCAAGCCAATCATATTCGCAAAATATTCATTGCAATATAAAATAAGCCCATTATCTGAGATGCTCAGTGCGCCTTCGCCAAATTTTTCTATCAGAATTCTATACGTATAATCAGCGCTTTCCATAGAATAAACCTGTGGCTTTCCATCAACATGCAACACAAGTGCATCGACAGAGCCTTCTCTGATAGCGTCAATAATTCCGTTGGCTTCAAAGAGCTGGCTTTTTAAGTCGGCAATTTCTGAAAGCAACGAATCAATATTTTTTTCCTTCTCTTCCAATTCTTTCAAATCTTATTTGATATCTAAAATCTTTAGTACTTTTTCAGTGTCAGACAAATCTCCCACGATAGTTCTATTGGGATTTGGGTGTATTTTCATTAATGTTGGCACTGCCAAAATCTGATATTCCACAGCTTTTTGCTGTTCTGTTCTGATGTCAATAATTTGCAATTCAAATTTAGAAAGATATTTTTCGCAAATCATTCTCAAATTTTCTATCGCATGGCTTGATTTTGTGGACATGCCAGAAATAAACAGAATGAATTTATACTGTTCTGTTTCGGAGGTGCTATTTTGGCTGTTTTCCACTATGGGTTTATTTTAGGGGTTTGATGTTAAGTCCGACAAGTACTCTTTCTTCGTTAGAAAGATCTCCAATAATTTTTCGAATAGGCTCTGGAAATTTTCGCACCAGCGTGGGTACTGCCAGAATTTGATCGCCTTCAGCCAATTGCGGATTTACCAGCAGGTCAATGATTTCAATAGAATATTTGCCTGCAAGATGTTCTTCTGCATATTTTTTAATATTGCTTAAAGCTGTGATTGACTTTGGCGTTTGTCCAGCTATGTATAGTAATAATTGCCATTCGGCAGGTTGCTTTTTCATTTCTTCTTCGCTTTGTCAGTGTTTTTACTTGCCATTGCTTTCATCTGCAGTTCTTCAGTCGCTTTCAATATATTCAGCTCTTCCACAGTCGATTCAAATTCGCCTTGCAGCGCTTCAATGTTGGCTTGCAATACTTTTCTTCTACGGGCAATTTCCCTGTCTTTTCTTTCAAGCTCATCCTGAAGTTTTAGTTTTGAAACAGTCTTGTTCAATTCATGCGATTTTCTCGCTGTTCCAGTCAAGATGCCATTTGGTCCAAGTTCTACATCTAAAAGCTTGATGCCTTGTTTGGTAATTAAAAACTCGCGCACTTGATTGGAGTGTCCCATGCCGCGTGATTTGATGATGAAAACGCCTCGGTTTCTTTCGCCGATTCCTTCCATATCACGAACGGTAATCCAAGTATCGACCAATGAAGAAACAGATTCTTCAGCCAAATCTGGGCGCACGTCATCAGTCTGTTTATTTAATGAAGTAAAAAGCGCCGTGATATTGTTCAATTTCAACATATCAATCAATCGCACCAGCATAGAACGCACTTCATGCATGCTTCCCACAGTGATAAGATTGCTGATTGGGTCAATGATAACGGTTGTCGGCTTAAATTCTTTTATCATTTTTCTAAGCGTAAGCAAATGCAATTCAAGTCCGTTTAAAGACGGGCGAGAAGAATGAATTTGAAGATAGCCGTTTTTAATATGTCTTTCCAAGTCAATGCCGATCGATTGCATGTTTCGAACCAATTGTTGCGGTGATTCTTCAAAGGCAAAGAAGACTGTCTTTTCTTTTTTCAAGCACTGTTGATTGGCAAAGTATGCACCAATCGTAGTTTTGGCTGTTCCAGCCGTCCCCGAAATTAAGATATTGCTTCCTCTATAAATACCGCCTCTTTCAAACATCTCATCTAATCCCGGAACTCCCGTTGAAACAATCTCTGAAGAAACCGCATTGTCTAGTTTCAATGAAGTAATTGGCAATACTGAAATTCCGTCTTCGTCAATTAAAAACGGATATTCATTGGTTCCGTGAGTGGAACCTCTATATTTGATAACACGAAGTCTTCGAGTTGAAACCTGTTCAATTACACGGTGGTCAAGCATGATGACACAGTCAGAAACATACTCTTCAAGTCCTTGTCTGGTTAAAGTTGCTTCCCCGCGTTCTCCCGTAATTACAGCAGTCACACCGCGGTCTTTCAGCCAATGAAACAAGCGTCTTAGTTCTGCGCGAAGAATGGCTTGATTGTCTAATCCTGCAAAAAGAGATTCTAAAGTATCTAAAACTACTCGTTTTGCTTTTACAGTATCGATCGCATAACCTAATCTGACGAACAATCCGTCAAGGTCATATTCTCCGGCTTCTTCAATTTCTGATCGTTCCACGCGAACATGGTCCACGACCAATTTCTTTTCGGCTTTCAGTTTTTCTAGGTCAAAGCCCAATGATCTTACATTAAGTGACAAGTCATTTGAAGGCTCTTCAAACGACATGAAAACCCCTGGTTCATCAAATTCGGTAATTCCTTTAATTAAAAATTGCATTGAAAGCAGTGTCTTTCCACATCCGGCACCGCCACAAATCAATGTGGGACGTCCTTTTGGGAAACCGCCCTCTGTTATTTCGTCCAATCCTTCGACTCCTGTTGGGGTTTTAGGAAATTTAAAATTGGCTTCTGGTTGTAAAGCTTTTGGTTTTCGCACGTGATATTCTTTTATTAGTGGTGCTTCAAATTTAACACTTTTCTTTTTTAAAGACCGCTAAGTTTAGGAGAAATTAACGTCTGTCTTATGGTTTTTTGTTTAAATTATCTTTAATAGAGTTGCTTATTCACAAACTGGCTTATATCCAATAAAAAAAGCCTGCATTAGCAGGCTTTCCTTAAGGTGAACTATACTTTAGGCTCTTTCCAAAACCACTATCAATTCAGTAGTTTCACCACTGACAATGCTGAAATTAATTGTCTGGCTTACAAAATTAGGATGCGTTGCCAAAATCTGGTGTGGCCCAGCAGTTAAATTCTGAACCGTATTATAACCTCTTTCGCTAGAAACTCTAAAAATTCCTTCGCCCACGATTTCTAAATTCGCCTTAGCAACCGGCACATTTGTTACCGCTTCCACAGTGGTTACCGTCAGGCTTAACGGATTCACCTGTGTGCTGTTCAACGCGCGAACATTGTGATACATATCCACAAATTGTGGCTGTGTAGCCTGAAGGCCCACCATCAAATTATCCATTCTTGTTTCTAAAATTTCAGTAATTTCCGGAATCAAAACTGCAATTTTATCAGTAGCTCCTTTGCGCTTTGCAATTGCCATTTCAGGATTTTTCATAATTAATCCGAAAGCATTGTTTGAAGCCAAAATAGATGTCAATACTGAAGCTGTAACCCCAAAAGGCGCCAGATTTGCCAATTCAGCCGTTGCATCGCGGTGAAGATTAGTGACAACGCCCACAAGTTCAGCATCACGAAATCTTGTGAAATCACTTTTCACAAATTTCGAACGATTATACAATTCCATTTTATTTCCCGCTGCCGCGTAAGAGCAAATGGCAGAACACAATACAAAACCTTGATTTTCTAATGTAGTCCTAACGTTTTTTTTATCGGCAGTGATGCCCGATGGATTAAGCAATTGAATTGCCGCATTTTCAGCAAGCACGTCAATTTTTGAAGAGACCAATGTTTTTACAGCCACAATTGGCGCATTGCCGCTCCACAATGTCGGATTATCTTCAAAGAGATTTTCCTGTGACAAAAACATGTCGTAATTGTCGATCTGTGTTTTTAGCATTTTTGTAAAATTTTAAGGATTAATAAATAAATTTTCCATGATAAAGCCCATGGCGCTTATTGAAGAAGAAAGAATTGATATTTGACGGGCAAGGATATTCGCTGAAGAAACATTGATTGCCATTGAAAAAACACGGGATGCCATTGAAGAAGTACGGGATGCCATTGAAGAGACATCGGATGCCATTGAAGAAACAAGGGAAGCTATTGAAGAAGCAAGGGATGCCATTGAAGAAGCATCAGATGCCGTTGAATTGTAAAAAATAGTGTTTCGTGCTGTTTCAGAAGTATTCCTGATACATAGAATAAGAATAGCCTTGAAAGAAATAAAAAATCGGGTGAGTGCTTTAAAAGAAAAGTAAAAGAGGGCGAGAACCCTTGCGTTTGCAGTGATTTTGAATGGCATATAAATATTTTTTAAGCTTTTAGAGCAAGCAAAGTAGGCAGATAAAATAATGCCTCCAAATAAAATCGATGAAATGCAGTTATTTGCGGCGAAATGCAATTTCCTTTAAAAAATAAGGAACTAATTAGGTATAGAATATAAAGGAATTAAGCACTTGAGCTTTTAAGGAATAGGGTTGCCAAGACGATACCCCAATTTTTAAAGACAATAAAGCTAAACCTTAGCGCCTTAGCATCTCAAACCCTTTTCCCTTAAAAACTAAAACTTTCCCGTAATTATATAATCAATGTTTTGCGAAAAATTATTAAATTTCTTCCCTCAACTATATAAATGGAATCATCAGAAATTTTAAGGCTTAAAAAGCTGGAAGAAAACCAAGATATGTTGCGCTTTGCTATTGAAGCGGCGGCGCTTGGCACATGGGATTTGAACCCTGAAACAAATAGATTTACAGGAAATGACAGACTTAAAGAATGGTTCGGCCTGCCACTAGATGCAGAAATCGAGCTGTCTGATGCCATTAACACGATTGCTGAAAAACACAGAAACCAAGTGATTGAAGCCATAGAAAAGGCATTAGATTATGCTTCTGGTGGCGATTATGATATTGAATACTCCATTATTCATCCGCAGACGCATGAAGAAAGAATTGTGAGGGCCAAAGGCAAAACGACCTTTGATGAAAATCAAAAGGCTTTGCGATTCAATGGCATATTGCAAGATGTGACCGAGCAGTCAATCATCCAAAAGAAAATAAAAGAGAGCGAATCTTATTTCAGAAGCCTTACGGATACGCTTCCGGCAATCGTTTGGATTACTGATGCTGACGGATATTGTACCTACTTGAATAAAAGCTGGTATGATTATACAGGCCAAACCAAAATGGAAGCCGAAGGTTTTGGATGGCTGAATGCCGTGCATCCTGATGACTATGAAATGGCGGCGAGTGCTTTTTCAGAAAGTTATAAAACTCAAAGCCCGGTCAGCATTCTTTACCGCTTAAAAAATCATGCAGGCTATTATCGATGGGCAGTTGATAACGGGAGTCCTAAATATAGTATCGATGGAATTTATGAAGGATTTGTTGGAACTGTTGTCGATGTCCACCAACAAATTGAAGCCGAATCAAAGATAAAATTCAGCCAGCAGCGCCTTAAATTGCTTATTGACGAGTCGCCAATGCGCGTTACTTTTCTTTCTGGGCCTGACCTGATTATTGAATTGGCCAATGAAAAAATGCTTGAAAGCTGGGGAAAAGACAGAACTATCTTGGGCAAGCCTATTGAAGAAGCCATCCCTGAATTAACAGGACAGCCTTATTCAAAAATATTGAAGGAAGTGTATCAAAAAGGAGAACCTTATTCTGAAAAAGAAGCTAAAGTGTGGTATAGCATTGACGGCAAGGTAGAAGAACTGTATTTTGATTTGTGGTATAAGCCTTTGTTAGATTCTGAAGACAAAGTTTATGGAATTTTGGCTACCGCCGTAGATGTGACAGATAAAGTGCATTCTCAAAAAAGAATCGAGGAGAGCGAACGAAGATTCAGAGATTTGATCGAACGCGCTTCTTTTGCAACTTGCCTGTTTACTGGAAAAGAGATGGTTGTGGAAATTGCCAATGAAAAGATGATTCAGTTTTGGGGCAAGAAAGAAGATGAGGTAATTGGAAAACCATTAAGAGAAGCTGTTCCAGAACTTAACGGACAGCCTTTTTTAGATATACTTGACCGAGTTTATGAAACAGGAGAATCATATACTGCCGTTGATTCTGAAGTGCAATTAAAAGTCAATGGCAAGCTTGGGACTTATTATTTTGATTTTACATATAAGCCATTGTTTGATGAAAATGGCAATGTTTATGGCATCATGGACACCGCTGTTGATGTGACTGAAAAAGTGCTCAACCGCAAAAGACTGGAAGAAAGCGAAAGCCGTTTCAAAAGCCTTATTGCTGCAGCGCCTGTGGCAATCGGTCTTTTTGTGGGCCGCGATCTGGTTATTGAAACGCCAAACCAAACTTTTAACGACATCGTGGGCAAAGGCGATGTGACCGGCTGGACATTGAGAGAAGCCATGCCAGAATTGATTACTGAAGGACAGCCTTTTTTACAGATATTAGATGATGTTTACACGAAGGGAGAAATGTTTCAGACCTTTGGAACTCAGGTTAAAATCGTTCAAAATGGCGTGCTGACCTACAATTATTATGATTTTACTTATACGCCAATTTTTAATGCAGAAGGCGAAGTATATGCCATTCTTGACATTGCCATTGATGTGACTGAAAATGTGCTGGCAATGAAAAAGATTGAAGAAAGTGAAATCAATTTAAGAAACACCATCATTCAGGCTCCCGTTGCGATGTGCATTTTAAAAGGGGATGACTATAAAATTCAGATAGCCAATGACCGCATACTAAAGCTTTGGGGAACTGATAGTGAAGAATCTATTGGGAATCCTCTTTTTGAAGTGTTGCCTGAACTTGTTGGGCAAGGTTTTAAAGAATTGCTTGACCATGTTTATACGACAGGAGAAACCATCAAGGCATATGAAGCCGCTGTAATGCTGCCAAGAGAAAACGGACTCGAAATGGTATATGTTGATTTTGTCTATGAAGGTTTTAAAGAAGCAGACGGCAGTATTTCGGGCATTATGGTTGTTGCGACTGATGTCACTGACCAAATGATTGCCAGAAAGAAAATTGAAGAAGCCGAAGAAAAAGCAAGGCTGGCTATCGAATCAGCTGATTTAGGCCCGTATGAAGTTAATCTTATAACAGACGATATTCAAAGTTCAGACCGTTTTAATGAAATTTGGGGAATTGAAGCAGACGTAAAAAGAAAGTCTTTAATAGATTCTATTCATCCTGACGATAGAGAAATCAGGGCAAAAGCGCATGCAGAATCACTTATCACCGGAAATCTTGATTATGAAACCAGAATCATAAAAGAAGATCAAACGCAAAGCTGGGTTAAGATAAAAGGAAAAGTTTTGTATTCTGAAGAAGGAAAACCGCTGACATTAATTGGCGTTATCCAAGATATTACAGAACAAAAAGAATTTGCAGAACAGCTCACCAAGCAGGTCAATGAGCGAACACTTGAATTGCAACGTTCAAATGATGATTTGTTGCAATTTGCCCACGTCGCAAGCCACGACTTGAAAGAGCCAGTTCGAAAAATTAAAATATTCAGCAATATGCTGGAGCAGGAGTTTTCAGAAAAGCTTCCGGATCGCGCCAAAGCCTACCTGACGAAAGTTCAAAACTCAACCGACAGAATGTTTTCAATGATTGAAGGCGTACTTGCTTATTCTGCCGTTACTTCTTCTGACAGGCCGATTAATAGTATCGACTTGAATGAAGTAATGGAAAATATTGAATCAGATTTGGAGATTTTAATACAAAAGAAAGAAGCAGTGATCAAGAGGGAAACGCTTCCTATAATAGAAGGAGCTTCGGTATTGATTTATCAGCTGTTTTATAATCTTATAAATAACGCGCTCAAGTTTGCAAAAACGGAAGGACAATCGGTCATTAAAATTGAATCTGAATTAGTTGGAGATGATAAAAATATAGCCAAAATTATAATTTCAGATAATGGAATCGGGCTTGATCCATTATACATCCATAAAATTTTTGACGTGTTTTCAAGGCTGAATGCCAAAGATGAATATGAAGGAACCGGCTTGGGATTAGCACTATGCAAAAAAATTGTACAGCGACACCATGGAAGCATTGAAGCGACAGGAGTGAAAGGGGAAAGTGCCACATTTACCATTCATCTTCCGGTAAAGCAGGAACAAAAAATTGTCTAATCAAATACTTTTTTAACAGGATTTTAGTTATATGAATAACAAGCTTAACTAAAATCCTCCCTATGGTTTCAAAAATAATATTGCTTGTGGTGTTTACTTTATTGGACTCCATTAAAATAAATACTGCAATTGAGCACAAGAATCCAGCATACACCACTTATCACAAGGAAGCCAAAGCATTCTGCAAGTCAGAAAAATTCAATGAAGATTATTATTTCTTAGTTGATTTGAGCATTCATTCTGGTAAAAACCGCTTTCTTGTTTATGATTTCAAAAGCCAAAAAATAACAGATCAAAACTTAGTCACACACGGAAGCTGTGATGTTTTAGAGACAAATGATACCAAGTGGGAAAAGGCAAAATGCAATAACAGCGGCGACAGCCATTGCTCTTCAAAAGGGAAATATAAAATTGGCAAGCGCGATTATAGTTCTTGGGGAATCAAAATAAAATACTGGCTTCACGGCCTAGAGCCTACAAATAGCAAAGCTGAAGAAAGAGTAGTGGTGCTTCATTCTTGGACAGCTGTTTCTGACAAAGAGATTTACCCCAAATATTCACCCCTGAGCTGGGGATGCCCGGCTGTTTCTGATTCGTTTATGAAACTTCTTGATGAAAAATTGCAACAGAGCAAAAAGCCTGTTTTGTTGTGGATTATAGATTAAAAAAGACCTGAAATCGGCTTGGTTTTTATTCCGATTTTTGAATAGTCAAAGGTTAATTTATCTTTTAATAAACTGGCATAAACACTTCTGAAATCAATTTCATGTTTCAGATCGCCATTGTCAAGATCGGCTAGATTTGGATTATTTCCTATTATTTTTCCTTTGTTTTGGCCTCCTATTATAAACATTGGCGCCGCAGTTCCGTGGTCAGTTCCTCGTCCGTTGTCTTTTGCTCTTCTTCCAAATTCAGAAAAAACTACCAACGTCACATTTTGCAAAAGTGCTGCTTCTTTCATGTCTTTATAAAAAGCAAAAACGGCATCATTCAAATCAGTCAGCTTATTGTTGTGGATGGAAAGCTGGTTGTCATGCGTGTCAAATCCTCCGAGCGAAGAATAATATACTTTTGAGTTGAGGTTTCCTTTTATGAGCCTGCCGATCCATTCTAAATTTTTGCCTAATTCTGTTTTTGGATATGTATTTTCGGCAGTTGATTTGGCCAAAGCTTTCTGAATTACTTCTGAACCTTCCATCGTGGAACTTGCAATTTTTCGGACAAAATCAAGCTGTGGATTTTCTGATAATTTTACGGAACTGTTTTCTTTTTTTACCTTAAAACGATTTGGATCTTTGACCGTAATTGAATTTGGTTCTAAACCTTTTAATGCAAGATTATCTATCGTGTCAATGTTGATTCCAGCTGTTGGCTGATGATTGTGGCATTGAAAATCTAGATAGCGACCAAGCCAGCCTTCAGATTTATATTCTTTTGAAGCAGAAGCGGTTTGCCAAATTTCTTGGCTTCTGAAATGCGACCGGTTTGGTTCAGGATAGCCTACGTTTTGAATTACGGATAAGTCGCCGTTTTGCTGCATGTCTGCGAAATTCTTAAGGGCTGGATGAAAGGCCATTCCTTGATTTTTTCCTATGACATCGTCTTTGCTCAAGGCGATTTTTGGCCTAAATTCATAATACATCGGATTATCAAATGGCACAAATGTATTCAATCCGTCATTTCCTCCATTTAGCTGTATAAAAACCAGGCACTGTTCTCCGATTACGAGGCTATTTGAAGAAGATCCAAAGGCATGCAAAAAATCAGGAAGAAGAAACATTCCCCCTGTAAAAGTGCCTGTCAGCGATAAAAAATTTCTCCTGTTCATCTTTTCTAAATTAAATTAATTGAAATTCAGGGGTTTTTGCCATAGCATTGAATAATCGAAGCACTGCATTTTCAGCGCCAGGATCATTCGGATTAAAGTCATATTTTAATATATTTTCAAAATCTTTTTGGAGATTTTCTTCCGTCGTACACAAAAGCCTGTTTTTAAGCTCATCGATAATTTGTTCGTTATTGCCTTTGTTCCAATCAAGACTGATGTTTATTTTTTCAAGCTCGGGATCACTTTTTCCCTCTTCATTTAAAAGCCCTTTTTTATTCAACGTTCTGCCTTTGCAAAACATATCAGCGGCGTTGTTTCGCTGCAGAAGAATTTGTGAAGTTAGCCAGCTGTTGCCACCATCCCAGCCTTTGACATTTAGCTGGTTGAATAAATCCATTCCTTGGTATTTTAGAAAAAAAGCAACCATTTCCATCTTCGCTTCTGTGATATGAAGTTCGTCAATCATTTGAAAAACAAAAACTAATGGGTCTTTGATCTTGCTTCCGGCATTTTCTTTTTTATATTCTTCAGTAAAGATTTTGTAAAGCAGCGGTTTTATTTCAAAATCTTGTTCTTTAAAATAATTTCCATAATAGGTCACAAGTTCCTCCTTTGGATTGTCATAAATAAACCATTTTAATATTTTTCTGGTAATAAAATAAGGAATGTTTTTTTGTTCAAAAATGATATCTACCAAATCATCTGATTTGAAATTGCCCGTTTTTCCTAGATAAGTGATTGTTTCTTCTTCCTCGAATTTTGGTCGGTAAACTGCTTTTTCATCTCCATTTCCTAAGCCGGCTAAAGCTTTTCCACCATTTTTTATATCTTCTTCTGTATAATTTCCTACGCCAAGAGTGAAGAGTTCTAGAAGTTCACGGCTTAAATTTTCATTGATTTTTCCTTTTTTATTATCAGTGTTATCCAGATAGCGAACCATGGCGTTGGTTTTTAAGACTTGTTTTGTAAGTTCTCTGAAATTTCCGAAAGCATTTTCTCTTAGCAATTGATTGTGCTGGTAAATCCAATAATTGACTTTTACTTTTTGGAATGTAGAAACATAATGGTTGTGCCAAAAGCAGGTCATTTTCTCCCGAAGCGGAAAAGTTTCCTTCTGCATTTTTTCTAGCCACCAGACTTTTAAATCTATATTGGTTTTATTTTCTTGCGTGTTGTATTTCTTCTTCTCAACCATGTCAGCTTCTTTTAGAAATAGCCTTCTTGCTTTTAAATCTGCTATTGTTTTTGGACTGTCGTTTAACAATTCAGGAAGTGCAGAATCAACATTCGATTCAAATGAATTTTTCAGAAAAAGGGAAAAATCCTTTTTGATCATAGAAGCTTCTTTTCCTGAAAAGCCGAGGCGGAGCGACCAAAGATTTTGCTTGTTCATAGTTGTGAAGATTAGATGAAAATTAGTGGTATGATGAGTAGGACTAATTATTTGTATAAAGGTTTAAAATTTTAAAGTAGATGAGCAATTTAGGAAGTATAAATTTCGGTAAAAGTCATTAAGTTTCAAAAAAATAATAAGCATATCTTTTTACGAAATCGATTTAGTAAGGTAAGAATTTTATTTTTAAAGATGCATTTCGTCGATGAAAAGTGCATTTTGACGATTAAAATTTCATGCTTTTTTTAGACGATTGTGCATTTCATCGGATAAATGTGCATTTCGTCGGTAATCGTACTGTTAAATTTGGATTTTTTTTAAAAACTTTTTTTATTTGCTGCTTGTTTTAAAAATGTGTAAATGACTCTAAAAAGCATATTTAAATACAAAAAACATTTTGGACATTTAATGCATATAAACCAAAAAAATCTTATGACTACAACCTTACTATTTTTACCAAAAAAACATTCTTTCACACTATTAGCATTGCTGCTTTTTTCAGTTGGAGTTTTCGGACAAGTGACTGTCACTTCGTTTTCTCCGACTAAAGCATCTTATAAGTCAAAAATAACAATTCGCGGAACCAATTTTCCTACTTCTCCAACTGTTCAAATTGGTGGTGTAAATGCAACATCAATAGTGCGTGTTTCCGCTACAGAAATTACTGCTGTTCCTGCTTTGTCAACTTCTGGAAATTATGCCGTTAAGGTAGGTTCTGTGACTGCTTCAGGAACTCTTCAATACATAGCGCCTTCGGTAACACCTACAACAGCTTCTGTATCAAGAGTAATCACAAACTTTAATACTTATTGGAGTTCAACAACAACAAGTACAACTGCTACCCAGCAACCAGATACTCGACATGATATGTTGGCTTTTGAATTTGCCAATACAACTGGCGGAGGTAAGACAATTTATTCTACTGGAGTTAACGACGGACTTCTTTCAACTAGGGGTGTTAGTTATGCTTCGGGAGATTTTAGGGCGCTTCCGATTGATATCATTGGGTCAACATCATCGGAGAGTGATAATTTTATAATCTATGCAAATAAAATTGACGGAAATCCAAATGCAACAGATTATACAACTGTAACAGGAGTTCATGTAAGAGACGTTCTTATGGACGGAATAAAAGGGCTTGATCTGGGAACTGGGGTGACAAATATTAACCCAAGCGCAATCTTTGAATTTGATATTGCAAGAATTGCTTATGATAAACTAGATGACAACGAGCCAGATTTAATTATCACTCAAATTGCTGATCCAAGTACGACTGGTACTCTGGACGTTTATTATTTTACAGATGCTCAAGGAAATGTTGTTGGAAATCCTTTGAATGCAGATTTGAATAATATTACAGCTATAGGAACATACAAAATAGATTTGTTTACTTTGGCTTCAAGCACTTCTTATCAAACGGTAACGCCAAGCGGAAATGGTGTAGCAGGTGGAACCACTAGAGATATCAGAATGATTGGTTTCAAACTTTCTGATTTTGGAATCACTACTTCAAATTACAATAGCATTACTAAATTTAAAATTTACCCTGGAGGAAATAGCGATGCGGCTTTTACAGCTTACAATGCTAATTCTATCTTCATCCCGCCACCAGTAATTACATCTCAGCCATCTTCTTTCGCAGGATGTCCGACGACTTCACCTTCTGGAAATGCTACTTTTACAGTTACGGCAACCGGAGGAGGGAAATATTTCCAATGGAAAAAAGACGGAGTTAATATTCCGGGAGCTACAAATGCTAGTTATACAATTACGGGTGTTACAGATGCCAATATTGGAGCTTACACAGTTGAAGTTCGAAATGTAGCAGGAACTGTTTTGAGTGATCCTTCTTACCTTGGAAATTATTGGACAGGTGCAATTGATAATGACTGGAATAAGCCAGGAAACTGGAATTGCGGTCTTATTCCATCAACAACATTGAGCGCTAATATTGCAAATCTTTCTGGAGCTACGCCTCGTTATCCAATTTTAGGGAATGGAAGCACAGGTACTTGTTTGAACTTAAATATTGCTTCTGCAGCAAGAGTTGATATCACAGGAACAGGAGCATTGCAAATTGCAGGAGCTATTAATAAAGCTGGAGTTTTAGATGCCACTGATGGAACAATCAGAATGATTGGCACAACAGGAGCACAGTCAATACCGGCGAATACTTTTGCTACAAATAAAATTAAAAATCTTACTCTTAACAATTCAAACGGAGTAACATTGGCAGGGCAATTAGATCTTACAGGAATTCTTACTCCAACTGCAGGAACATTCACCACAGGAAATAG
>Ga0247809_1000031_pt1 | contig 108039 bp, 82 predicted proteins | sample UWRJL104311B1_FD_180951 | JGI IMG/M metagenome (GOLD analysis project Ga0247809, IMG submission 180951) | Plant litter microbial communities from Arlington Agricultural Research Station in Wisconsin, United States - UWRJ-L104-311B-1 | ecosystem: Environmental > Terrestrial > Plant litter >... | reverse complement strand
GAAACCCGGAATTGGATATATTATTAGAACACCTAAAGCAGGGCGTTGGGGTAATGGTGAGAATGTTGTTTTTCCTTATTCACAGCCAGTTCAGTTTGTAGGTGTGCCAAATAATGGAGATATTTCAGGACAAACAGTTGTATCCGGAAATTTCTACCTGATAGGAAATCCATATCCATCTGCATTAAATGCAAATGAATTTCTTTTTAACAATATTAATAATCATGGTATTTTAAACGGAACTATTTATTTCTGGACACACAACACTGCTATACAGCAAAGTGGGTCAAAATCCATTTATCTGTCTGATGATTATGCAAGTTTAAATGGAACCGGAGGTGTAGTTGCCAGATCAGGTGGACAACGCCCATCGGGGTTAATAGCTGCGGGACAATCGTTTTTTGGAAGTGCCAAGGCTTCGGGAACCATACAGTTTAAAAACAATATGAGGGTTGCAGGTAACAATACCCAATTCTTCAAACCTGCTGCAACGTCAAAAACCGAAGCCTCAGAAAGGCACCGTTTATGGCTAAACATGACTAATTCAGGAGGTGCTTTCAAGCAAATGCTGATTGGATATGTAACGGGTGCAACAAATGACTTTGAAGGAGATTTTGATGGAGTGAGTTTTGATGGAAACAGCTTTATAGATTTCTACAGTGTCAATAATACAAAAAAACTTACTATTCAGGGGCGCGCTTTGCCATTTGAAGAAAGTGACAATGTAATAGTAGGTTATCGTTCTACTATTGCAGGTGATTTTACTATTTCTATTGATGAGGCGGATGGTTTGTTGACCAGCCAAAAAGTTTATCTGGAAGATAAGCAGACCAATACTATCCACGACCTTACGGCTCAGGATTATACCTTTACAACTGCCAAAGGAACATTCAATGACAGGTTTGTTGTGAAATATACCAACAAGACATTAGGAACAGGAGATTTTGAAACTGTAAATGATGGAGTAGAGGTAGTTACTAAAAACAAAATCATAACGATTAACTCCGAAAAACAAAATATCAATAAGGTATTAGTTTATGATATTACCGGAAAACAATTGTATCAAAAAGATAAGGTTGCTGATGTTTCACTTATGATCCAGAACCTTCGTTCAGCTGAACAAGTTTTAGTAATAAAAGTAGTTTTGGAAAATGAAGCTGTCGTTACCAGAAAAATTATATTCAATTAAATATTACACTACACATTCTATTTAATGTTAAGTCCGATAGCCTAGCTATCGGATTTTTTTTGCCATAAAATTAGATCTAAATAGTAAGAAAAATATCACTAAATGTTGGTATAGGAATTTTTCATAGTTAATAATACATTGCATTTTTGTAGTAATTTACTTAATGGATGTTTAACTTAATCTTATTTGATGCGAAAATTTTACTTCTTCACTTCTGTTTTTATTTTGATCAGTCTAACCAATTTTGCCCAACAAGGAAAATTAGATCATAAATTTAATACTTATGATGACGGAATTACAGGAGATGGTTTTGATAATGCCGTCAGAACTTTAAATATTCAGTCTGACGGGAACTTAATTGTAGGCGGTGATTATTTAAATTTTAATGGCAAACCGATTTCCTATTTAAGCAGGTTACAAAAAGATGGAACTGTAGATTCAGCTTTTAATACCGGTACAGGTTTTAATGGAAAAATATACACCTCCTGTATTCAGTCTGATGGCAAAATAATTCTGGGAGGCAATTTTACTGGATTTAATGGTGAAAGTATAGGGAGACTGATTCGGCTAAATAATGATGGTTCTCCTGATATTGATTTTAATACCACGACTGCTGCTGGCAATGGTATAATCTATCAAATTGCTCAGCAAACCGATGGAAAAATTATTATTGCAGGAAGTTTTACCACTTACAACGGAACTACAGTAAACAGGATTGCCAGAATTTTATCCAACGGGAGTTTAGATTCATCATTTAGTACTGGTTCAGGTACTTCGGCAAATATTACCAATATCGAGATTCAGCCAGATGGGAAAATTATTTTAGCCGGTAATTTTATTGCCTTTAATGGTGTAAGCGCTAACAGGATTATACGGTTGAATCCTGATGGAACTTCAGACACTTCGTTTAATTCCGGATCAGGATTTAACGATGATTGTGCAGCATTGATACTGCAAGATGATGGTAAAATTTTGGTGGGTGGTAAATTTACTCAGTATGATGGTTTTAATGCAAATCGGATAATCCGGTTAAATACTGATGGAAGTATTGACTCCGGTTTTTTATCAGGTTCGGGGTTAAGTAATGGAATGGTGTATACAATAAAAACTGATATTTCGGGGAATATTATGTTAGGTGGGTCTTTTTCAGATTTATATAATGGAACAGAAGTAAACAGATTAGCCTTGCTTAATCCAAACGGAACATTAAAATCGGATTTCGATATTGGATCAGGGCCTGCTTCAGCATCTGTTCTGGCTTTAAGTAATGATTCGGACGGATCCTGGTATATTGGAGGTTCTTTCTCGGTTTTCGATTCTAAAAATCAGGGCAGACTGGCAAAAATAGATTCAGAGGGTTTACATGATATTGGATATCTTACTGCCGGAGTAGGTTTTGATAATTCTGTTCTCAAAGTTTTGCCTTTGCCGGATACAAAAGCGATGGTGGTAGGTAATTTTTCAAAATTCAATGGGATTTCTTCTCCAAGAATAACAAGAATTCTTTCAAATGGAGAACTGGATACATCATTTAATTCAGGGAAAACGGGTGCTAATAATTCAATAAAAATAATAGTGCAGCAGTCAGATGCGAAAATGATTTTAGGAGGCAGTTTTACGGTTTATAATGGCTCAGCCTGTAATCGTATTGTCAGGATTTTACCTGATGGTGAAATTGATGCGGGTTTTATTACTGGTGCAGGCTTCAATGGTCAGGTTTTTTCAGTAATCGTTCAGTCTGATCAAAAAATAATTGTTGCTGGTAATTTTACAAAATATGATGGTACATCTTTTGGCCGGATTGTCCGGCTGATGCAGAACGGTGAAATTGATTATAGTTTTAATACAGGTTTAGGAGCAGATGCGACGATAGAAGCAATGTTTGTTCAGCCCGATGGAAAAATTTTGGTAGGAGGAAGATTTGTTACATTCAATGGTATTTCCTGTTCACGGCTGGTCCGTTTAAATACTGACGGAAGTATTGATGCCGGTTTTTCTATTGGTTCCGGATTCGATAAAAACGTATATGCCATAAATATACAATCTGACGGAAAAATTATTGTTGGAGGTTCATTTCTAAATTATAATAGTGTTTCACAAAAGCGAATTTTGAGATTACACATCAATGGAAGTTTAGATACAACTTTTGAATCCGGAACCGGTTTTAGTAACGGAGAGGTAAGAAGTATTTTGGTTCAGCCTGACAATCGTCTTTTAGTTGGAGGAACATTTTCAGGAAATTATAACGCAAGTCCATCTTTACGGTTAATGCGTTTGCTTTCAAAAGGCAGTTATGACACATCCTTTTCTGCAAATCTAAACAGCACATTGTTCACAATGGATTTTACTACTGATGAAAAGCTGATGATTGGGGGGAATTTTAATTCGGTTTCGGGCAGTGCAAAGCACAGGATTGCGCTTTTGAAATTATGTACTAACAGTTCGGTCTGGGATGGAACAAATTGGTCAAACGGCATTCCTTCTAATGGAAAAGAATTGACATTTCAGGATAATTATACATTTTCTGCATCAGCAAATGCCTGCAGCTGCACCATAGATTCAGGAAAAACGGTAACCATTTTAGGTGGGAGAACTCTGGGACTAAGTTTTGATTACTCCGGAGCGGGAAATTTGATTTTAGAAGACAAGGCATCTCTATTTCAGTCTGATGATGAAATTATTAATACAGGAATAATCCATGTTAAGAGAAAATCATCGCCAATTCTGAAATTTGATTATACGTACTGGTCTTCACCTGTTGAAAGTCAAAAGTTAATTGATGTTTCTCCAAAAACCTTATCGGATAAGTTTTTCTCGTATGATTATGGTATTAAAAATTGGAAACAAGAGATCCCGTCAACAATTATGACCACTGGAAGAGGGTATATTATCAGAGGACCTCAGGATTTTTCGACTACTGTTCCTGCCATTCATGAAGCTATTTTTAAGGGAATTCCAAATAATGGAGAAATCAAAGTTAATGTGGGGGCTTTAGACCACTATAATCTGATTGGTAATCCGTATCCTTCAGCTATTGATGCGGATACTTTTATAAATGATAATTCAGAAGTAATAAAAGGGACACTGTATTTTTGGACTCATAATACCCCAATTACAAATAATAAATATACATATACTGATTATGCTGTGTATAATCTGCTTGGCGGAGTAGTTACAAGAGCAGCTTTGTCTTCGGGAATGAATGAAACACGACCTGACGGAACAATTGCTTCTTGTCAGTCTTTTTTTGTTCAAAGTCTCGTATCAGGGGAAGTTAAATTTGATAATAGTATGCGTGTAAAAGAACAAAATGCCTCATTTTTTAAACCTGGAAAAATAAAAAATACTAAGAAAGGAAAAATAGAAAAAAATCGAATTTGGCTGAATTTAACCAATCGTGATGGTATTTTCAAACAGCTTCTACTGGGATATACAGAAAACGCAACGGATAAATACGATCCATCTTTTGACGGAGAAGCTTTTAACGGCAACCAATATGTGAATTTTTACAGTATCAATGAAAATAAGAATTGGGCAATCCAGGGCAGAGGCTTGCCTTTTCAGGAGAATGATGTAATCGCTTTAGGATACCAAACAGAAATCAACGGTATTTTATCAATTTCAATTGATCGATTAGACGGCATATTTACAAATCAATCCGTTTTTCTGGAAGATAAACAGATAAATGTATTACATGATTTAAAGAAAGAACCGTATGATTTTACAGCAGAAAAAGGAATCTTTAATGACCGTTTTCAATTGAAGTTTGCTGACAAAAAATTAAATATAGAAAATTCAGGAATATTTAATAATGATGTTACCGTTTATCAATTTCAAAAGCAATTAGCTATTAAATCTACAAGCCAGCAAATTCAAAAATTAGAAATATTTGATATGCTGGGGCAGTTAATTTTTGAAGACAATCCTAAAACCGACGATGTAATTCTGCGTAAGCTTAAACCAAAAAATCAATTTTTAATTCTTAAAATAGAAACTGATAAAGGTAAATTGATTACAAAAAAAGTGTTGTTTTAAACATAGGCTGAATCATTTATAAAGATACCTGTGTGTATTTTGTATTGCCATTTCATTTTTATGATCGATCCATTTCTGTCCTTTAATTTTACGCATCATCGTATCAAAATGACGCATGACTAAAACATTATAAGCCGCTTTAGACAAATTGGTAATACTTTTTGGAAAAGATCTCAGGCTCATAGAAAACCCGGGTGTCAGGTACTTCATATAATGCCAATAACCTTCGGGCATGTACAACATTTCACCGTGTTTTAGGTTGGTGATATAACCTTCAACATTCTTTAATGCCGGGAATTTTTCGAAATCAGGTGTGTCAAAATCAATATCTTCCCTTGAAATAAGGGCATGCGGAACTTTATACATATATTTTGACTGATCCGGAGGGAAAATCATGCATTGCTTTTCTCCATGAAAATGGAAATGCAAAATATTGGAATAGTCAATATCATAATGCATAAAAACCTTTGAATTTTGTCCGCCAAAAAATAACATTGGCAATTGCTTAACCAGTCTGAGTCCTATATCAGGCCATAAAAAATCATTTTTTAAGGCAGGGACGTCCTTCATTAAGTTATAAAGAAAAATACGGTAGTTGGTAGGCTTTTCTTCTAATAAATCAATATAATCGCTCATTTTCATTGATGCATGTGCCTCATTAAAGCCATCTTCGTGGTTTACAGGTCTGTCATCATATAAAGGAACGGTTTTGTCACCCGCGATTTCCTTGATATAGGATAACTTCCACTTGTTGTAAGCAGGCCAGTCTTCGGTCAATTCTTCAATGACAACCGGAATTTGTTTTTTTACATATTGGGAAATAAAATCGGACTTTGAGATTTTTTTTACCCTTTCGATTTGTTTTAATTTCATCTTATAAAAAATTGTGTCTGTCGTAAAGCCAGACAGCAATTTTATAAATATTTCCTGAAATGGATGAGCTCTTTAGCTTAAATTTTTAACTTAATCGAAATGATAATTTAATCATAAGTTGATGATGTAGGCATCTAAATCCTTTTTTGTTCTTCAGTCTGTTCTTTGTTTTTTTCGTTTAATTTCTGATTTCCAATATTGTATTTAAAACCAACTCTAAAGCTCTGACTATCGCCATAATCATTAAAATAGTTATACTGATTAGCATATTTTGTGGTAATGGTTTGTCTTTGTCCCCGATAAACATCTGAGAAAATGGCAAAAAATTCCCATTTGTCATGGAATACTTTTTTTCGCAACGAAAAATCCAAACTGGAGGACTGACTAATCGTAAATGTACCCTGCACAGAAGGAGAATCATATGAAAAATTGATCTCGCCCGTAAAATCTTTTTTCTTATTCAATGTAAAACGATTGTTGATGCTTCCGTAGAATTCCAGACGTTTATTTTGATACATTTTTTCGTCTATTCCCTGAAAGGTATCCTGAGTGTAATTGATTGTGGTTTGAATACCGGATTCCCACCAATTAAACAAATTCAGGTTAGTGTTGAAATCCAATCCTAAATCTACATTTTTTTCAATATTAGTAAAATGATAAATAACCGTACTAGTTTCATAATCCTGATAGGAAATTTCGATTGAAGGATTTTTTTCATGTCTGTAATACAATTCGAAATTATATTTTTCTTTTAAAGTGTAAGTAAGGTTTAAATTATGAATAATAGCAGGTTGTAATTCCGGATCTCCCACAAAATAGGAATAAGCATTATAGTAAGACCTGAAAGGATTGAGCCAGCTGTATTGTGGTCTGCTGATTCGTTTTCCATAAGAAAAACCAATCTGATGATTTTCATTGGCCTTGTAAAGCGTATAAAAAGTCGGGAAAAGTTTAAAGTAATTTTGTTGATTGATTTCTGTAGTTGTGATAGAATTGCCTTCCAATTGCGTGTATTCACCTCTTAAACCAGCTTTAAAGGTCCATTTGTTGATTTCTTTGCTGTAACTTGTGTATCCGGCAAAAACAATCTCATCATATAGAAACTGGTTTGTCCTGTCCGGATTTTCAACCAGTTCGTCATTGATCTCATCTTCAAAAATAAGATTGCTGTTTGATTTTACCTTACCAAACTTTATGCCCATTTCTAATCCCTTTTCTTCATTCGTATAATCGGACTGGGCTGAAAAAAGCTGAATCTTTTGTGTGTTGTCACTAATAAAGCGCGTCTCCCGATACGGATTGTTGTCGGGCAAAGAAAATGAAGAAAAAATATCCTGATTCTCATTGCTGTAATATTGCGTATAATCAGAAGCAAACGAAATTTTTTCCTTTTCCCTGAATTTATGCTCATAAGAGAAATTATACGCATTGTTTCGGGATGTCTTTTTTCGTTGATTTTGGGTTATGTATAAAGAATCCAATTGTCCGTTGCGGTCATAAATATAGGTGGGAACATCATAAATGCCATTTACATTCGGAGTCAGTGATCCCGTAACACCAAAAGAGATCGTGTTCAGCGTGTCAATTTGATATTCTGAATCCAATCGATATGAATTTTGGGATGCTGATTTATTTTTTCTCCTTAAAACACTTTTCCAGACAGCATCAGTGTCGCCGGAATCGTCTAAATAGTGTACAAAATCTTCTCCTTCCCTGACATATGTTCCTGATCCTAGCGAATATCTTCCGGAAAGAGAAAGTTTTTCGCCTTTGTAAATATGGTTTGTAGAGACTATGCCTTTTGGATAAATGGATTGTATATAAGAACCAGAAACAGTTCCTTTATAACCTAGTTTAATATTTTTCTTCAATTTTATATTCAGTACTGTTGCTCCCTGAGCTTCATATTTAGCCGGTGGATTCGTGATTACTTCAATCGATTTGACATCTTCTCCATTGGTGTTTTCTAAAAATTGTTTCAGTTCATCTCCTGTCAGATAGACTTTTTTGTCGTTGATAGTAACAAGTATGCTCGTGCTTCCTCTTACTGTCAGGCCACCGTTTCCCATTGTGGTTACACTTGGAGTTTTGCCCAGGATTTCCCATGCATTATTATTGGAAAGTGAAGAATTTTCGACTGTGAATTCTAATCCGTCAATTTTTCTTTTAATAATGGGTTTTGATTTGATTATGGTGACATCATTCAGCATTTGCGGTGTTTCTTCCAAAATAATCGGAGAAAGTTCAGTATTGGTTTGCACATCAATATTGATGTATTTTTCTGAATGGCCCAATGCCATAATTTTCAAAAGATATTTTCCGTTTTCAATTCCCGTTATTTCAAAAAAACCTTTTTCATCTGTTTGGGTATTTTTATAAAGTAATGAATCCTGCGGTTTCAATAAGTTGACTGCTGCAAATTCAACAGGATTTTTTTCTGCGTCCAAAATTGTTCCTGAAATTCTTTGCTGTCCGGTTCCAATAAAAGGAAATAGTAAGAGTAAAAAAAGGTACTGTTTCATGATGATGATTTGTTTGCTGCAAATCTCTGAAACGGCTGTGGGATATTGGGTTAATGGACGGTTAACGATGGGTTAAAGCTATTTTGGAACACTATGTTAGTTATTAAAAATAATAATGACCTGCCGGTTTTTATGACAATCATTTCAGAATTGGGTTAATGAAGGGTTAATCCGGTAGATTTTTAAAAGTAAAATCATTTATTAAAGTAGATTTGTCATGTTAATTCTTTACATCATGCAAAAAAGAAAGAAAATTGCGTATTTAATCGGGGCTTGTATTTTTACGGTAATAGCATTAGCAGTCATTCAGGGCTATTTTATTTACAATACGTATAAACTGACAGAGAGGGAAGTCAATACTAAAATTAAAAAGCAATTAACAGAGCTTGAAGATCATCCAGAATTTGAGATGATAAAAGACAGCTGGATGGAAAACTCAGCAAAGTTTGCCAAAGAATATATCTATGAAAAAATATCAAAAAAAGAATACTTCAAACTGATTCAGAAAAGTCAGGATTCGCTTTCCAATGCTTTGAAAAAATACATGGATAAGAATAAGAAACCAGAAGATTATGATATTGGTTACAGCGATTATCTTACGTCATTAGCCATTATTAAAAACAATAAAATTGACACTATTTATGAAGGTAAAGCATTAATTTTTGATAATAAGATTAAAAGCAATAATGAGATTTATTCTTCGGGAGGGAAGTGGGAAAACAGTAATCAGTTTGATAGTCCTGATTCAGAAAAAACAGCGTATTCCATATTGTTGAAAACCCAGCAATTTTACAGTTTTGCAAGCTGGCAAAAAATAATTTTGACCCAGATGGCAGGATTACTTTTGTTCTCACTGGTTCTGATGTTTTTCGTGGTATATCTCTATTATCTCTCTATCAAAAATTTAATCAGCCAAAAACGTATTGCAGATATAAAAACAGATTTTGTCAACAATATTACGCATGAGTTTCAAACACCTCTGGCAACAATGGATATTGCCATTAAGACATTGCAGCGTAAAGAAGATGAAATGTCCGGTGAAGATTATAAAACCACATTGTCATTACTGGAAAGACAAAATAAAAGGCTGCAGAAGTTGTTTGTACAGGTAGCCGCTGTTTCCCTTACTCCGGTTGCAGATACAAGTTCGTCAATAGATATCGGCTGTCGGGAAATTAAGGAAATCATAGAAGATTTCAGACTTTCCAAGCCAGATATTGCAATTTTATGTCATCAGTTAAACGAGACGATTAATGTAAAGATGGATCGTTTTCATCTCAACACTATTTTAGTCAATCTTCTGGATAATGCTGTAAAGTATGGCGCCTCACAAATCGATATTGAAATGAATAGTGTTGATAATGATTTTTTACTGAGTATAAAAGACAACGGAAAGGGAATTGCGCAAAAAGAACATAAAGCCATTTTTGATAAATTTTACAGAGTAGAAAAAGGAAACCTTCACAACACAAAAGGCCTCGGTTTGGGATTGTTTTATGTAAAACAGCTCGTGGAAGTTTACAAAGGAGACTTAAAAGTGATTAGTGAAGAAAATAAAGGAGCGCTCTTTATAATATCCATTCCGTTATGATGAAACATATTTTATTAGTAGAAGATGATTCTGATTATGCTTCTATTCTGAAACAGTATCTGGAGTTTTCAGGGTTTAAAGTTACATGGGCAAAAAATGGCAAGGAAGCTCTATTGTCACTTCCTGCTGCTAAACCTGATATCTGTATTTTGGATGTTATGATGCCGGAAATGGATGGTTTTACTCTTGCTGAAAAAATGGTTGACAATTATTCGGAAACACCATTTGTTTTTTTAACGGCAAAATCACTTCAGCAAGATAAAATCAAAGGATTGAAACTGGGAGCAGATGATTATATCGTAAAACCTTTTGAAGTTGAAGAACTGATTTTAAGGATAGGCAATATTTTAAAACGATCCCAGAAAAGAGAAGATAAAGCGCTTTTGGAAAAGAAAATCGAAATAGGAACTTATACTTTCGACAGTGAAAATTATTTGCTCAAACATCAAAACATAACCCATCGGATTACAGAAAAAGAAGCCCACCTGATTACTTTTTTGCATGACAACCAAAATAAACTGATCAGAAGGGAAGAAATTCTAAGGGAAGTATGGGGAAATGAAGATTTCTTCTCAGGAAGGAGTATGGATGTTTTTATCAGCCGATTACGGAAATATTTTAAGGAAGATTCCAATATCTCTATTTCAAGTGTGAGAGGATTGGGTTTTGAATTTACCATTAACAACTAAATCAATTAAATTATGAAAATTATTATAGTACTTATTTTTATGACGATTAGCTTTTTAGCGAATTGCCAAAGCAGACCTGCAGTACCAAATACCCCAAAAACAATAACTAAAAGTTCCAGTACATCGGTTTCGATTCATAATTCAGATTCCTCTTATAGCTTAAAAGCGAATTTTGATTCTGATAAAAATGAAAAAGTAAAAACAATTTTAATCGATAATCTGGAAGCAAAATACCTGATATCCAAAGGAGAAACTTTAATTTGGCTCAAATCAGATGCTGATGAAACTGTTTATACGGTAACTTTTAAAAAAGGCAGTTTAAAAATAAATGTGGATAAAGAACTGAATTCCGGAAATGCGATTAAGAAATTTGAACTACTCGGAGATGAACTACGAGAGACGATTTCAAATTAAAACAAAAAAAATGCTTTTGACAATTGAGCCAAAAGCATTTTTTTATGAATTAAGGATTTCCTTTATACTTTTAATTTTCCTGATGCTTCAAGATTTCTTTCAATCGTATGTCCCGGTCTTGACCATTTTGGTTTTTCTCCAAGAGGAGCAAATTGAGAATCTTCTGCTTCAACAGTTTTAGGCTGTGATACTTTTGTGAAAGGTTTTTGTGGATTTAATCCCAACATTTCAAACATTTTCATGTCTTCGTGTACATCAGGATTAGGAGTAGTAAGCAATTTATCTCCTGCAAAAATAGAATTGGCACCTGCAAAGAAACACATTGCCTGACCTTCACGACTCATATTGGTTCTTCCTGCTGATAAACGTACCTGAGTGTCCGGCATCACAATTCTGGTAGTGGCTACCATACGTATCATTTCCCAGATTTCAACCGGTTTTTCATCTTCCATCGGAGTTCCTTCAACGGCTACCAAAGCATTAATTGGCACTGATTCCGGTTGTGGATTTAAAGTAGAAAGCGCTACAAGCATTCCGGCTCTGTCTTCGATGCTTTCTCCCATTCCGATAATTCCTCCGCTGCAAACCGTAACATTGGTTTTACGAACGTTTTCGATAGTTTCTAAACGATCTTCAAAAGCACGTGTTGAGATAACATCTTTATAATAATCTTCAGAAGTATCCAAATTGTGGTTGTAAGCATATAAACCTGCTTCTGCTAAACGCTGTGCCTGGTTTTCGGTAATCATACCCAAAGTACAGCAAACTTCCATATCCAGTTTGTTGATGGTACGTACCATTTCTAAAACCTGGTCAAATTCTTCACCATCTTTTACGTTTCTCCAGGCTGCTCCCATACAAACACGGGACGATCCGCTGGATTTGGCACGCAAAGCCTGAGCTTTTACCTGACTTACACTCATTAAATCATTTCCTTCAACGCCAGTGTTGTAACGGGCAGCCTGCGGGCAATAACCGCAATCTTCAGGACAGCCTCCGGTTTTGATAGATAGTAATGTTGATACCTGAACTACGTTCGGATCGTGTTTTTGTCTGTGAATTGTTGCTGCTTCATACAGCAGGTCCATCATAGGTTTGTTATATATGGCGATTATTTCGTCTTTGGTCCAGTTGTGTTTTGTAATGCTCATCGATGCAATTTTTTGATGCTTCAAAAGTAGTTAAATTGTTCTAATCAACCAATGCTGATTTCCTTAAATGAGTATTTGGCAGTTATTTTCAAAAAAGAAACACCCTAAAATCATATAATTATATTTTTTAATGATTTTAGAGTGTTTAATTGCTGGTTTTTATTTTAAAAAATTAATCGGCTGCATATTTATTGTTCCAATATAACATCATCATCATCGTCACTATTACGGAAGATGCAATTCCTTCAAACAGAAGACAGATGCAATAAGTTGGTACAGATGGATTTCCTCCAAACATGAAAGCTTCAGACAATGTTCCTACATAGGTGTCTCCTCCACGTGCATAACTGTAAACCAGCAATCCTAAAACGCTCATCGATACCCCCACGACTGATGTTGCCATCGCTGAAACTGCATTTGATACAAAATTGGTTTCTCCTTCACGAAGGTTCATTTGCATTGTTCTGTTGACACCATAGAATATAAAAAACACATTCAGGGTACGCAGATAAAATAAATCAGCTAAACCTAATACATTCATCAGTAAAAAATAAATAGCAATACCAAGGAATATTAAAAAACCATTGGTAATTTCTTTCGGTAATTTCATAGTGGTTATTTTTAAAAGGTTAATAGTAAATATTTGAAAAACAGTGTGGTATATCAAATTTACTAAAAAAACAAACACAATGATTTGTAAAATACTGAAAAGTAATTTAGAATTTTTAAAGGCTTAAAAATTCTAAAGCTTCTTTTTTATCTTCATTTAACTGAGCAGTTAGAAGAGCAACTGAATCAAACTTTTGCTCTTCACGAAGATAATGTAGTAATGAAACCTCGATATTTTGGTCATAAATATCACCATCAAAATCAAAAAGATTTACTTCAATAGTTTGCTTTTGGCCATTTACAGTTGGGTTGAAACCAATATTCATCATCCCAAAAACTTCCTTTTGACCAATAAAAGTCCTGACAACATATACACCGGTTTTTGGAATAAGTTTGTAATCTTCCTCAATTTGGATGTTGGCCGTTGGAAAACCAATTGTTCTTCCTAGCTGTTTGCCTTTTACGACTTCGCCCGTCAAAAAGTAGGTGTAACCCAGATACTCATTGGCTAAAGCCATATTGCCGTCCTGAAGAGCTTTTCTGATTTTAGTAGAACTCACGGAAACATCCTGTATTTCCTGAGCCGAGATCTGCTCTACTTCAAAACCATATTCGGCACCAAAAGCAATTAAATTATCAATATTGGCCGTTCTGTTTCTTCCAAAACGGTGATCGTGTCCAATAATTATTTTGTGGATATGAAACTGATCAACTAAAATGGAATGTACAAATTCTTCGGCAGTTAATCTGGAGAAACTTTCATTAAAAGGATGAATAACAAGGTTTTCAATTCCTGTTGCTTCCAATAGTTTTGATTTTTCCGGAATGGTATTCAAAAGTTTGATTTCTGATTTTTCCTGCAAAACCATTCTAGGATGTGGAAAAAAAGTAAGTACTAAACTTTCGTATTCTCCATTTTCAGTATTCTGAGTAATTCGTTCTAAGATTTTTTTATGGCCAATGTGTACGCCATCAAAGGTGCCAAGAGTCAAAATAGTTTTCTTGGTGGAATGAAAATCGTTTATAGAATGAAAGAGCTTCAAAGCAAATAATTTAAGATGATGCAAATTTATACTATCTATTTTAAATCTGATACTAACCTGAATTGATTTTTAAATAGAATACGTAAGATTTTTGTGAAAAAGAGCCAGCTCGTCTGTTTAAAAGAAATATCTGCCGATTAAAGATAAGAATTTGACTTAATTAATTTAATTTTGATTTATATATAATATTACCGGTTATGAAAAAACAGCTACTTTTTTTATTCATTATTTTTTGTTGTATTGAAGTTCAGGCACAAAGCGATGAATTGTGGAATAAAGTCAATTCCGTTTCCATAACAGGTAAGCCTAATGATAATCATGCAGTTCAGCAGAAAACGTATTATACCTTAAATGAAGTTTTTTTAAAACAAAAACTATCCAAAGCAACCGGTAAATCTTCTGCGAACAACACTTCAGTAATTACGATACCCAATTCTGATGGTACTTTGGAAAGATTCGTAATTTGGGAATCATCTAATTTTGAACCGGAATTACAAGCAAAGTTTCCTGATATCAGGGCTTACAAAGGGTATGGTTTAGATGACAGGACGGCAAAAATACACTTTAGTTTTTCTCCCATAGGAATACAGACAATGGTATTGCGCCACAATAAGGTTTCGGAATTTATTGAAAAAAACATTGAAAATAAATCAGAATATGTTTTGTTTACTTCGAAAAGCAGTAATCAGCTAAATGCTCCATTGTTGTGTAAAACAACTGCTTCAGGCAATCAGAAAAACACAGGCAAAACAGCAAAATCAGCAGCAAATGATAAGGTTTTAAAAACATTTCGCCTGGCTTTATCCTGCACAGGTGAATATGCTGCCTATTTTGGAGGAACAATAGCCGGGGCATTGACCGGCATGAATGCTACCATGACCAGAGTCAATGCCGTATTTGAGAATGATCTTGCTGTGAGATTGACAATTATTGCTGGCAATGATGCCGTAATCTATACTAATGCAGCGACAGATCCTTATTCTAATTCAGGTCCCGGTGCTGATGGTGCCTGGAATGCAGAGGTTCAGAATACGTTGACTACTGTACTCGGAAACAGTGCTTACGATATTGGACATTTATTCGGAGGTTCCGGTGGAGGAGGGGATGCAGGCTGTATTGGCTGTGTATGTGTAAATCCTACTTCATCAACCGATGGTAGTGCAAAAGGAAGTGCCTTTACTTCTCCCTCAGATGCTATTCCAGAAGGAGATACTTTTGATATTGATTATGTGGCGCACGAAATGGGACATCAGTTGGGTGCAAACCATACTTTTTCTTATGATATAGAAGGTACAAATGTAAATGTTGAACCGGGAAGCGGTTCCACTATTATGGGATATGCAGGTGTAACGGAAGATTATGATATTCAGGACAACTCAGATGATTATTTTGCTTATGCCAGTATTTTGCAAATTCAGAACAATCTTGCTACAAAATCATGTCCGGTCAGTACGCCTGTAGTAAATAATCCTCCAATAATTAGTGCTGGTGAAAATTATACGATTCCTTTTAGTACTCCTTTTATTCTGACAGGAACAGGTTCAGATGCAGATGGAGATGCTATTACCTATTGTTGGGAACAAAATGATAGTGCCACATCCACTTCATTAAGCAAAAGTTTTGCTTATCCGGAAAAACCTGACGGGCCAATGTTCCGTTCACTAGTTCCATCAGAATCTCCAATACGTTACATGCCAAGTTTGAGTACTGTGGTTCAAAACAGGCTGACAACCAAATGGGAGTCGGTATCATCCGTTGCAAGAACTCTTCATTTTACATTAACAGGCCGGGATAATAATGCTACCTTGAATAATACGCCTCAAACCAATACAGATGAGATGACAGTTGTTGTAAGTTCTACAGTTGGTCCCTTTCTGTTAAGTTCTCAAAATACTACTGATATTGGCTGGCAGAATGGCTCCGGTCAGACGATAACATGGAATGTAAATAATACGAATTCACTTCCAGGTTCATCAAATGTTGATATTAGGCTGTCAACAGACGGAGGCCTGACTTTTCCTGTTACTTTGGCTTCCAACACTCCAAATGACGGATCACATACAATTACAGTTCCCGCAGATATTACTGCTACCAATTGCAGGATTTTGATACAGCCAACAGGCAATATTTTTTATGCTGTAAATAAAAATCCGTTTGCCATAGGATACACCGCTAAAACTACCTGCGATTCCTATAGTTTTGGAAATTCATTTTCAATTCCTTTTGGAAATGCTTTTACAACTAAAACAGTAAATGTTCCCGCTTCAACAGGAACGGTTTCTGATGTTAATGTATCTTTGAGTGTTACACATTCCCGGATGTCTGATATTGAGATCGAGATCCAGAGCCCTAATGGAACAATCGTAAAATTATTCGATAAGGATTGCGGATCTAATACGACCCTATTACTGCAATATGATGATGCAGGCGCAGCGTCGTTGGATTGTTCATTAGCCACCAGTCAGATTGCGTTGCCTTCCGGATTGTTAAGTGCTTTTAATGGGGAGAATGCTCAGGGGAATTGGGTTCTGAGAGTTCGTGATGCAGTTTCGGGAAGTTTTGGCACCATCAATTCCGCATCAGTTGCTATTTGTAATCAGACTTTTACTCTGGGTGTTCCTGATACTGAGAAAACTTCAGATTTAATCCTGTATCCAAATCCTAATCAGGGAAGCTTCACGGTTCAGTTTGAAAGTGATTCAATTCATGCTGTTGAAGTTATAGTGCATAATGTTTTAGGAAAAAAGGTTTATGAAAAGAGTTTTGAAAAAACATACAATTTTAATCAAAACATACAATTGGAGAATCCATCTTCCGGCCTTTATTTTTTAACTGTTATGGATGGAAATCGAAAGTTTGTCAAAAAAATAGCGGTGAATTAAGTTTAAGAATGCGCCATGGCCATGCATACAATACTGATTTTGGCTCCGGGGATTTTTAATAATGCCCGGGAGCAGGCTTCAAGTGTAGCGCCAGTCGTGAGTACATCATCGACGATTAAAAAATGCTTGTTTTGATTTTCTTCTGAATTTGTGACATCAAAATTATTTTCAATGTTTTCCGATCTTCCCAAAAGATTTTTCTTGGACTGGGTCTTTGAGTATTTTTTACGATACAAAATTGAATCATCATAAGAAATATTTAAACCTTGACTTAAAGTTTTTCCAAAAGTGGTTACCTGATTATAGCCTCGTTCCTTAAATTTCTTTTTATGTAGCGGAACAGGAATCACAATGTCAAAAGGTGTTTTTAAGTCTAGCTCTTTTAAATCCTCGGCATACCAGTTTCCTAAAACAACACCAATTTCTTCCTGTCCTTTGTACTTTAAATTGTGAATGAGTTCCTGAACAATCCCTTTTTTATTAAAGTACAAAAGTGCTGATGCATGCTCAATCTCAATTTTACCGTAAAATTTCTTGACAGCTTCATTTTTTGGATCCAGGTGATATTGGGTTAGCGGCAATTCATGTCTGCAGTTGGTGCATAAAACAGTTTCATTAGTCATTAATAAACTGCGGCAGCCTGCACAGACTTTTGGGAAAAAGAGATTGATAAGATGTTTAAGCACAGTTGAATAATTTTTTAAAAATAGAATAATTCATTTAAAGAATAAAGTCTGGTTTTAGCGATAAAATACTATCGTGTTTTGAATAAATATAATCAAAATATTCATTTTAATCATATTATTTTTACAAGAAAATGCTTTTTTAGTGTTGGTTTTTTAAAATTGGACAAAAAATCAAATCATCGAATTAATCTTTTATATGAAAAATAGCTACTCAAAGTACTGTGTAATTTTAACGGTAATCGTTTTTTTAGTTTTTCAAAATCAAATAACAGCCCAAAAGAGTGGAAGCGTAAACAAAGTGGTTTTTAAAAACGGGCTGGTTGCAAAAGAGTTTTACTTACGTGCTGATCAAAAAATAGATAGTGTAAAAACCTATCATAAAGAGGGAGGCCTGAATGAAAAGTTTTATTATGATGATAATAATCAATTTCATGGAATCTGTGAGCAATTTACAACTGAAGGAAAACTAAAATCTACCTGGGTTTTTGTTCATGGAAATTTGATTCGTACCACGCATCATATAAAGGAGTCTAATCTTAAAAATAAAAAAACTGTCGAATTTAATTATGACAATATTGATAAAATGGATATGATCCTGAAAGGAAATCCAAATGATAAGCAGGCGATCTACAGCCGTGCAGCAAGCAGGGAATATCTTCAGAATAATGTTCTGGCAGAAATTGATTATTTAATCCTTAAAGCAGATTTAGAAAATATAAAAGCGACTTCTGTTATAAAAGACAAAATACAGTTAGAAAATTTCAATAAAACATTATCTGAAGTTTATAGCAGGCTTGGTTCAATATATTCAGGTTGGAATTATGCCAATATTGCTGTAGATTATAAGTTAAAAGCCATCAATACGGATCCAAAAGAAATCAGATTTATTTATAATTTAGGAAGTTATCTGGTTACTGAAGAAGAAGATTTTCGATTGGGAATTTATTTTCTGAATGAAGTTACAAAAGCTTTTCCTAATCATAATTTTGCACATTGGGTATTAGGATATAGTTATCTGGAACTCGAACAATATGACAAAGCGATCCAAAATATTAATATTGCTTTTGAAAATGAAGCGAATCTATATGAATATGGTTATGGAACCGCTGAGAGTGATTTAAGAACCATAAGAGGCCTGGCTTACCATAAATCAGGAAAAACGGATTTGGGTATTAAAGATCTAACCGAAGCTTTACGTATCAATGATAAGAATTCTGTAGCCAATAAATATATGGGTATTGTTTATCAGGATTTGGGAGAATCCCAAAAAGCCTGTGAATTTTTTCAAAAAGCAAGAACTTTAGGCTATGAAAAAAAATATTACAATAAGGAGCTGGAAAGTTTTATTAAAAAAACCTGTAATGCAAGCCAAAAGGCAATTGTTGAAACTGTTTACACCGGAACAAAAGACTTGCCTTTTATAGCACCCAATCCGGCAGAAAATACGGTTGAGGTTTTTAATTATGCCTATTCTGATTTTAATTACGAAATATACAATGCCCAATCTCAAAAATTGCGTCAGGGAATTTCAAATGATAAAATAATTCAGGTGTCAGGATTGTCTGCCGGATTTTATATTCTTATTATTAACCATCAGGGAAAATCGGAAACTTTTAAATTGATTAAGAAGTAGAAAATTTAAAATAGGGAACGATTTAAAGAAAATCAGGATTTATTTATAAAAATTTAATAATCAAGGGTCAATCTTCAGCTATTTTTCTTTTTTTTAAATTCACTTTTTATATTTTTGCACCACTATGGCAAAACAAGAAGATATATTTAAGAATGTGGTTTCGCACGCAAAAGAGTACGGATTTATTTTCCCGTCAAGCGAAGTATACGATGGATTGAGTGCAGTGTATGATTATGCACAAAACGGCGTCGAGTTAAAAAAGAATATCCGTGAATATTGGTGGAAATCAATGGTTCAGATGAACGAGAATATTGTCGGCCTTGATGCTGCAATTTTAATGCATCCCACAACATGGAAAGCTTCAGGACACGTTGATGCTTTCAACGATCCTTTAATTGATAATAAAGATTCTAAAAAAAGATACAGAGCAGATGTTTTAGTTGAAGATTATGCTGAAAAGCTTAATGTAAAAGCTAAAAAAGAAATTGAAAAAGCAAAAGCTCGTTTTGGTGATGCATTCAACGAACAGGAATTTATTACGACAAATCCCCGTGTAGTTGAATATTTGGCTAAAGAAAGAGAAATTTTGGCAAGGCTTGCAAAAGGGATGAGCGAAGATCTTCAGGATGTAAAAGCGCTTATTGATGAACTGGAAATTGCTGACCCGGAAACCGGTTCAAAAAACTGGACAGATGTTAAGCAATTCAACTTAATGTTCGGAACCAAATTAGGAGCTTCTGCAGATTCTGCAATGGACTTATATTTACGTCCGGAAACTGCTCAGGGTATTTTTGTGAATTTTCTGAATGTGCAGAAATCTGGTCGTATGAAAGTTCCTTTTGGAATTGCCCAAACCGGTAAAGCGTTTAGAAACGAGATTGTGGCAAGACAATTCATTTTCCGTATGCGTGAATTCGAACAAATGGAAATGCAGTTTTTTGTACGTCCGGGAGAAGAAATGAAATCATACGAATACTGGAAAGAAACACGTTTGAAATGGCATTTATCTTTAGGATTAGGAAAAGAGAATTACCGTTTTCACGATCATGAAAAATTAGCGCACTATGCCAATGCTGCTGCTGATATTGAATTCAATTTCCCATTTGGTTTTAAAGAATTAGAAGGAATTCACTCCCGTACGGATTTCGACTTAAAAGCACACGAACAATATTCTGGTAGAAAATTACAATATTTTGATCCGGAACTGAATGAAAACTATGTACCGTATGTGGTAGAAACCTCAGTAGGTTTAGATCGTATGTTCCTGGCCGTTTTTGCCACTTCATTAAAAGAAGAAACATTAGAAGACGGTTCAACAAGAACAGTGTTAAAATTACCATCTGTTTTGGCACCAACAAAGGCTGCTATTTTGCCATTAGTTAAAAAAGACGGATTACCGGAAATTGCCAGAAAAATTATTGATGAATTAAAATGGGATTTCAGTGTAGCTTATGATGAAAAAGATGCCGTTGGTCGTCGTTACAGAAGACAGGATGCTCTTGGAACTCCGTTTTGTATTACAGTAGATCATCAGACTATCGAAGATCAAACCGTAACCATTCGCCATAGAGATACCATGAAACAAGATCGTGTTGCTATAGCCGATTTGAAATCAATTATTGAAAATGAAGTTTCAATGAAAAACTGGTTGATGAAAATGTAAGTTTTTTAAGTTTCAATATATAAATCCCAAATTCCAATTTACGGAGTTTGGGATTTTTTTTTCCAACTACATTTTTATTAATATTGTAAGTAGTTTGTCAATTTTTTATAAATTTATATGTTTTTTTTTTAAAGAAATCTCACCAGAATTAATTAAGTAATCCCAAATATTTAATATTTCAAAAATGAATTACACCTACATTATTTTAGATGATGATCCCGAAAGTATTGCCAATACAAAGAAAATTGCAAATGAATTTTCTGAGCTTAATTTTATAGCTTCAGCACATAATGGTACTGATGGATTAAACCTGGTTTTAAAACATACCCCGGATTTAATTTTTCTTGAAATAGACCCGATAGATAAGGCCAGTGAATTATCTCTAAACCTTTTGAATGGATTATTAATGTATTTAAAAGAAATGCCAAAAATTGTTATCACAACAAAGAGTAAGGATTTGGCGTTTGACTGTATTCAGTATAAAGTAACGGATTACATACTGAAACCCCTGGCAACAATCGACTTTGTGAAATTAATTCATAAATTAAATAAATCTAACATTGAGGATGAGGTGCTCCTGGTACAAAATATTAAACCGAAAGAAAAACAGGAGGATGATGCAACTTTCGCGGCTAAAAATAGAAGGTCATTTATCTTATGTGTAAAATCATATGGAGATCACCGGTACATTGATTCGAATGAAATATGCTATTTTCAGGCAGACAATAATTCCACCGATATACATTTAAAAAACGGAGAAATGATTACGGCATTCAAAACCTTAAAACATTTTGAAACTGTTTTGTCTAATCCCTTCATTAGAATTCATAACAGCTATATTGTAAATCGAAATTACATTTCCAGAATCCATACCGGAAATTCATTATGTTATATAAAAAAAACTACCATCAAATTGCCTTTTTCAAAATCTTATAAGGCAAACATTGACTTTATAATTAGCGAATTTGCTAATGAAAATTACATAGAAACTTAAAAATAACCGTTCGCCCTGATTTGCTATCCATTCACTCATGAACGGATAGCATTGACCATAAACGCCTTTTTTTTAAGTTGTTGTTGAGGATAACTGTTTAGTTTTACAAAAGAATTCCAATAGAAATGGAATAAAAAAAAGTAAAAAAATAACAAAAATAAAAATCCCACAACATGAAAAAATCAATCGCAACAATCGCATTATTTACTTTAGCATTAGTAACAACTTCTTTTACTACAATGGAAACTTCAGCAGATCTATCAAATACAGTAAGTATGGATCCTCCAACTGGAGGTCAGAATAGTGGTGGTGTTGGAGGAGGTGTGAGAAAGCAGGATTTCTCTTCAGCTAATAATGCAGTAACAGTTAAAAGTATCCAATTAAATAATACTTCAACTGATAGTCAGTCAACAATCAGTAATAGAAAAGTGGACTAATACAATCCAAATAAAAAATTATTTAAGCTGTCAATTTTTGGCAGCTTTTTTTATGTCTATAGTTTTAGTATTTTTGATTAAAACTCCAGCTTCGATTGAAAAATAATTACCCTATATTATTTCTGTTGTTTATTATTTTTTTTGCCTGTAGCAAAAAAGATGAACTGAACAAAAATACTGAGTCGTCAATTGATAGTCTTCCTATCTATTTGTCGCTGGCAAATGATGTCAATTTACCATTCCAATACAAACAGCAATATAACAAAAAGGCATTTTCTATTATAATAAACCAAAAGGATGATTCACTCAACAAAGTAAATTTATTCAAAATTGCCAATCGGTATTATAATATGAGTGATTGGGAAGGTTATCAAAATACAACAAATTTAATTCTGGAAAGGTCAAAAAAAAGTAATGATTCCGCTCATATGGCTAAAGCTTATGTTTATTTAGGGGATTATTATAATTCTAAAGCAATTTCAGATAGTGCGTTTAAAAATTACTACAGGGCAGAAAAAATATACCAACAGATCAACGACCAATATAATCTTGCTAAAACTTTCTTTAGTAAAGCGAATCTCCAATTTGGGGAAGGAGACCTTTTTGAAAGTGAAATTACCGTTTTTAAAGGATTAAAGATTTTAAAAGGACTTAATAATGTAAATGATCTTCTTTATAATTCGTATAATCTTTTAGGAATACTATATAACGAAAGAGAAGAGTATAATAAAGCACTTGAATTTCACAACAAAGCATTGAATATCCTTAATGATAATTCTATACCTCTCGAACTGCAGTTAAAAGCGATGTCATTAAATAATATTGGATTTGTTTATGTCAATATGAATAATTATGATCAGGCAAAAATATATTTTCAAAGGGGTTTGGAAGAAAAAAACCTGTTTAAGGAAAACCCCGTACAATATGCTATGCTTCTTGATAACTTAGCGTATTCGAAATTTAAATTAAGAGAATTCCAAGACCTTCCGAAACAATTTTATCAGGCTTTGAAAATTAGGGACAGTCTAAATCTTACTTCGGGTATCATACTCAATAAGATTCATTTATCAGAATATTTTGCACATACTAGGGATACTTTCAAAGCTGTTCAATATTCGAAACAAGCTCTTATTTTATCCAGAAATTCTAATAAATTTCGGAATACTTTATTGTCACTTAAGCAAATAGCTTTGGTTGATCCTAAAAAAGCATCAACGTATTCAAAAGAATATATTGAAATAAATGAAAAGTTGCAAAAAGCAGAAAGAAAAATGGGGGAAAAATTTTCCCGTATAGAATATGAAACTAACGAGATAAAAGATAAGAATGTAATCTTAAATACTCAGAACAGAACATTGATTTATGTATTTAGTATCTTAGGTTTGTTGGGAATCTTTTTTTTCGTTTATAAAACGCAGAAAGCAAGACACAGGGAGCTTCTTTTCAAGCAGCAGCAGCAGGTAGCAAATGAAGATATCTATAATTTGATGATTTCACAGCAGAATGCGATTGAAGCTATCAGGATTCAGGATAAAAAACGTGTCTCACAGGATTTACATGATGGAATTTTAGGCAGAATGTTTGGTGTCAGAATCAGTCTGGACAGCCTGGATAAACTGGATGAGGCAACAGCAGTTGTAAAACGTAAAAAATATTTATCTGAATTAAAGGAAATTGAGCAGGATATCCGCGAAATTTCTCATGATTTAAATAAGGAAAAATCAGAGGTAATCAATAATTTTGTGGCCATAATTGAAAAATTATTGGATAATCAACGAGCAACATTTGATTCAGAATTGATTTCGAATATAGATTCAAGTATAAAATGGGATTTGGTAGGAAATTCAATTAAAATAAATCTGTATCGGATAGTCCAGGAAGCATTACAAAACTGTAATAAATATTCAAAAGCTAACACGATAAAAATTGAATTTAAAAATGAAGTCGATTATTTGTTTTTGATAATAAGCGATGATGGTGTTGGATTTAACATAAACAGGGTGAAAAAAGGTATTGGACTTCAAAATATTTTTTACAGAACAAAGGAATGCAATGGGGAAGTTGATATTAAATCCCACAAAGGAGATGGAACCATAATAGTAATCAGGATCCCAATTGATCAAAAAATAAAGCTAAAAAACAATGACACTTAACAAAGATTCTGAAATAATAAAGAAAAACATATTAATAGTAGACGATCATCCTTTTATTATTGAAGGGTATAAAAATGCTATTACACGATACAATGCTGATCAATATGAGTTTTTCATCGCTCAGGCGAAGGATTGTCAGTCTGCGTATGAGATTATAATGAATGCAGAATCTCCTGCTTTTGATATTGCTTTTTTAGATATCAGTATGCCCGCTTATGATGAAAAGGAAATATTTTCGGGAGAGGATCTGGCAAAACTGATTATGGAGCAGATTCCCAATTGCAAGATTATACTACTTACTATGTATACCGAACTGCTGAAGATAAAAACCATCATCCGGACCATTAATCCAAACGGACTAATTATTAAAAACGATTTGACCTTTGATGAGCTACTTCTTGCTTTTGATAACGTAATCAAGGACAAAAAGTATTACAGCCAGTCTGTCGAAAAAATGCTTAGCGAGTCTACTTTTGATTCGATTGAAATCGATGAATTTGATAAACAAATCCTTTTTCATTTATCCAAAGGAACCCGGACAAATGAAATTCCGCACTATATTCCAATTTCCTTGATTGCGATTGAAAGACGAAAGAAAAACTTAAAAGAACTGCTTAAAATAACCTCGGGTTCAGATGAAGAATTAGTTAAAGAAGCCCAAGTCAAAGAACTTTTTTAAACAAATAAAGACATCCAAAAGATGTCTTTATTTGTTTAAAAGTGCAAAAAGTTTACTCTGTTAACGCATCCCAGCCTCTTGCTTTTAAAGCAATTTTTGTATTGGCGCGTGTTACCAGATGAATTCCCTCACTTTCATCGGCCATGTGACCAATGATTGAAAAATTCGGATTTCCTTTTATTTTATCAAAGTCATTAATGTCAATTGTAAAAAGCAGTTCGTAATCTTCTCCGCCGTTTATGGCAACGGTTGTGCTGTCAATATTAAATTCCTCGCAGGTCGAAATAAACTGTGGATCCAGCGGCAATTTATCTTCATACAAATTACAGCCCACTTTTGACTGTTTGCACAAATGGATAATCTCAGAAGACAATCCGTCTGAAATATCAATCATCGAAGTTGGTTTAATTTCAAGGGCATGTAATAACGTACGGACATCTTTTCGTGCCTCAGGTTTCAACTGACGCTCGATTAAATAGGTGTAAAGATCCAAATCAGGCTGGCTGTTCGGATTTACCTGAAATACCTGTTTTTCGCGTTCCAAAACCTGTAATCCCATATAAGCGGCACCAATATCTCCGGTAACAACTAATAAATCGGTTTGTTTGGCTCCGTTTCTGTAAACGATTTCATCTGCGTCTGCTTCACCGATTGCCGTGATACTGATAATTAGTCCTTTTTGCGATGAGGTGGTATCACCTCCAATAACGTCTACTTTATATTCGTTTGCGGCGTGTGTAATTCCTTCAAATAATTCTTCTAAGGCTTCGAGAGGAAAACGATTAGAAACGGCCACAGAAACCGTTATTTGCGTTGGTTTTGCGTTCATGGCGCAAATGTCAGAGACATTGACTACAACTGATTTGTAACCTAAATGTTTTAGCGGCATGTACGCCAAATCAAAATGTACGCCTTCAATCAATAAATCGGTCGAAACAACTACTTTTTTGTCTTTAAAATCAAGAATAGCAGCATCATCGCCAATACTTTTTAAAGTAGACTCTTGTTTAACATCAAAATTTTTGGTTAAATGCTCTATCAAACCAAACTCGCCTAATTGCGCTATACTGGTACGTTGTGGGTTTTTATCTTCAATCATGTTGTGTCTTTATTGCTTTTTTGGTTTATACCAGGAATGCAAAGGTACGAAGTTGAGGATTTAATAACTATAAACGGAGTTTGATTATTTTCGGCATTCTTAATTCCCGTCTTCATTATAAATATTGAATTTGTCAAACGAAATAATTCCAAAATCTTTTGAAGTTTTCATTTTGTCAACATCAGGAACTAATGCTTCAGCATCAGGCTCGTTGCTTTCATTTAATTTGTAACTTATATAATGGTCTTTATAAAGAAACCAGTTTTTCTTTGATCGATTGTACTTAAATGTTATCACTTGTTCCCAATGTTTTCCTCCTGCAATTCCGTGTTCAATTGAAAAATAACGATTTTTAATTGTTGTTCCTGTAAACGGGTCTCCAAAAACACCGCCACAGTCAATACAATAAGCGGCATTGTCATTTCTATAGATAAGTTTGTATGAATTGTGAGGCTGCCCTAAAAGTAACAATAAGGGGCGTTTGTCAGGCTTAGATTCGTTATAATTTGAAGTTGTTTCTTCGGTATTTTTTCTAAGAACCAATATTTTATCGGTCAAACCATCAAGATTAGCGTCTCCGGATGATATGTTAATTGCAGAATAATTTTTCGGAATAAAAGCTTTCAAAACTTCAGGAACGGAATCAATGGTTTTATTAAAAGTTTCGTGTTTTCTGGTTTTGTTTATCTCGTTTGTGTCTATTGTCGTACCTGTTGATTGTCTTTTGTAGTCAATAGTGGAAGCCAAAGTTCAATGTTTTCATTGTTTGTTTTCTGTCCACAAGAAACCAAAACCAATAAAAATCCCAAAGTAAAAAGTTTATTCATATTTATCTTTTGTTTGAAATTATACTGTTTCGCTGCTTAAGTGCTGTTTCGACTGCTAGCGGAGTTTTTCTATTAAATATATTTTCTTGAGAAACGAAAAATTTTCTGGACGCCTAAAGCCCAATGTCATATAGTCAAGCATTATATAGATTCTATATTTTAAAATTATCAAGGTTGCTTTTTGATTTTAAATGGCTTTATAGAGCTTGTGAACTGTATGGTTTGAGGAATGGTTTGATATTTATCAAGAACCCCAATTGCCGTACATCCTACCCCGGTAGTTTGATAGTCGAAATTGAATGTTACACCATCCGATTTGATCAGCTGATATGTGTATTTTGCCTTTGACAAATTTTCGGTGCTGTAATTATAGCAATTGAAATTAAACGGTTCCGTTGCCGAAAACTCCATTCCGATTCCTTCAGCATTTGTCAATCGCACATAGCGGTTGTCGGTGCGCAAGCCACAATCCTGAGGCAGCAAATACGGTACAAACATCGCATCAACTGTCGACTGATAATGCCCGATTCTATAGCCGGTTTTACGGTCTGGATAATTCTCCTCCGGCCCACGTCCAAACCATTCTACATTTTGCATTTTATCATCAAAAACCCATTTTGTTCCAATTCGTGGCAACGAGCTAGGCATTTTTCCATTTGGATTAATCGTGTGCTGCAAACTAATTTCACCATCGGGCGAAATGGTGTATATCATCTCATTTTCGAAGCCTGCCCCTGAATTTCCAAAAAGAGCAATTTCACGAATACTCACAATTACGTTTTCACCCATATTTTCTACGCCAAATGATTCCAGTTTTGACTTCATTTTATCCAGACCGATGGTATACCAGGAAGTGGCAACCATCCTTCCGTAGCCCTCGGCTCTGGGAAATACATTTACCGCAGGATAGGTCCAGTCGTCCTGTTCGTTTGCCAGAGGGGCGCGCCAGACATTGAGTTGTGCTCCCTGTTTGAGCAATTCTGTACCCATGTATTTCATGGAGTACAATTGTCCATCGGCTTTATTAAAGGTATAATCGAAATTTACTCCGGATACAATCAAATTTTGCTCAATATCTGTCACTTTTAAAGGATTGGTTTGATCCTGTGCCAATTTTTTATCGGCAGGTACAATCCATGGCAATTCTAATTGATCCCAACACAGTTCAAAACCTTTCGGTACCAATTGTGTAGCTTCTTTCGAATGAAAACTAACTGTTACCAAATAGGTTGCGCCGACTTTCAGCTGAGGCTTTGGGATAGGAAGAGCGTAGGTTTTTTTTGCTTCCGGTTCGACATCTGTTTCCAATTTTCCGGAAGCTATTGATATTCCGTTTTCCTCCAGATTCCAACGTGCTTCAAAGGCATTTGTATTGGTGAAAAAGTTTCGGTTCTGCACTTCAATTTCCATTTTTTCGACATTGCTCCACTTTACAGAAATGGGTTGAGCCGACTTTTTAATTTGCCACATTTCCGGCTCCGGAACCCGATCAGGCCAAATACTTCCATAGGTGCGTGCACCAATTCCATAGCTAAAAAACTCTCCCTCTTTTTTCTCCTGTTCAAAATCGAGCCACAAAGCTGCACTGTTTTTCAAGTCTGGTTTTGCTGTAAATAAATCATTGATTTCAATCGCTTTAGGAAAAATACCCACCTGATCGATAATGGCATCACATAAATAAACCGAGGTATGCTGTCCCTGTGTCTCGGTATTCTTGCCCACATTAAGAGGAAAAGGGAAATTAGTAATATTCCCTGTGACAGGGGTTTCGCCCAACTTTTTGTTATCAATAAATAATGATATGGTTTTTCCATTATAAATACCTGCCACGTGATGCCAGTTTTGTGTCCAATCTTTGGGTAATTCACCACGTACAACTGTTTTTTTCGAAGTGTATATATAGAAATCGAGCGAGTTTTCACCAATTTGCTGCAAACCAAATTGATTGTTTCCTTTGGTTAGCAATGTTCCCCCCATTTTCATTAAATCGCGTGGAAAAATCCAAAACGAAACCGTTAGTTCATTACCGGAGATTTCAATTTTTTTATCCTGAAAAACTTCCACCCACTGGTCGTGACCATTCAGATCAATACCTTTTCCATCGTGTCCGGCAACCAGTTTGGTGCGTCCCATGATGTGAGTTGGGACTTTGTTTGGTGAAGAATCTGTCAATTTGCGAACTGGCTCACGCAGTCCGGGACTCACGAAATCCCAGATTGCTCCGCCCATGATGCGTGGATACTGGTAAATCACATCCCAATATTCGTCCAGTCCGCCACCTGCATTTCCAGCCACCGAAAGGTATTCGTCCATAAATGATGGTCGCGGATCGACACTTTCAGGAACCATCCCCACCTGATTTTTGAGGTCAAAAGGTGATGGGTAACGTGGGCCGATAATCTCTTCGCAGGAATGCGCAAAAGCATTTCCGCCATACATCCAATATCGGGTAGTATCGTATTTACGTCCTTCATCAATCACGGAACAAATATTTTTGCCTTCGCCGCTTTCATTCCCCGCGCTCCAAAATAGAATGGAGGGATGATTTCTGTCGTGCAACACCATTTTGCGCACCCGCTCGCGGTACATGGGTTCCCATTCGGGTTTATCGCTCAAATATTCAGTGGCATGTGCTTCATTTCCGGTTTCATCGATGATGTAAAACCCATATTCGTCTGCCAATTCCAGATATCTTGAAACCGGCGGATAGTGTGATATGCGTACACAATTTATATTGAATTGCTTCAGTATTTCAAAGTCTTTCCTGATGGTCGCTTCATCCATCGTGTGCCCCAAATCGGGGTGTTGCATGTGTGTATTAATGCCGTTAAGTTTGATGGCTTTTCCATTCAGATAGAAAACCTGATGACGAATTTCAGTCTCTTTAAAACCAATGCGACCGGCAATTATCTCTTCGGTTTTACCTTTGCTGTTGATTAATTCCATTGTTAAGCGGTAAAGATTGGGCGTTTCTGCGGTCCATTTTTTGGGATTTAATACATCTGATGAAATAGTAATAATTTGCTTGTTGTCAGCAGTTATTTGAACTGCATCAGAAGTAAAATTCTGAACCAGCACATTGTCTGAATTAAACAGCGAAGCTCGAACCTTGTATTTCTGTTTATCGGCTTTTGATTGGTTGTTTACTGTAACCTGCAAATTTAGTTTTGCATTCTTATAATTTTCGTCAAGATCGGTAGTCGCATACCAGTCAAAGATGTGTACATCCGATTTTGCATACAGCCAAACATCATCGAAAATACCAGCCAGGCGCCAGTAGTCCTGACTTTCAAGATATACACCATCTGAATATTTAATTACGTTTACGGCAATGGTATTTTTTCCTGGTTTCAGGAAACGGGTAATATCGTATTCAGCAGGCTCTTGCGCACCTTCGTTGTAGCCAACTTCCTGTCCGTTGATCCAGACAAATGATGCCGAAGCGGTTTTCTCCATGCGTAAAAAAATGTGTTTGCTTTTCCAGTTTGCCGGTAGGTTAAATGTTTTTCGATACGAGCCAGTCGGGTTGTATTCACGAGGGACAAAAGGCGGATTGGAATGAAACGGATGTGCAACATTTCGGAAAAAAGGATCGCCAAAACCCTGCATTTCCCAGTTGGACGGAACTGTAATTTCAGACCATTTCTGATCATTAAAATTTGATGTAAAAAAGTTGTTTGGGGTACCTTCCGGAGTATTGGTAAAATGGAATTTCCACTTTCCATTCAACGAAAGTACATTCTCGGACTTAAATTTCTGAAGATTTAATGCTTCACCAACCGATTTTAAAGGAATGCAAACTGTGTGACCTTCAGTCTGATTGAGTTCAAATACCTGTGTGTTTTCGATGAAAGGATAAACGTTAGAAAAATTCGATTGCTGTGCTGACATTGTAAAACTTGCCAGAGTAATAAATAAACCAATTATTTTTTTCATGCTCAATTATACGTTTTTATTTTGATGGTGGTGTATTTTTTTAATATAACCTATATATGAAACACACTAAAGTCTAATTTTACTGATAAGTATTTCCTTTAACTTTTTTAGTAAATTTCAATTGTTAACTGGAGAACACGAATCCATTCTCTTGCTTTTCTTTCAGAATTTTTTTTACATCTTCGATAACTACTTTTTTAGGTTTAATGTCAACATTTATCTTTGTGTGCTCAGCCTTTGTAATTGGCGATAACGTTCTGGTACTAAATCGGGTTGGGACTAAATTAAACCCTATTTTCTGATTTGCCAAATCATCCCAATACAAAAACAACTTTCCATTAAACCTTTTTTCCCAAATCCGTTGTAGTAACTTTTACCTACAGTTATTTTTCCGTTTCAATTTTGCCATAATACTGTAATTACAAACTCTGTTTTCTACATATTCAATTTTATATTCTGATAGAAGCTGTACAATTATTTCTCTTGTTTCTTCTTCCTTAAGACCAATTATTTCTCCAAGGTCAATTTCATTTATCCGACCATTATTTCCTATTAATGCTTTATAATATGTTTCTTTATTTTTCATTTGTTGTTATTTTTTTACTGCTATCATCATATGTGGACTAAAAGATAGAAGAGAGTTGTCATTTTCTGTTATTTTTATCAGTTCGTTTAATGTTTTTCTCTTTGATTCATTCATCATGTTGCTGAAATAATCGTTATCCAACCAAGCTATTCCTTCAACTGCATATGTGTTAAGATAGGTCAAGTCTTGATTTATAAATTCCCTTTTAAGTTGTTCGGGTTTATGATAATATGCTTCAGCCAAAAGCCAAGGAAAATCTTCGGGCTGATTATGTATTCCAGTCGTTAATTCTTCCTTGCACATTGCAAAAAATGTTTTTTTATGAATTAAACCATTTAAAAGACCTACTAAGGTTGATGCAGTATGATTAATCGCAAAACCTAGTATAATCCCATCATTTTTTAGAACTCTTTTAGCTTCGGAAATTGTTAAATCTCTATCTTCTTGCTTTTGAAGATGATACAGAGGACCGTGAAGTATTATTAGGTCAGCATAATTATTTGGAAAATCTAATTTTCGAGATTCTCCCAAGTGAACAGAGAATTTGTTTTTTAATTTATTGGCACGAGTTTGAGCTATTTTGATATGTTTAGAAACGGGTTCTATTAGATGAACCTGATGCCCTTTTTTAGCAAGCCATTCGGAATATTTTCCCGTTCCACCTCCAATATCAATAATTTTTGAAGACGAAAATGGAATATATTTTTCTATAAGTGTTTTAATTCTTTCAAATTCAAATATGCCCATTCCTTTATCAAGTCTGGTTTCTTCCGATGCTTTATTATAAAATACTTCTATGTTTCTGCTTATTAACTGTTTACTATTCATTTTAATCATTGTGTTACTATCACAATTTAAATGTAAAATACATTATAAAGTGATCACTCAATCGATTTTAAATCAATTGATGTTTAAGTTTTGTTTAAATAAAGGAATATTATTATCTACACGTTAAAAATCAGAAGATTTCTATGTGTTAATTACTCGGTTTTTGAGTAAGTCTTTTGAGATAAAGACTTTAGATAATATTTAGATATAGTATAACAGATTGCGAAGATAGAAAATTTTAATTATTTTTTATCGGTTCTAATGTTGTTATTGCAGCCAACGTTCTCGCGCTACAAGCAGTTGTGAATTAAGGAAGCCAGATGTTCGGATAAACACAAATTTATGCGGCACAAGACTCCAAACATTTGGTCGATTGGCGATGTGTCCGATTAAAAAAGCCTAAATTTTCGGTTAATTTAATCTTTCAACTCCTAACATTTTTAAATTAAGTCTAAGCACGCCATTGCTAAACGACAGTTATGCATTGTTATTCTATGGAGATATCTTTACTTTCAGTTACTTTAGGAATATAAATAAGATAATCATAACCCTTTATAACTCTCGATAAATATACATCATCTACTTTTAGCTTGTTTTGTAAAATAGATTTCTTTAAAGGTCTTAAATCAAAACAGTACCATTGTTCATCATTTACCATATTTAGAAATGGCTTAAAACTAGTGTTGTCATTTTCGTCCTCTCCTTTTCCTACAACCATTATATGTAACGATTTCCTAAAATTCGCCTCTTCAATATTAGAAATTAAGCTGCCTATATCATATAAATCGGTTTTTGTTAATATGGTTTCCCCTTTTGGCAGATGATTCGCACCAAATTTGAAAAGATTTTTTTTGTTATTCCAATCAGACATTTGGGTTAGCAAGATGTTTTTCATCAATTGAATTCTTAAGGGATGACTTCTTTTAGTATAAATTTCTCTACTTAACTTAAATGCTTCGATTTGTTTTCGCTCTTTGTCAGAAAGTTTTAACTTCAGCAACAAATCTAATTTTTGAAGACAATCTTCAGAAAGCATGTAGTATTTTTCCAAACCCTCTTTAGATTCAGCTAGTTTCGAATTATGAAGCATTTGGTCATAAATCTCAATCACTTTTTTATTTTTCGAAGTTTCTTTTAAACTTGAAATTATCATTCTATCTGCAGAAACGCTCATTTGTTCGGCACCATATATTTTGGTATTACGTTTAACGAGATTCTTAAACAAAGCAAATTCGGGTTCATACTGCAAAAAAGAAAAGTTGGTATAATATTCTTTAACAAAAGAATTAAGCTGTTTAGTAGATAGCGATTTAATTTTTGTTTCGATTAAATCTACTGAATAAGGATCAACCTCAAGAAAATAGTTGTCAAACTTAACCTCATTGATAATAGCATTTGTGAAATAAGGAATTTCGTTCGTAAAATGAATTTCTCCCAACAAAACAGAATTAGATTGTTTTATTTCGTCTAGTAAAACATTCCATCCTTTTCCCTGAAATGAAATGTTTTTATCAATTTGGAAAGGAAAACCATTCTTTTGAACTAAACTGTCAAGTACTATATTTTGAGCATAGTAAAAATTTGTAATGAATAATGTAAGAAGTAAGAATGTTATTTTTTTCATTTTTTATTATCTTTTTTTATTTTGTTTTATTGAAGTTGTATTATACACGTTTTTAGGACTGCAGCGATTTTGGGACTAAATTAAGATTATTCTTCAGATTTGCCACTTTTCGATAGCGAATAGCCAAAGTAAATCATTCAAATACAAAGGCAAATTCCATTAAGCCAATTGCCCAAATCCGTTGTATCAGCTTATAGCCGTTCGGTTTTATTGTGGTAACGAATATGTTTCCCAAAATTGGTTGTTGTAATTTTTTGATAGGAATGTATCCTGTTCTTCTTTGAATTGGATTAAAGTTGGATTCAAATTATTAAAATCACTCCAAAAAGAATTTAATTCTAATTCAAAAAGCTTTGATTTATTTTCATTATTAACTATTCTTCCGGATTGAATTATTTCGCTTTTTGCCAGATAATAAAAATCATTTATTTTGCTGTAATAAGTAGTAATGGACTCTTTTAATAATTCCTTTTTGATATATTTTTTGTCCCAACCATATAATTCAAATTCTTGATTAACTTCCTCCTGATTTTCTTTTGGTTCCCAATTTTCGATAATTTTCATAATTGCGAAATCTTCTTTGTTAATATATATTGTGCCTGAATAATTGGTACGCAGAGATCTATTTGTATAATTATAGTGGTCTCTGTCTATGTTGAATTCTATGACATAAACCGGCTTATTTTCATAAACTTCATTTTCGCTTTGCGAGAATTCAAACTTTTTGAATTTTCTGTTTTCTAAAAAACGAGAGTACATTACTGGGTTATTATAAGTCAGGTTCCTGAAATTTCTAATATTTGTCGGCTCAAAATCATTCTTTGCATTCCATTTAATTTCTTCTAATAATTTTGTGTTTCTATTGCTGTTTTGGCTGTAGCCAAAATCATATTGCTTGAAAATTAAATCTAAATTTAATTTTACTTCTCCTTCAACATTTACTGAAATATTTGAATACATTTTTGAGTTAAAAGCAAAATCCGGATAATTCGTTTTAATATTATCAATTACTTTTTTTATAATTTTTATATTCTCCCTTTTATTATTTACAATTTTAACTTCCTTAAGAAGAATGGGCTTTTTATCTCCTTTTATGTTTGCTTTTTTAAAATTATTAATATCAAACTTATTTGCTTCATTAACTATGTTTTCTTCTGTTCTTAAATTTGAAGTATTTTCACTTTCTATAAAAACTGATGCAGTAGTATTGCCGAAAAACAGATAACCGTCATGAACTAAATCCAACCTTAAGTCAATAAAAGTCTCTGGACTAAAAAATCTGGTGGATTGTTTTTGCTTCATTTCGTCCTGATTAGATGAAATAAACAAATGAGTGCTTTTTTTGTTCCTCAGATAATATTCAAATGAATTTTGAGCAATAATTGTATTTTCCCATTTCCCATTTATGTAAATCGAATCATAAGCCGTTACTGCAGCTAAACTATACATTTTCCCTTTGAGTGCTTTCTTAACATAAGAGCCCATTGGAACAAATTCTTTAATAATTGGTGCATTTATTGAAGACATATCGTTAGCAAAATGTTGATTGGCTCCCCAGCAGATTATTTTTTCATTAGGATGGTTTTTTATATAAGCCAGAAGATTATCAGCCATTTGTTTGTCACGAATGTTATCTTCGGCTGTTGTATTGAATGTACTTAAAATGGACAATTTTTTATAACTGCTTTCTCCCATTGAAAGCAGGTTTTCAATAATTTGCATCCAATAAAATTGTTCTTCATTTTTTTGTTTTTTAGAAACCATTTCCAGTGTTTTAGAAAGTGCATTTTTAAATTCACTATAACTAATGTCTTTTTCATCAAAAACACCATAATACATTGACTCCATTTGTAATTCAAAATCTTCTTGATTTAAAGTTATTTCAATCTGATTTTTATTGCAGAACTCGTATAAATCCTTAATTAATTTTTCTTCACCATATTTTCCTGTAATTTGATTATCAAAGCCAAATAATTTTAAATTACTTTTATTCACTTCATAAAAATCAATAAAACTTTGAAATTCTTTTGTTTTACTCCAAATTTGGAATAATGATTTACCCAATGCTTCTTTTGTGCTTTTACCATTATTTATATCCTCTTGAGCTTTCCAGACATCGTAAACTCCAGATTCAAATGCAATTGTATTAAATCCCATCTCTTGATGAAGATACTTCACTATTTTGGTTTTCATTTCAAATACATTTCCATCAAAGTGCGACTTTTCTCCAAGCATCACTACTTGGATCCCTTTCAATTCCTCTTTTAAAAAAGAAAAATCTTCTGCATTTGGATTTTCAGATAATGGTACTGTTTTGGGATCAAAATTTTGTGCAGAAGCACAAAAAAAAAGTAAGAAAAATATAAAATTTGTTATTCTTTTCATTTTTAGATTTTAGTTCTGTTTTTTTTGCTCGGTCGTAAAAAGACAGCTAACGTTCTGGTGCTAAAGCTGGTTTGGGACTAAATTAAGCACTGTTTTCGGATTTATCAGTCACCCCAAATACAAAGGCCAACTTTCCATTAAGCTAATTTCCAAATCCATTGTAGTAGCTGTTGCGTAATGGTTTATTTATTTCATTTTATATTAGGTAGTGTAAACTCTTTGTTATAAATAATATTTGTTATATTCTCAACAAAGATGTTAGCTGGAATCCTTTCTCCATTTGTGGAATACGCAATTGATATTTGATCTTTTGGATTATAAATAAGTCTGGAATGTGAACCAAGCACGTCGCCACTGTGTCCAAAAAAGAAATTTTCCCCATAAGGAAATAGTGCCAACCCTCTACCCCAATCTTCTTTTCCAACAATAGGCTTCATTAATTCTAACGTTTCTTTTTTTATAAGCTTATATTGGAACAAACTAGTGATAAGAGTGTTCATATCTTTAGTCGTACTTGCTATATCTCCAACACCTATTACGTTTGAGTATTCAATATCTTTAATTTCCGTCCAGTTTTCTATAAATTTATAGGACTTAAATGTGTTAGTAGGATTTGATTTTATGGAAGCGAAATTGTTCAGATGTAGTGGTTTGGTAATTTCTTGGATGACTATTTTATTATAGTCTTTTTTATATTTTTGTTCAATAATCATTCTCAACAAAATATACGCTGAGTTTGAATATACCACTTTTTCATTTGGTTCAAAGCTTATACCCTGTGTCTCTATTTCTCTAAAAATTTCTTTATCAGTTGCTTTTTCAATTACCCAAATCACACCATTTTTTATAGCAAAATTTCCTAGTCCACTTGTGTGTTCTAGTAGATTTTTAATAGTTATCTTTTCTGAATTAGGTATTTCCGGATAAAAATTAGACAATTTACTATCTAATTTTAATTTGCCACCTTCAACTAGTTTTAAAACTAAAATAGCTGTAATCATTTTAGTTACAGACGCAATCTGATATTTGGTGTCTTTACTATAATTTACATTTATCAATTTTCCTTGTCCAAAACTTTTGTTGTAAACTTCTTTTCCATCTTTGAAAATTGATAAACTACCCATTCCTCCATTATTATCTTGGATGTAAGAAAGGTAATTATCTATTTTTTCTTTATTAATTTCCTGCGAAAATAAATTTCCTGATATAAGTAATAAAAAGACTAAGAATGTTAATTTCATTTACGGTTTTTGTTATAATCTTACACAATGCTTCGCCGCTTCGTGAAGTTGTCGATGAAAGCGAGCCGATTTCTCTCTGCCGAAGATAAACTTTCTTCGTTAAAACAAGACGTTCAATTATCGAAAACTCGGTAATTTCTTGAAACGGCTGTTAGCAAATAGTTTATTTCTCAATTAATTTAAAAACCATATCGATTGCTTCATCTCCATTATCTATATTTTTTTTCAAATTTCTTATAAACGCATTTTCATTGTGAGAATAGTTGATTTTATAATTTGGAGGAATTCCTATGCTTTCATAACAAGTTCCAGTAATATCCTGGTAAATTTCATTGGAAAGGTTTAATATCCAACCATTAGGTAACTTTTTTTCTAAAATATCAGAAAATATACCTTCTGTATTGGATCCTATTCGTGTAATATTCTTGACTGCCATAGTTCCAAGAGCCAATATTTCCGGGGCACTGGCTGTTTGGTGGCTTGTGAGAAGAAAAACTGGCTTGTCATAAGTTTTTTCAGCTGGTAAAATAGAAAAGAACTCAGGTGTTGTATAGCCGTTTGACAACTTGGCTTTTTTAGAATATAATTTAGTTTCTTCTGTAATGAAATGCTTTAATATTTCTAATGACACCAAATCATAGCCTCCTGAATTGAAACGCACATCAATTATTATTGCATTTGTTCCTTGTAAATCTTCAATGATTTTTCCCATTAGTGCTCTAATTCCGCTTTTTTCATCATCAAAATGGTTAGGATTGTTTTCGGATGCATTCAGGTAGTCGAATAAATAATCATATCCGGATAGAGCACCAGGATTTTTGTACTTGTCAGAAAAAAACATCATATTGTTGATCTGTATATAACCTACATTATTTCCGGTAATTCCATAGTTTAAAAGACCGTTGCCCTTAATGCTTGTTCCATATCTTGTTGGATTCGTAACATAATATTCTAAAATTTTATCTTCTAAAACTGCTGTTTTGTTGTTTGTGGTGTAATGTGGAAATGCACCATTTTTTTTTGGTATAATCAATGTAGTATGTCCATCATTTAACTGTTTAATTATATTTTTTAAAATATGACGCAGCTGATTTTTTTTGATTTTTTTGCTCTGATACTTTTCTTTTATACTGAGCCAATCCATTTTTCGTTCTTTAAAAAATGGATAATTCTCATTCATCATATTCCAAAAAACGTCAAAATTATAATTAGGATATTCTGATTTTGTTGAACTATATTCAACAGTTTTTGGCAATTCTTCTATTTCATCTAGGGTGTAGACTTTTAAACCCTGCGTAATGGTAAGTAATTTTTGATTCATCCTCTTAAAAGTTCCAAGCTGTAAAATATCATCTCTTTTCAGTTGAGAACTTAATGTACAAGAGATAGAACTCACTTCGTAATTATTTACTATATTTTCGTCAATAGTTATAATTTTTCCATATCCTCTCATTTTCCAGATGCCTTTTAGAGAATCTTCAGGTACCGTTTGGGCAAAAACAATATGTGCTGAAAATAAAATGAATAAATAGAAAAGAATTTTTATTTTTTTTGTCATTTTTTTAAAATTGCTTTAGATTATTGACTCTGCAGATAATTACCAACAACGTTTCATTGCATCCTGAAGGCGGGGATTTTTAGAACAAAAATTTAATCAAAGAACTAGCGTTGAACCTTCCACAAATGTTTCATAGAAGTATTTCAGCCGCCATATTGCCAAAACCATGTTAGCTGCTGTTTTTATTTCTTTTCATTTTTATATAATACACAAGTTTTAAGCCTGTCGTTGTTTTTCAATAGAGAATGTTCAAATTCATATTGCTTTTTAAGGCCGATTTTTTTCATAATGTGTTCCGATTTTGTATTAATTTTCGGTGCTATTGAATAAACATTTTCAAGTTTTAATTCCTTGAAAGCATATTCAAGGCATTTTTTCGCACCTTCTGTAGCAAAACCTTTATTCCATTCGTTACTGTTTATTCTCCAACCAATGTCAATACAAGGTGTAAATTCTGCTTTATAAGTTTGCTCAGAAAGTCCAATAAAACCGATAAATTGATTGTCTCCCAGTATTTCAACGGCGAAATAGCAAAATCCTTTTTCTTCATATTGCTTTTTCATTCGTTCAACAAATTCAGTTGTTTGTTCTTTTGTCTAAATACTTGGAAAAAACTCCATCACCTTTTCGTCAGAATTTATTTCATACATTTTGTCGATGTCTGTTAAGTTCCAATTTCTAAATCCAAGTCTTTCGGAAGTAAATATGTATTTTATAGTGTCTTTCATTTTTTCAGTATCGGTCGGATAAAATAACAGCTAACGTATCGCCTGTAATCATCAGTCGCGGATCAAAGCGAACTGAGTTCTCTCTGCCAATATAAAACATTCTTCGTGAAAACAGAACGTTCTGCAACCGAAATCTCCACAATTGCGGTTACAGGCTGTTAGCAACTGGTAATTACTGCCCAACTTTGGTCATAAATATTCTAATTTTTTCTATTATTTCTTCTCCATCTTCTTCTAATGCAAAATGGCCAGTATCATAAATATTATAGTCGATTTCCTTTACATCTTTTTTGAAAGCAGCTGCTCCGCTTTCAGGAAAAAACGCATCATTTTTTCCCCAAACTATTAATAAAGGTGGCTGATTGTCTCTTAGATATTTTTGCCATTTTGGATATAGTTTTAAGTTGTTTTGATAATCGTAAAATAAATCCATATTGACTTTATGTGCATTTGGTCTTGAAAGTCTTAAATAATCTAAATGCCAGGTATCTGGATTTATTGTTTCAACATTTCTTGTTCCGTGTGTGTATTGCCATTTCAAACCGTCTAATGAAAAGGCTGGCAGTATTGCTTTTTCGGTTTCGGGATTTCGGTCTTTCCAAAGCGCTCTAATTCCAGCCCAAGCCTCGCCCAAACCTTCTAAATACGCGTTTCCGTTTTGATTTATTATTGCCGTAACCCTTTCTGGGTGAGCTGTAGCTATTCTGAAACCAATAGGTGCTCCATAATCTTGTATCATTAATGCATAAGAGTCGATTTTTTTCTTTTCTAAAAAGGCGTCTATTGTTTTTGCAATATTATCAAAAGTGTATTCATATTCACTTGCCAATGGAAAATCGCTATTCCCAAATGAGGGATAATCTGGTGCAATCAAATGAAAGTCATCAGATAATTGTGATAAAACTTTTCGGTATTGATGTGAAGAGGAAGGAAAACCGTGTAATAACACTATTGTAGGATTTTTGGGATTTCCTGCCTCTCTGTAAGCAATGTTAATTCCGTCAATTTTGATGGTTTTAAATAATGTGGGGTGTTTGCGTGTCATACTTTTTGATTTATCGATAGTTGTACTACTTGTTTCGTTTTTGCATCCTGATAATGTTAATAGGATAATTAGTTGTAATAGGATTATTTTTTTCATATTCTAATTGTTTATAATGTTCTTTCTGTTTCTTTAATTTTTAAGTCATTTATGCTTGCGAACCTTTTTTTCATTAATCCATTTTCATCAAATTCCCAATTTTCGTTTCCGTAAGCTCTATACCATTGACCATTTATATCTCGATATTCGTACTCAAATCGTACAGCAATACGATTGTCGTTAAATGTCCAAAGCTGTTTTTTAAGTTTATAATCCAATTCATTTTTCCATTTGTCAGCAAGAAAATCCTGTACTTCTTTTCTTCCGTTAATGAATTGATTTCGATTACGCCATTCTGTATTAAGCGTATATGCTTTTGAAATTTGAATTGGGTCTTTGCTGTTCCAGGCATCTTCTGCCTTTTGAATTTTTTGTATCGCTGTTTCTTCGTTAAAAGGAGGTAGTGGATGTAATTGTATCATAATTTACCGAACGTTTGTTAATTAATTAGTTCAAATTTTTTTACTCTATCGAATATCGCTTTTCAATATTTTTTAAAGTATTTTTAAAAATATTGGTATCAGCTAACCCTTTTGTAACAATTAGACTGCCTTGCAATTCTATTAAGGTCTGAATGGCGTTTTGTTGAGATTCTGTGGAAGTTAATTTTAAGGCAATACCTAATGCATTAAAAGCGATAATCCATTTATCCATACCCGATTTTACCTGTTGCTCAAATAACGATAATCCGCTGTGCATAGAAAAGGCTCTTAAAACACACGTTTCTTTTCCGCTATCATAAAGAATCTCAATATTTTTTAGAGCATCTTTTAATCTCAATTTTGTTGATTTATTTTCGTTCAATAGAGGAAAGAAAATATTATCATCAACCCACTGATCTATATTGTTCAATACAGATTCTGCCATCTCCTGTTTTCCATTTGGAAATCGATGATAGAGGCTTGCTTTTTTTAATCCGGTTACTTCTGCTAAATCATTTAAACTCGTTCCTTCATAGCCTTTATCTCTAAAAACTTTGGTAAGTCCGGATATCATATCAGTATCTAAAATTTTCTGTGGTCTCATAGTGCAAATATAAGTAAAAATTATTAGTTACCTAACGTTCGTTAAAATATATTTTTTCTTCTCGATCAGACACGTTGTTTCTTTTGCTTGTTGCTAACGTAAAGTCCCCAGGCTTTGCGAGGTTGCGGATTAAAGAAGCCGAAATTTCAGCAATTTTGCAAAACCAATGTTGGTGATAGTGTTTTTACATCTTAATAAATTTACTTTTAAATATTTTGTATTCAGAATGTACCTCAATCATGTATATACCTTTATCTAAATGGCTAACATCTAATTTTGAACTACCTTTATATTCTTCCAATATTTTTTTTCCTAAAATATCAAATATTAAAATTTTTGAGATTAAGAGATTCCCCTTATCAATATTAATTATGTCCTTTGTTGGATTGGGATAAAGAGTAATCAAATTGTTCAAATTGAATTGATCAGTCGCTAAAGAGCTACAGCTAATTAATGTAGGTACATTTCTTGTCGAGTATGTTCCATCTCCTGTATAACTTCCAGATGACCAAACTGTATTGGTTGATTTTAATGCGCATGAACGATAAATTCCCAAAGAAATAAAAGCCCAATTGGTATCGCTTCCAATTAGCGCAGGTGAAAATTTGTTACTATTGGTTCCATCCGCTAATTCGCCCGATCCATTACTTCCCCACATAAACAAAGAGCCATCTGATTTAATACCTGCGCTGTGATATCCTCCAGCGGAAACCGATAACCAATTATCATCAGTTCCTACTTGTATTGGACTACTACTGTATTTGTTTGATCCATCTCCTAATTGGCCTATATCATTCCTTCCCCAAGAGTATATTTTATTATTATTTTTAATCCCTAAGGTGTGGTATAAACCGCATGATATTGACTTCCAATCAGTATCATTTCCTATTTGGTGTAAATTATAATCTGTTACGATTGTACCATCTCCTATCTGACCATAAAAATTAGCGCCACAACCCCAAATAGAACCGTCTGTTTTTAAAGCAATGCTATTATTATACCCACATGAGATACTTGACCAATTATTGGAAATTCCAATTTGAGTTGGAATAGTTTTATTAATAGTAGTTCCATCTCCTAACTGACCATAAGAGTTGTTACCCCATGACCATAATGTACCATTTGTTTTTATCGCCAGAACGTGATCCCACCCAGCTGAAAGTAATTCCCAATCTCTATCAGTACCTATTTGAGTTGGGATCGTTTTATTGATAGTTGTTCCATCTCCTAATTCTCCCTGAGAGTTACTTCCCCAACACCAAAGTGTACCATTGTTTTTTATTGCTAAAGTAAAAGCATACCCCGTTTCAATAAATTTCCAATCTTTGTCTGTTCCAATTTGTATTGGAATTGATTCAGGATTTGAAGTTCCATTTCCTAACTGACCAGGATAATTATAGCCCCAACCCCATAAACTTCCATCCATTTTTAGAGCTACTGTATGCATTGATCCCAAACTAATTTTATTCCAACATTGAGCTTTTACTTGGATTGATAATAATATAAATAATAAGATTTTTAAGCTTTTCATTTTTTCATTTTTTTTTTAACATTATTACCAATGCTCTGGGACTACAGTGGGTTTGGGACTAAATTAAACCCATTCTTCAGATTTGCCAAATCATTCCAAATACTAAAAAAACTTTCCATTAAGCATATTGTCCAAATCCGTTGTAGTGGCTGTTATGTGATGTTTTTTATACGTATTAAAATGTATATCCTATTCTTAAATGTAAATAAGGAGTATATTGATTCCTATTTGTAGATATGTCATCTACATTCTGTGAACTGCCATTATAGTAGTTTGGTTTTAGGTAAACTATTCTATAGCCTAAACCTAAACCTGTCTCATAAGTAAAATTGGATCCTATTTGACGCTTAATTCCCCATGTTGGGATAATAGATAAGTCTGCAGTTTTTGTAATATTCTCATCTAAATTTAATATAAACCAATCTGGATGATAACTTGTTTTTAAAGAAAGATAATTACCACTGTTTTTGGATGTTTTTTTTCCTCTGGAATTTCTCTTTTCTAAATTGTAATAATATCGAGGTTCTAAAGTCAAAACTGGTTGTAAAATAAATCCAGCTCCATCATATTGGTCGCCAACAAAAAAATCATGTTCAATTCCAATTTCACTTCTTAATGCAATACTATTAGAAAGTCTGGTTTCGTTATTTATCCAAATTCCTGCAAGTCCAGTTTGAATGCTAAAAAATGTCTTTTCGACATTTTGGGAATTGACGTTTATATTTAATCCTAAAAATATCAGTGCTAAAATTTTTTTCATTTATATTTATTGTTTTTACTAAATCTGACAATACAGCGGGTTTGGGACTAAATTAAGCCCATTCTTCGGATTTGCCAAATCATCCAAATGCCAAATCATCTTTCCATTAAGCCTATTACCCAAATCCGTTGTAGTAGCTGTTGTATGCTGTATTTTTATGTTCTAAAATTTGTATTTATCTAATTCAATTGCTTCGTCAAAGTGTTTTTTAAATTTTTCAGACAAAGATTGATTTTTAAACTTAACGATTGTATAGGAACTATCAAAAGCAATTATTTCTATTTCCGAATTATTTACTTGAAGATTACCATTTTCCCAAACTAAATCATTTCCTTCAACGAATGGTAAATCATTTTCATCAATATTTATATGTGTATTTTTTGAGACAGCAGATATCACACCCCAAATAATTTGAGCATTTGATTCGATTAATTCTTTGAAATTTTCGGAAGAAAGTATTGAATAATTTTCACGCATGTCAATAGGTAGTGTACGTTTTGAGAAATTTACAAGGTCTAAATCAGACACTAACCAATTAAATTCTGATATGTCTATCCACGATGAATCTAAAAGATTATTCAAATTTGTATGACAATGCAATTTCTTCGTGCTTCTAATAATCCAATTCAAAATTTATCTTTATTAAGTTCTGGTCTTTTAACATAGCATAACGTTCTGGTACTACAGCGGGTTTGGAACTAAATTAAGCTCTATTTTCGGATTTGCTAAATCATCCCAAATACAAGACCATTTTCCATTAAGCCAATTGCCCAAATCCGTTGTAGTGGATCTTATGGCACGTTTATTTGTACGCATAAATTCGATAATAGTTATCTGCTAATTCATCATTAAATTCACCAAGCATTTGAATTTGTTTCTTTATCTTCAATATATCCTGTACTACTTCAGCATTGTAAGGAAAACTTATCCATTCAATTTCTTTGTAAACTGTCCAGCCTGGAACGATTGGATTAGTTAACATTCCTTCCATTGAGTTTGAATAAAAATCTAAATCGTATTGTTCATCTCCAGTTATGGTCAATAATCTAATTTCATCATCATAAGCTTAACTGTACACTTTTTAATAACGTCGAAATTTTCAATAATTTTTTGAATTAACTTTACCCACTTGGAATTATTCATAAAACTTCCAGTGTACTTTTCAAGTATTATTTTATCAATTTTTTCAGATGTTATATTTTCCGTTTTCATTTTAAAAACATCATTTTTACTGTTTGTTGTTGTAAATGAGCCATAACTTGTATATTTCGTTTATTTCCCAAATATAAATAATAATAGCCACAAACTTACAAAACGAAAATTAGTCGTTTTTTGCTCATGTTCTTAAGATCGCGTGAAGGATGGGAGCAGGTTACCGAAGTAACGCGGACAGCCTGACAGCATCCCCATAAAAGGGCGAATAACCGTAATGTAAGTTTGCCCTTTTATGGGGATGGTGGCACGCCCAAGTGATTATCTTTTCATGCTAAAATGGGATTTAAATATCTGAGGTGTTTCATTTAGTGTATAAGTAGCCTGAAACCAATAATCGGTTGATGGAAGCGGTTCTCCATTGTAATTACCGTCCCAGCCCGGACCGGAAGGACTGATTTGTTTGAGGAATTTTCCATAACGATCGTAAATAGTGATGACGGCATCGGGCTGGAAAGCAAGATCGGGAATGTTCCAGGTATCATTGTAGCCATCGTTGTTTGGAGTGAAAAATTTGGGGTATTTGAGCACATTGGCAAATAAAATTAGATTATCGCAACTTCCTCTGATATCTCTTACCGTAATAACATGCTCGCCCGAATCGACATCAGAAAAGACATTATTGGTTTGAAAATCGCCATCATCGAGCTGATATTCATAGCTTCCAAAGCCATTGGTCAGGTTTACGATAATATCAATAGTGTCTGCAAAAGCATCCGACACGGTTACGGTTGCCATTGCCGGGCTGGATTTTTCGACCGTAACCGTGGCCGGGCTGTACCCGCAGTCGCTGCCAATATTGGGTGTGTTTTTGACAGGCACAACGGTGTAAATTCCTTCCTGAATGGCAGTGTAAGTCGGCCCTGTGCTTATTTTGTTTCCATTCAAATACCATTCAACAGTATAATCGGGTGAATTGATCCCGGAATTCAGCAGTGCCGAACGGAGCAGAGTTCCTGTTTGATAATCAACGCAGATTATTCCGTTTTGGAGGGTGAAAGTTTTTAAGGGATAAATGGTAATGTCAAATTCAACCTGAGAGAAACAGCTTGAATTTGTTGCAGCAGCAGCGTAAACATACATTCGCTGACTGGTATTTATTTGCTGGCCGGCCAAATATTTTGTTCCGCTTGCATTGGATCCGCTGTAGTAATCTCCAACAGCCAATGCTGGTAAGGTGTAGCTCTGGCAAATGGCAACATTAGGAATGCTCGTCAATATTGGAGTGGCAGAGATGTTCACTAAAAAGCTTTTTTCGCTGGAGCAGGTCAGTCGGTTACCGACAATGGCATAAACATATATTCTCTGTGAGGCTGTTAAGACTGTTCCGGCCGGAATGACAGGACCTCTTCCTCCAGGCTGTGCATAATAATTGCCTAATTGCAATGCAGGCAAGGTATAGCTGTCACAAACGTTGATATCAGTAAAAGTTCCAACATCTATTCCGTTATAAGTAATTTTGAAAAAAGTTTCATTACTGCACCCTGCTAAATCCGCCCATTCATTATAAATGTAAATAATCTGGGTAATGTTTATTGGAGTTCCTTCGGCTATCTGGGTTCCTGAACCATAAGGTCCTCCTGTTGCAGTGTAGTATTTTCCATTTTTCAGTTTAGGAAGTATAAAGTCGGTACAGGTAACCACATCCGTAAAACTGTCAACAGGTGGAAGAGGCTTTATTTCTACAATAAAACGATGTTCATTTGTACACTCTGGGCCTACGGAATAAATATAAAGAGTTTGTGTTTTGGTAATGATATCGCCAGCGTTTAATCGAAGCCCTCCGCCTTTGGTTTGGGTAAAGTAGTTTCCATTTATTAAGGGCGGCAATACATAACGCGTACATTCCAGTCTATTAGCGGGGCTGTCCACCGGAGGCAGTGGTTTTATAGTAATCTCGTATTTTAAATCAGTAGTGCAATTAGGAGAAGTAGTTGTTGCGGCATAATAGTACACGGTTTGCGAACTGGTAATAACTGTTCCCGCAGCAATATTTTTTCCCTGCCCACCCGGACTATCATAGTAACCGCCAATAGTAATAGGTGGTAAAGTAAAACTGCCGCACTGACTAATTGGAACAAAAACAGAAGAATTTACAATATCTACTCTGAACGAATGTTCATTGCGGCACCTTCCATCATCTGCAAAAACAAACAGCGTTCGGCTGGTAGTTATAGCATCTCCGGCATTTAACCGGGTGCCCAAACCTCCGGATGAGGTATAATAATTTCCATTTACCAAAGCAGGCAGCGTATACGAAACACAAGTCACCACATTATCAGGCTTATCTATTAAAGGTAGGGGATGCACAACAAAAGGTACAGCTTCGTCACGACAAACTACTCCGTTGATTCTGGCATAATAATAAATAGTCTGGCTGGTTGTTAAGGATGTTCCTGCCGGAATGGTTTCTCCCTGTCCTCCCGGTTGCGTAAAAAATCCGCCGGTTACTACCCGGGGTACGATGTAAGTACCACATGCTTCTTCGGCAAATTTAAGTTCGTAAACCAGAATTACATTAAAATAATTTTCATTGGAACACTTGTTATCAGCAGTTGGTCCGCTGTAAATGTAATAAACACCAGCCTTGGTAATTACATCTCCTGCATTCAGTTTGGTTCCTGTTCCATTTGGTCCTGTATTGTATTCGCCAAATGTAATAGGAGGCAAAGTATAGCTGTCGCAGGCGATGACATCCGGAATATCATCAACTTTTGGGAGCGAATTTATGATTATTGCGAACGTAACAGTTGTAAAACAGCCCGAATTCTGTGCATTTTCAATTCTTGCCCAGATTCTTTGTGGCGATTGCGACAGGGTAGTAGTAAAAGAGGCTGGAGTCGGAATTCTGTTCGCAGCACTATTAGCATTTGTTTCGGTTGTGTAATAACTGATTTTATAGTCAGAGGGGTTTAATCCGTTCAGGATAGGAGCTTGCTGCACGGTTAGGTTAACTCCAACTCTTCCGGAACTGGTATCGCAAACACTCAAATCCAGAGGTTGTACCACGCTGATTGGTGGTGTTATCAACAAATCAAAGGAAAGCAAATTATTGCAATAGGCATTGTTGTTTGAAATATGCACTGCTTTTATGTATATCGTCTGATTACCCTGACTGCTGTAGGAAGTCAATTCAGTAGCAGGTATGGATGGCCCGTTTGAATTGGCAGCTGCCAGGGAATTATAATAAAAAAGTGCATATTCAGCCGGATTGAGTTTCAGGGCTGCTGTATTATTCTGGGTTAAATCATACTGATAAACACCATTTTCACTATAACAGGCTGTTAGATTTTTAGGAGCTGTAATGGCTAAATCGTTAATAACAACTTCATCCTTTATAATACAGCCGGAAAGTGTTGCCGTAACGCCATAAGTTCCGGATGTACTAAGTTTCAAAGTGCTGCTTGTTTCTCCCGGAATAACAGCTCCGTCCAGCGTCCATACGTAGGTGTAATTTCCCACCAGTCCGGATTGAAGTGTGATGCTTTCTCCTTCGCAAATGATCCTGTCCGGACCTAAATCCATACCGGTTATAAAACTGCCGCCTTTTATAAAAACTGCCGAATCATAATTACTGTCATTGTAATCTCCAATAGCGAGTTTGATGCTATAAGTCCTGTTCGGAATTACTGTTGAAGATGCTGTCAGCACTTTGGTTTGTCCTCTCATATTAATCGCCGATTCAGCTGAATTGGTAACATTATATTGACCAAATAAACTGGCATTGGCAGAGAGACATGCAGAATTGTATTGCTGATCTCTGATATTCTTGACTGAAACTGGCGTAGTTGTTCCGGGAACTACAGCGAGATTCTTGGCAATTCCAGTGGTTAAATCAGTCAATATAAAAGCAAAGACATCACTGAATCCGCATTGAAATTCACCATACTCATTCGAAGCAAACAGGAAATCAAAACTAAAATTACTGGAAAGCGGAGTAAAATCAAACTGAATAAAACTCACATCCGTAATTGGGACAACCTGACCGTTTTCATTACTTATATTTTGCAGGTCACTATCATTGGCACTGTTGAGCTGACTGCTTTCGCTGGTGCCAGTATAAATACCCTCGGAGTATTTGGCGATTCCATTCCGAATAATGATTCCGTGTGAAATGGGGAAATTAGGATTAGTACTTGTAAATTTTCCAATTCCGCGATGTGAAGAAAACCTGAAGTTGCTTTCATTGGCACAGGCATTTTGCATTAATTCTTCACGAACGAGTTCCGGAATGGTCAAAGTTGTAGTGTCAACTACAATTCCCTGAGACAAAGAGATAGTCGAGTAAAATAATAAAAGTAGAAGTAGAGGTGTTCTCATAATCCTGATTTTTATTAAGTGGGGTATTAAAGTTACGAATGATTTTATTCATAACATAATAATTGTCAGTATTTTATGATTTAATAATTGTTGTTGTTAAGAATGAAGAATATAATAATTAATAAATTTATTTCCTGCTGACAAACTGTTGTCACCGGCCGTCAATAATTTTGGAGTATTAATAATTTAAAACTTTACAATCATGAAAACATTAGCAGCACAAGTTATTACTCCTGAAGATTTATTGAAACACTGGCAAGGTCACCGCGCCTTAACACGTCGCGTAATCGAAGCTTTTCCGGAAAAAGATTTTTTTGAATTTTCAATAGGCGGCATGCGTCCTTTTGCAAAACTGACTGATGAACTTCTGGCAATCGCAGTTCCTGGTCTTAGGGGGATTGTAAATAAGGAAATCAAGTCTTTTACCGAAGAAGAAACAGAAAAATTGATTTTTAAAGCGCAATATCTTGAAAAATGGGATGAAGCCACTTCTGAAATTAACCAGTATTGGGAGAAATTATCGATTGAAGATTTTAATGAAACCTTTAATCTTTTTGGACAATATGAATTTCCTGTGATTCAGAACATCCTGTATTTCATCGAAAACGAAGTGCATCACCGTGGTCAGGGATATGTGTATTTAAGAGCTTTGGGAATTGAACCTCCTTTTTTCTGGGAAAGATAAAATTTCTTGGAGAGTGTACATAAAAAACTCCTAATGTTGAAAGTAAAATGTCTTCTTAGGAGTTTTTTAATAACCTTTCTCTATTGATTTCCAGTAATTCCAAAGTTCGTGTTTTGAGTTCCTCCGGCTCCAAAATGGTGGCATAATCCCCAAACATTAAAAACCAACGCGGAAAACCACTCTCCAGATCACGTGACATAAAAGTCATTTCTATTTTGTCACCCACTTCTTTTTCAGAAACAAAACCGTGATACTTTCTTTCGAAAGCCAAATATCTGGCGATTTTCTTTTCGATTAAAATGCGGACCTTAGTGGTGGGAATAGTTTCTGTTTTGTTTAAATAGGATTCTAAAGAATCGTGTTCAATCGTAAAATCAAGATCCGTTTTTTTAATTTCCAGAATCCTGTCTGTCCTAAACTGACGATAATCTTTTCGCAAATGGCAATAGCCCAGAAAATACCAGCAGTTATGGTCATGAAAAACGCCAACAGGTTCAATGTTCCGGGTTGTTGTTTCTTCTTTGTCAAACGTTTTGTAGGATAATAAAATTTGTTTTTTCTCGGCAATACTTTCAAAAAGAACAGCCAGAGTATTAGGAGAGCTGTCATTAAACAACCGCTCACCGGACTGCATCACAACTCGCGAATCTATATTAGAAAGCCAGTCTTTATCGGTGCTTCGCAAAACCGACTTTAATTTATACATCGCAGAAGCATAATGTGTTCCCAAAGACGGGTCGGTAAATTTCTGCATCAGTTTTTCAGCAGCGATAAAACTGCTTACTTCTTCTTTTGTAAACATAACCGGTGGAAGCCTGTAGCCTTCCATTAGGGCATAACCCACTCCGGCCTCACTGTAAATCGGAACTCCCGACGCTTCCAAAGTTCGGATATCCCTGTAGATTGTTCGCAGACTCACTTCAAAACGATCAGCCAGTTCCTGCGCTTTTACAATTTTTTTGGATTGCAATTGAATCAGGATGGCGACAATTCGGTCAAATCGTTTTGGGGTTTCGTCCATTGGGAAGGCTTTTTTTCAAAGATAGTATTTTATCATAAAAGCCGAAAAACAATATTTTTTTGCATCTTTACAATGGCAGTTCAGTTTGCAGCAAATCAATAATTAAATCCATAAATGACAATTCCGTTTGAACCTGTTCTGTTTGGTTATGAAATTAATGTCCATTTGATTTTAGAATACCTGGCTTTCTTTTTGGGATATCGCTACTATGTTTTTTTACGAAAAAGAACTTCCGATAATATTGTATCCATCAATAGGTTATCCATTATTTTGGGAGCGGCAATTGGAGCTTTACTGGGGTCGCGATTAGTGGGTTTTTTAGAAAATCCTGTTTTGCCATCGGATCTACCGGGACTATTGCATCTTTTCAACACCAAAACTATTATGGGCGGATTATTCGGAGGACTTCTGGGGGTTGAATTGGCTAAAAAAGGGATAGGAGAAAAGCAATCTTCCGGCGATTTGTTTACTTTCCCCATTATTTTAGGAATTTTTATCGGCAGAATTGGGTGCTTTTTATCGGGAACCAATGAATTTACGTATGGAAAAGAAACGTCCTTTTTTATGGGGATGAACCTTGGAGATACTATCATGCGTCATCCGATTGCTCTGTATGAATTGCTTTTTCTGATTTTTTTATTTTCTTTTTTATGGAAATTAAAGAACAAAAATTTACAAAACGGATTGATTTTCCAGTATTTTATGATTGCCTACTTTACTTTCCGCTTTTTTATGGAATTTATCAAACCCAATACTTTCTTTATAGCCGGATTGAGTTCCATACAGATTTTATGCTTAATTTGTATTTTATATTATCACAAAACAATTTTAAATTTAGTAAAAAATGCCGGTTAGAAAATATACCTATTATGATTTTACTTTAAGCCTTTGCCCGGAATGCCTAAAGCGAATCGATGCCAAAATTGTTTTTGAAAATGATAATGTCTACATGCTCAAAAGATGTCCGGAACACGGAAATTCTAAAGTGCTGATTGCAGATGATGTTCCGTATTATAAAAACATCCGAAACTACAATAAACCTTCCGAAACACCTTATACTTTCAACACTAAAACACATTATGGCTGTCCTTATGACTGCGGTTTATGCCCGGATCACGAACAGCATTCCTGCTTAACCGTAATTGAAGTTACCGACAGATGCAACCTGACTTGTCCAACCTGTTACGCAGGTTCCTCACCTTCTTATGGAAGACACAGGACTTTGGAAGAAGTAAAAAAAATGCTGGATACCATAGTTTTAAATGAAAAAGAACCGGATGTTGTGCAGATTAGCGGCGGGGAACCGACAATTCATCCTCAGTTTTTCGAGATTTTGGATTATGCCAAAATGCTTCCGATTCGACATCTGATGCTCAATACCAATGGAATCAAGATCGCCAAAGACAAGGAATTCGCCAGACAGCTGAAAGCCTATTCACCCGATTTTGAAATTTATCTTCAGTTTGATTCTTTTGAGAACAGTGTACTGCAGGAATTGCGCGGTGCCGATTTAAGTGAAATAAGAATGCAGGCTCTGGAAAATTTAAACGAATTAAATTTATCTACAACCTTAGTAATTACACTTCAAAAAGGACTGAATGATAATGAAATAGGAAAAATAATTGATTTTGCGCTAAAGCAGAAGTGTGTTAGGGGCGTTACCTTTCAGCCTACGCAAATTGCGGGAAGACTGGAAAATTTTAATCCTGAAACAGACAGAATGACCTTAACGGAAGTGCGAAGAAAGATTTTAGAGCAGACGTCTATTTTTAATGCAGATGATTTGCTTCCTGTTCCCTGCAATCCTGATGCTTTGGTTATGGGGTATGCCTTGAAATTAGGCGATGAGGTTTTTCCGTTAACGCGATACATTAATCCAAATGATTTGTTGGATAATAGTAAAAACACGATTATTTACGAACAGGACGAAGTGCTTCACGGCAAAATGATTGAACTCTTTAGTACCGGAAATTCTGTAGAAGTAGCTCAGGAAAATCTAAAATCGATTTTGTGCTGCCTTCCCACTATTGACGCTCCGGAATTAGGCTATGATAATTTGTTCAGAATCATCATCATGCAATTTATCGATGCTTATAATTTTGATGTAAGGGCAATTAAAAAATCATGTGTACACATTGTGAATAAGGACAATAAAATCATTCCGTTCGAAACAATGAATTTATTTTACAGAGACGATAAAATAGAAAGATTAGAAGAACTAAGAAGTAAAATGGAAAGTATATGATAGCATTAGAGGTAGGGAATTTAAATGGTTTGGTGGCATTTTTCGTTTCGATTATGTTAGTACCACCTGCTTTTTTAACCATCATTGGATTTGCGGTAAAAAGAAACAACCCAAAAACAGCCAAGGTTTTGTTTATCTTGTCTGTGGTTTATTTAGTTATAGGATTGGGGATTTGTGGAGGTTTGATTGGGTAGAGAAAGAAATTTATTAAACAAAAAACCCAATAACTTTAGTCATTGGGTTAGTCTATATTCTTGACTCTTTATTCTTTCTTCTAAATAAAAAACTAGTCGTTCAATTTCAAAACAGCCATAAAAGCTTCTTGTGGAATCTCAACGTTTCCAACTTGTCTCATACGTTTTTTACCTTTTTTCTGTTTTTCCAGCAATTTACGCTTACGGGAAATATCTCCACCGTAACATTTTGCGGTAACGTCTTTACGAAGTGCTTTGATCGTTTCACGAGCGATGATTTTTGCTCCAATTGCCGCCTGAATCGGAATGTCAAATTGTTGTCTTGGAATCAGTTCGCGTAATTTCTCGGTCATTTTTTTACCGATATTATATGCATTGTCTTCGTGAATCAGGGCAGAAAGAGCATCAACCGTCTGAGCATTCAAAAGTACATCCAGTTTTACCAGTTTCGAAGTTCTCATTCCGATAGGAGAGTAGTCAAAAGAAGCATATCCTTTAGAAACTGTTTTTAAACGATCGTAAAAATCGAATACAATTTCCGCCAAAGGCATATCAAAATTCAATTCCACTCTTTCTGTAGTCAAATACGTTTGATTGGTAATTTGACCACGTTTTTCGATACAAAGACTCATTACGTTTCCAACGAAATCAGCTTTTGTAATGATGGTTGCTTTGATAAAAGGTTCTTCAACTCTGTCTAAACGAGATGGTTCAGGTAAGTCAGAAGGATTGTTTACTACAAATGCAGTTTCAGGATCTTTTTTGGTGTAAGCCAAATACGAAACGTTAGGAACTGTAGTAATTACCGTCATATCGAACTCACGCTCTAAACGTTCCTGGATAATTTCCATGTGCAGCATTCCTAAGAATCCGCAACGGAAACCAAATCCTAACGCTGCAGAGCTTTCAGGTGTGAAAACCAACGAAGCATCATTCAATTGTAGTTTCTCCATCGAAGAACGCAAATCTTCATAATCTTCGGTATCAACTGGGTAGATTCCGGCAAAAACCATTGGTTTTACATCCTCAAAACCAGTAATCATATTGGTAGTAGGTGTTTTGGCATCTGTCAAAGTATCACCCACTTTTACTTCTTTTGCTTCTTTAATTCCGGAAATCAAATATCCAACATCTCCGGTAGAAATGACATTTTTAGGAACCTGATTCAACTTTAAAGTACCTACTTCATCAGCAAAATATTCATTTCCGGTAGCCATGAACTTGATTTTTTGCCCCTTACGAATTTCTCCATTCATAACTCTGAAGATAACTTCAATTCCACGAAACGGATTATAATGTGAATCAAAAATCAATGCCTGTAACGGTTCATCCACATTTCCTTTTGGAGCAGGGATTTTTTCAATAATGGCAGCCAAAATATTTTCAACACCAAAACCTGTTTTTCCGGAAGCATGAATAATATCTTCTAATTTACATCCTAATAAATCAATAATATCATCACTAACTTCTTCAGGATTAGCACTTGGTAAATCAACTTTATTCAATACCGGAATAATTTCCAGGTCATTTTCTAAAGCCAGATATAAGTTAGAAATGGTTTGTGCCTGAATACTTTGTGCCGCATCCACAATCAAAAGTGCCCCTTCGCAGGCAGCAATAGATCGTGAAACTTCGTAAGAAAAGTCAACGTGACCGGGAGTGTCGATAAGGTTTAGGATATATTCTTCTCCCTTATAAGTATATTCCATTTGAATCGCATGACTCTTAATGGTGATTCCACGTTCACGTTCCAGATCCATGTTGTCAAGCAATTGTGCTTTTTCTTCACGGGCTGTAACGGTTTGTGTAGCGCCAAGTAATCTGTCAGCTAATGTACTTTTACCGTGGTCAATGTGTGCAATAATGCAAAAGTTACGTATCTTCTTCATTTTATGATGTCAATTCTCTGTACGAGTTTAAGTAATTTCAGGTATAGATTTGCTCAAGAGTTGTTGCTGTTGAGCACGTTATTAAGGCGCAAAGATAACGCAAAGTTTTGGATTCTGGAATGTAGTTGACCGATAGTTAGATGCTGTAAATTAAAATCACTTTTAAAATTCAAAATTGAATCCTTTTTCAGTAAGTTTCTTGTAGATTTCAGGATCGAATTTGTACAATTTTGCGGCTCTGTGCGAGACATCCTGCTGTTTTTCATCTAAAGCAACCAATAGTTTCATGTGCAGAATTTTTCTGCGGAAATTTGATTTGTCCAATTCAATTCCTAAAATCTCCTCGTACAAATGCATCAATTGCAGCAGCGTAAATTTTTCAGGCAAAAGATTAAAACCGATAGGTGCCTGGCGAACACGATTACGCAATTGCATCAGGCTGAAATTTAAAATTTCATTATGGTCAAAAATCAAATCCGGGATCTGGTTAATTTTATACCATTTTGCTTCCCTTAGGGTAAAGCCCGCCTTTATATTATAGTCTTCGCGGTTGACCAATGTGTAATAACCAATAGTTACCACTCTTCTGTCAGTTACACGATTAGGATCAGTAAAAGCTTTTAACTGCTCCAGATAAATGTTGTCCAGACTGGTAAGCTCAAATAAAATTCGTTGTGCCGCATCGTCAGCACTTTCTTCTTTTTGCAGCCAGCCTCCTAAAAGCCCCCACTTTCCAACACTTTCTCCCTCGGCGTGTTGTACTAAAAGTACTTCGAGGCTTTCTTTGTTGAATCCAAAGATAACACAGTCAATTGTGATGCCTTCTATAGCCGGTTTTTCATCATTTACGGAGACTTTATCGCTTTTTGCAGAAGTATTTTTAGAGTATAGGAATGCCATTTTTTAGTTGTTTTTCCTGAATTTAAAATTCAAAATTGAATCCTTTTTCAGTGAGTTCAGTGTAAATTTCCGGATCAAATTTGTATAATTTGGCGGCTCTGTGTGATACATCCTGTTGTTTTTCGTCAAGTTCAGCCAGGAGTTTCATATGCAGAATTTTTCTGCGGAAATTTGATTTGTCCATTTCAATTCCCAAAATTTCTTCATATAAATGCATCAGCTGCAATAGTGTGAATTTTTCAGGTAATAGGTTGAATCCAATAGGTGTCTGGCGGACTCTGTTTCTAAGGTGTTTTAAACTGTATGCTAAAATTTCATTATGGTCGTAAATTAAATTTGGAATGCTGTTTATTTTGTACCACTTAGCATCAGATGCTGTAAAACCTGCTTTAATGTTATAATCTTCTCTTTTTATCAGAGCATAATAACCAATTGTGATAACACGTCTGAGCGGAAAACGATCCGGATCTCCAAAGGCTTTAAGCTGTTCCAGATAAATATGATCTAAGGCTGTTAACTCATTTAATATTCGGTGGGCTGCATCATCGGTACTTTCTTTTTTGTTGATCCATCCTCCCGGGAGTCCCCATTTCCCTTTACTGATTCCTTCTCCGTGCTGTACTAAAAGAACTTCCAGGCTGCCTTTATCAAAGCCAAATATGACACAATCAATCGTTATGGCATTCATTGCTGAATGTTCGTTTTTTACAACAGTATCATCTTCATCATTTATAACCATAACTTAAAATTTCGACAAATTAAATAAATAAATTGTTTAGTTATGGTTAATTCTACTTTATATTTTTTCAGTTAATTGTTTGAATCATAATATTATTCATTTTTTTTCATAAGAAATTGAGGATTTTTAAAAACAATATTAAAAAATTTATTAATAAATCCTTAAAACATTATTTAATTGATGTTTTTTATTTGGATTAACTTGATTTAATTGTCAAATTAATAAAAATAAACCTTTAATAATCTCAATAGTAAATAAATATATTTAATATTTTGTTAATACGGAAAAAATATACTACACTTGTAGTCAAGTTAACCATAAGATAAATTCGATTTGACTATAAGTTTGAAGTCATTCATTTACCAGACGATGATTATGCTGTTAAAATGAAATTCTTCGAGGTCAGGTTTTAAAAATAAATTCTTTAATAAATTTTCTAATCGAGATCGTACATCCAAATTATTTAAAGATTAAAAATTACAAACAACAATTTAACCAAACTATTAATTATTATGAAAAGCAATTATTGTATTAAACCAACAATGCTCCAGTTCTATCTGGTGTTGTTGCTTAGTGTATTTACAATGCAGTCCGGTTTTGCGCAAGAGCAGTCCCGATCTGTAAGCGGTAATGTAAAATCAGCAGATGACGGAATGAGTGTTCCCGGTGCCAGTATTACAATTGAAGGGACAAGAACAGGAACATCAACAGATTTTGATGGAAATTTTAAATTAGATGCAAAATCAGGAGACGTGATCCTAATCAGTTTTATGGGATTTAAAACGGAACGCGTTGTTGTAGGAGCGCAAAAAGTAATTAATGTAACCCTTCAAACGGAAGCCGCAAGTCTTAAAGAAGTTGTAGTTATTGGGTACGGTACACAAAAAAGAGCTACAGTAACCACTGCAGTTACTCAGGTAAGCGGTGAAAGTCTTGCCAAGACAAATACCGTAAATGCACTTCAGGGTCTTCAGGGTCAGGCAGCCGGAATCCAGATTACATCAACTTCAGGGCAACCTGGTGAAGGTTTGAATGTGGTAATTAGAGGTATAGGTTCAACAGGAGGAAGCAGTCCGCTTTATGTTGTTGACGGGATACTTACGAATGATATCTCATATTTAAGCAATTCCGATATTGAATCCATTTCTGTTTTAAAAGATGCCGCTTCTGCTGCAATCTATGGTTCTCAGGCTTCAAATGGAGTTGTTTTGGTAACAACCAAAAAAGGGAAAAGAGGTACTGCAGGACAGGTTACTTTTGATCAATATTATGGCGTACAATCTGTAGCCAGAAAAGTAGATATGTTAGATGCAACAGAATATGCCGTTATCTTAAATGAGGCAGCATTAAATTCTGGAAAAAATCCTTACTTCAGCAATAGTCAAATTGCGGGATTAGGAAAAGGAACCAACTGGATGGATAAAATGTTAGTGGATAATGCCGCTACCAAAAACTTCTCATTTGGTGTTTCTGGTGGTTCAGATACGTCGGTTTACTCTTCATCTTTGTCTTATCTTGGGCAAGAAGGTGTTGTGGGTGGTAAAGATTTATCAAACTATGAGCGTTATAATTTCAGATTTAATTCAGAACATAAATTATACAAAGATGTGCTTACTTTTGGTCAGAACTTAAGTTTTGCTTACATCAATAAAAATGGAATTGGAGTTGGAAATCAATATAGCAATTCTTTAAGAAGTGCTTTTCAGGTAAGTCCATTGATGCCAATGTACGATGCTAATGGCAATTATTATGATAGTTCACCAAACAGTGATCCATGGATCGCTGGTCAGGCAAATCCTTATGCATTAATGGTTTATAATAATCAGAATGACAGCAATAATCAAAAATTGCTGGGAAATGTTTATTTGCAGATAGAGCCAATTAAAAACCTAACACTTAAGACCACAGTAGGACTTGATTATTATGCAGGCGAAGGACATTCTTATACTCCTGTATATCAATTGTCCATATATGCAAACACTGCTTTCGACAGAGTAAATCAAAACATGAACAAAGGTAAGACACTTACCTGGGACAACTTATTGACTTACAAATTTGATGTTGCCAGTAATCATCGCTTTGAAGCAATGTTAGGAACATCTTCTATTAATTTTAGCGGGACTTCAGTAAATGTTACCAATGCGGATTCGTTCTTTAATGATTTGGAACATGCCTGGTTAGACAATACAACTAACAAAGACGGAGCTAAAATTGCTCTGGAAGGTATTAGAGAAGAAACAAAAAGAATGTCTTATTTCGGAAGGTTAAATTACAACTTTAAAGAAACCTATTTATTAAATGCAACTTTTAGAATGGATGGTTCTTCCATTTTTTCTAAAGACAATGCATGGGGTTACTTTCCATCAGTTTCCGGAGGTTGGATTGCATCAAATGAAGCATTTTTGAAAGATTCAAACGTTGTTAATTTCCTTAAATTAAGAGCAAGTTGGGGACAGGTTGGAAATCAGAACGCAAGAGCATTTCAATATTTGTCACCAATAAAAGTAAACAATACCAATTATAGTTTTGGAGATAAAGAAGGTGTTCTTACTCCCGGAGCTTATCCAAACAGATTGTCTAATTTGGATTTGAAATGGGAAACTTCAGAGCAGATTAATCTTGGTTTAGATGCCAGATTTTTAAACAATAATTTAAATGTTACTGTTGATGTTTACCAAAAAACAAACAAAGACTGGTTGATATTAGCTCCAGTTTTGGCAACTGCCGGAGCTGATGCGCCATTTATTAACGGAGGAGATGTTGTGAACAAAGGGGTGGAGTTAAGCTTAAGCTACCAAAATAAAATTGGAGATTTCAATTACAATGTGAGTGCAAACGGTGCTTATAATAAAAACACAGTTGGTGAGATACCTACAACGGATGGAATTATTCACGGATTACCTAATGAACTATATGACAATGCGAGCGAATTTTACAGAGCTCAAAACGGACATCCGCTAGGTTATTTCTGGGGATATAAAACAGGTGGTGTTTTTCAAAATCAGGAACAGATTGACAACTACAAATCAGCAAATGGTGTAGTATTACAGCCAACCGCAACTCCTGGAGATATTATTTATGCCAATACAAACGGGGATGATAAGATAGATGCTGCTGATAAAACCAGCATTGGAAATCCAAATCCTGACTTTACTTACGGTTTTTCATTATCTGCAAGTTACAAAGCATTTGATTTTTCTATGAATGCTAGTGGTGTTGCTGGAAATCAAATTGTACAGTCTTACAGAAATCAGGCAGGTGCGTATGGTAATTATACTTCTGCAATATTAAATCGCTGGCATGGTGAAGGTTCTTCTAACACAGTGCCTAAAGTGACTGAAGATAATAGAAACTTTACACAATTTTCAGACTTATATGTTCAGGATGGTGATTTCCTGAGAATTAATACAGTAACATTAGGATTTGATTTGGCGAAAATGAAACAATCAAAACCATTTTTTGCCAGCCAGTTCCGACTTTACTTTTCAGTATTGAATCTGTACACTTTTACAAAATATAATGGTATGGATCCTGAAATTGGATTTGGTTCTTCAGATGATGACCAGAATTTTTCATCGGGTGTAGATGTGGGTTATTATCCTAGACCAAGAACATTCATGTTGGGATTAAATGTTAAACTTTAATAAATAAAAAAATGAAAAATACATATTTATATATTTTCTGTTTGAGTTTATTGTCTCTGGGTTCTTGTAGTTTAGAAACCGAGCCGATGACACCAATAGATACCAGTTTTTATAAAACAAAAGAAGATGCTTATGTGGCATTAGTAGGATGCTACGATGGATTACAGGTAGCAACGGGAGCAGGCGGACTTGGAATTCCGGTAATCAGTGAGGTAATGTCGGATGACTGTTTTGGAGGAACTGGTAATTCAGATGGTTACAATTATGCAGCTATAGATGAGTTTGATATTTCACGTTCGCCTTCGGATGTTGATTTGCTTAACTCGAACTGGATCGCTTACTACAAGGCAATTTATCGTTGTAATGTTTTATTGTCAAAGATGGATCAGATCGAATGGGATGGAGATACAACTTTGAGAAATACGTATGAGTCTGAAACTAAATTTATCAGAGCGTATCTTTATTTCGAAATGGCTCGTTTGTGGGGAAGCGTTCCTTTGCTGACAGTTCCTACTTCTGAGAATGTACCACAGGCAGCTCCTGAAGAAATTTATAAATTAATTGCTGAGGATTTAGTTTTTGCTTCAACCAATTTACCTGTAGGAGCTTACAATGCTGTGCCAAATGGAAGAATAACTAAATGGGCTGCAAAATCTTTATTAGGACGTGTTTATCTGTATTATACAGGATATTACGGAAAGACAGATTTGGCTGGAATAGTTACTAAAACTCAGGCTTTAGGACATTTAGAAGATGTAATTGCAGGAAGCGGTCACGGTTTGGTTGATGACTTTTCTACACTATGGCCGGCAGCTTCAGTTGATCAATATGCCGGTGAAGCGAATAAAGAGATTGTATTTTCTATAAAATATACGTACACAAGTGATTATAATGGTAATACAGATGGCAATCATTGGCTGGTAATGTTCGGAATGAGAGAGTTTTCATCTTATCCTTACGGACGCGGATGGGGAATTACCGTAAATTCAAAATTATGGAATGCTTATAATGCGAACGATACAAGACGTGTCGCAACAATCATTGGCATTGATGAAGAAGAAATAGCATTTACGAAAATAAACAACCAAAGGGAATACACAGGCTACTATAACAAAAAGTATTCTCCTATGGTCGATAAAGACGGAAAAGATCTTCCGTTAACAATGGGCAGCCAGTTTTGGGATATAAGTCAGTTTCAGGATTATGTTGTGTTGAGATATGCCGATGTTTTATTAATGGCTGCTGAATTAGGAAGCGGAAATGCTCAAAGCTATTTTGATGATGTTAGAAGAAGAGCGTATAAAGATAATTTTACTTCTTTACCGGTTAATCCGGATAATATTCTGAACGAAAGACACCTGGAATTTGCTTTGGAAGGAATCAGATATTGGGACTTACTACGTCAGGGAATTGGAAAAGCTTCTTCAACTATTGCAGAAACAACAACTCTTCTTAATGGAGGTGTTCCTACAGCAAAAACGATTACAGCAGGTAAAATCATAGAAACAAAAGGATTGTTACAGATCCCTAATACTCAAATTACATTGTCAGGTAATGTTTTAAAACAAAACGCCGGTTGGTAATAATTAAAAAATAAAAGAAATGAAAAACATTAAATTATTAATTACATCATTTTTGATGCTGACAATGCTGGTATCATCTTGTTCACCTGACACTTATTCTTTGGATGGTGTGACCGACAAATCGGATATCGATTTTGAAATTACTCAGGACTATGCAGTAGATCCTGGAGGAAATACCGTAATACTGAAAAATAAAACCAAAGGTGTTGTGCTTAATTGGGATTATGTAACAGGAAAATCCAATAAAGCAACAGAAAAAGTACAGTACGCTTTTGCAGGAAATTATACTATAAAAATTTCAGCCGTTACAGCTGGTGGTATTGTAGAGTTAGATCCTGTAACGATTACTGTAGATACAGATAATTTAAGCTATGTGAATGATCCGTTATGGACAGCCTTGTCGGGAGGAGTAGGCAATAAAAAATCATGGGTAGCTGATAATGGGAAATATGGTATGGCACCTGGAGCCATGTCTTTTGCAGATCCTAACAATCCAGATTTACCAGTAGAATGGGATAACTTTACGCCAAATTGGGAGCCGGAAGGTAACGCTAATTCAAGCACAGATGCTGATATGCACTGGGGCAGATACATGACATTTAGTCTTACCGGCGGACCTTTTATGACGGTTCATGAAGCTAATGGAACGGAAATAGAGAGCGGAACATACTTTTTAGATATTAATGCCCATACTTTAACCACTACAGGAGCTACTATATTAAGACCGGACAATTACATTGCAAATGCAAGTAACTGGAATAATAATATTAAAATATTAAAACTTACAGAAAATCAACTTAGGATTGCCATATTGAGAACCAATAGCGAGGGACCATGGTGGTATATCTGGAATTTCGTTTCTAAAGAATATGCAGATAATTATGTTCCTCCGGTTACTGCTCCGGTTTATGACGAAGGGTTCAATCCTAAATTTGCTCCGGGAGAATTATTAACAATGCTTACTGGTGGTGCTGGTGCAGGAAGAGTTTGGAATCTGGATGGAAACGGAAATCCTGTAGACTGGATCGGAAAAGGAAAAGGATGGACTGCCGATGCTTCCAGTTCTTACAATTGGGGATGGAGTGATGAGTGGGCTGCTGTTGCAGGAAATTCATGGATTCGTTTTGACCAGTGGGGTGGTAAATTAAACTATACCCGAAGCCAGGATGGTGTAATTACTACCGGACTGTTTACAATAAATGCAGAAACAAGTGAAATTAATTTAGGTACTAATACACTTATTCAAAATTCAGATAGCTGGATGAATCCAACTGTAAATGTTATTAAAGTAGTAAAAGCTTTCAATGCCGATTATCTTCAAAAAGGGATCTGGTTTGGAACTTCTTATGATGCTGGTAAGGACGAATGGTTTGTTTTTCATTACATAATTCCTTAAATTTTACAACTTTTTAATTTAATAATAACCTGGAAATAGGCATACTATCTCCGGGTTATTTTAAAATTTTATACTATGTTACAGAAAACTTTATACAAAAAAACAGGATTACTTTTTATATGCTTTCTTTTAATTACAGCATGTAAAACGTCAAATGATGAAAAATTTAGTGATCGAAAAGTTTCCTTTAATTCCGATTGGAGTTTTCATTTAAATGATAGCATAGTAGATAAAGATACCATTGGAACTTCAACCAAATGGAGAACTTTAGATGTACCCCATGATTGGAGTATCGAAGGAAAATTTGATGAAAAAAGTCCGGCCGGATATGGCGGAGGATCGCTTAACGGAGGATTAGGCTGGTACAAAAAAACATTTAAGGTGGCTGCTGAAGACAGTACAAAAATTACCTCAATTACTTTTGATGGCGTTTACAAAGACAGCGAAGTCTGGATAAATGGCCATTATTTAGGAAAACGTCCCAACGGATATATCGGTTTTCAATATGATATGTCACCATACTTAAATTATGGAGACAAAAACAACGAAATAATTGTTAAGGTTGACAATTCAAAACAACCCAATTCACGCTGGTATTCAGGATCAGGGATTTTTAGAAATGTCTGGATCGAAACCACCGATAAATTACACGTTGCACAATGGGGAACTTATGTGACAACGCCAAAGGTTACTGCAGAAAAAGCTTTGGTTAATTTCGAAACTACAATTCAGAATCAAAATTCGACTTCAAAAAAAGCAACAGTAACCACCACTATTTTTAAAAACGAAACTAAAGTAACATTCGTTACTCAGGATATATCGATTGGTGCAAACGCCAATCAGACACTCAAACAAACTGCCGAAGTTGAAACGCCGGTTTTATGGTCAGTTGAAAAACCCGAACAATATACAGCCGTTACCGAAATTGCTGTTGATGATAAAATTATAGATCAATACAAAACCAATTTCGGAATCAGGCATTTTAAATTTGATTTGAACAAAGGTTTTATTTTGAATGGAAAACAGGTAAAAATAAAAGGAGTTTGTCTGCATCATGATTTGGGTCCGCTTGGTGCTGCAATTAATACGCGCGCCATCGAACGCCAATTGGAAATCATGAAAGAAATGGGTGTAAACGGAATCAGAACTTCTCATAATCCGCCAGCATCTGAACTTTTAGATTTATGCGATAAAATGGGTTTCATTGTCATGGATGAAGCTTTTGACATGTGGAAACAAACCAAAACCAAATACGATTACGGAAACGATTGGGACAAGTGGCACAAAAAAGATTTAATAGATCAACTGCTGCGCGACCGAAATCATCCAAGTATTTTTGTCTGGAGCATCGGAAATGAAATTCCGGAACAATGGAATGAAAAAGGGGTTGAAATTGCCAAAGAATTAGCAACAATTACACGCCAGTACGATAAAACACGTCCGCTTACCGCAGCAATGAATCCGCCGGTAAATATGAATATTGATGCCGTGACTTTACAATTTGAGAAAAAAAATGTTTCGATTAATCCACTTGCGGGATCTGGAGTTTTAGATTTAATCGGATACAATTATGCACATCAGACGTATGAGCATCATCAAAAAAACTTCCCCAATACACCTTTTATCGCCACCGAAACTACTTCAGGTTTACAAACCCGTGGTTATTACGATGCCATTTCGGATACTATAAAAAAATGGCCGGTAAGGTGGGATATTAAATTTACCGAAGGAAATCCAGGCAACACCGTTTCAGCTTACGATCAGGTACAGACACCTTGGGGTTCAACGCACGAAGCCACCTGGAAAGTAATTAAAAAACACGATTTCCTTTCCGGAATGTACATTTGGACAGGTTTCGATTATATCGGTGAACCAACCCCGTACGAATGGCCATCAGTAAGTTCATATTTCGGAATCGTAGATTTAGCCGGTTTCCCGAAAGATGTCTATTATATGTACCAAAGCGAATGGACTGACAAAACCGTACTGCACATTTTTCCGCATTGGAACTGGAAAGCCGGACAAACCGTTGACGTTTGGGCCTATTACAATAACGCAGATGAGGTTGAGCTTTTCCTTAACGGAAAATCTGTTGGAATTCGCAGTAAAAAAGGAGATGATTTACACGTAATGTGGAGAATTCCTTTTCAGGCCGGAACACTAAAAGCCATTTCACGTAAAAACGGAAAAACAGTTTTAGAAAAAGAAATTAAAACAGCCGGAAATCCATCACAATTAAAATTAACGGCAGACAGAAGTACCATTAAAGCAGACAAAAACGATCTTTCATTTGTGACTGTTGACATTTTAGACCAAAAAGGAACTTTGGCTCCAAATGCCAATAACGAAATCAGTTTTTCTTTAAAAGGAAATGGAAAAATTGTTGGTGTCAGCAGTGGTGATCCGGTAAGTCACGAATCGTTTAAAGGTTCAAAACACACAGCCCTGAGCGGAAAATGTCTTGTAATAATTCAGTCTGGCGATAAAAGCGGTAGATTAGAATTGACCGCTAAAGCGAATGGATTAAAACAGTCAACAATTGTAATTACAACCGAATAAAAAAACTACTAATTATCTAAATAAACCCACATGAAAAAAATACTAGCTTCCTTATCACTGTTTATGGGTTTTGGATTGTTGCTTGCGCCAAAAGCTTCAGCACAAATCCAAAATGTAGATGTGCTAAATGCTCCAATAGACATCAGTAAGGATTTTCAGAATTACCTGAACACTTTTTATTTCGCAGATGAGTTGACCAGTTTCGATCCTGCAACAGGAAAAGGAACCATAAAATATTTGCGTTATAACTACAAAACACGTCAGGCTTTCAACAACATGCTGGTTAAACCAGATGTAGAGAAACCTAATGAATTTCCAACAACGGAGTATGAAGTTTCGCCATTATTGCCTTTTGAAATTCAGTTTGTTTCCGACAGGACAATCCGAATCAAAACCACTTCCGGACCACAATTTCGTCCGCAAAAAGAATCCCTGATGCTGGTTGACGGTGTTGCACCCAATCATCCTGAATTATGGAAATATTCTAAAATCGAAGGCGGTCATAAATACACCAGCAAACATGGTGTTGTGGAGATTATATCAAAACCATGGCACGTAAAAATTTATGATGAAAAAGGCAAATTACTGACCAGTACCTTACACGATTCTGATTTTAAAAATGGCTACACTCCAAACCTTCCTTTTTCGTATGTACGCAGAAACAGCGACTATTCAAGAAGTATGGGAGCGGTTTTCAGTTTAGAACCGGACGAAAAAATATTTGGTTGCGGGGAATCTTTTACCCAGTTTAACAAACGCGGACAAAAAGTGGTTTTATGGACAGATGACGCCAATGGTATTCAGAATGAAACCATGTACAAACCAATTCCGTTTTACATGAGCAGCCGTGGTTATGGCGTTTTTATGCATCATTCAACACCAATTTCAGTTGACTTCGGAAAATATTTTTCAAGTTCCAACGCAATGTATATTGGAGATGATGAAGCCGATTTGTTTTTCTTTATCGGAGAACCAAAAGATATTCTGGATCAATACACTGATTTAACCGGAAAAGCTTCCATGCCACCGCTTTGGTCGTTTGGTTTCTGGATGAGCCGAATCACCTATTTCTCTGAAAAAGAAGGAAGAGAAGTGGCCAGGGATTTGCGTAAGTATAAGATTCCAACAGATGTAATTCACTTTGATACCGGTTGGTTTGATGTAGACTGGAGAAATAATTATGAGTTTGCCAAATCCCGTTTTCCTGATGCCCAAAAAATGATGACCGATTTAAAGAAAGACGGTTTTCAGGTTTGTCTTTGGCAATTGCCTTATTTCACGCCAAAGAACACCTTGTTCAACGAAATCATGGATAAAAATCTGGCTGTAAGAGATAGAAAAGGAAATCTTCCATACGAAGATGCTGTTCTGGATTTCTCTAATCCTGAAACCGTAACCTGGTATCAGGGAAAATTGAAAAAACTATTCGATCAGGGCGTAGCTGTTTTTAAAGTAGATTTTGGAGAAGCTGCTCCACCGGACGGAATTTACCATTCGGGAAGAACCGGATTTTACGAACACAACTTATATCCGTTACGATACAATAAGGCTGTCGCCGAAATTACCCAGAAAGAAAAAGGGTATAGCTTAATCTGGGCAAGAAGTACCTGGGCAGGAAGCCAGCGTTATCCTTTACATTGGGGAGGAGATTCTGAAACTACAAACGGCGCTATGTCAGCTCAGTTAAGAGGCGGATTGTCATTAGGATTAACCGGATTCAGTTTTTGGAGTCATGATGTAGGAGGATTTGCAACCAAAGCACCGGAGGATTTATATAGAAGATGGCTGCCTTTCGGGATGTTCACTTCGCACGTAAGAAGCCACGGAGAACCGCCTCGCGAACCTTGGTTGTACAGCAAAGAGTTTTTGGAAGGATTTAGAAAAGCAGATAATATGCGTTACGAATTAATGCCATATATCTACGCTCAGGCAAAAGAAAGTTCTCAAAAAGGATTACCAATGATGCGTGCCTTATTTGTAGAATATCCAAATGATCAGGGAGCATGGCTGGTAGATAATGAATATTTATTTGGTTCCAGCATGCTGGTTGCACCACTTTTTGAAGAAGTGACTGAAAGAGATGTTTATCTTCCTGCAGGAACGTGGATTGACTATCAGACTAAAAAAGTATACGAAGGCGGATGGCATAAAATAAAAGCAGGCGAAGTACCGATTGTAGTTTTAGTAAGAGACGGTTCTGCGATTCCACATATTGCTTTGGCACAATCTACCAAAGATATGGACTGGAGCAAACTGACACTAAAAGTATTTGCAACCGATAAAACCACTTCCGCGACTGCCAAGGTATTTTTACCAGAGGGTGATGCTGTTCAGGAAATTACGGTTTCTAAAAATGGAAGCAGTTTTGATGTTGCACCGAATACCTTAACGGGAAAAACCACTTTTAAAACCGAGTGGCTAAAATAGGTTTTGTTAGAGTTAGTTTTATAAATCGGGTGGAATTCCGCATCACCCGATTTATTTATAAAAGAATAAAGAAAAATACCATGAAAAAATACCTTTTCCTTCCAGTTGTACTGCTTTCCATTAGTTTTAGTTACAGCCAAAAAAACAAGAATGCTTATGAACTGTCTTCACCAAATGGCCAGAATAAAATTAAATTCGAATTAGTAAAAAATGCTCCTAAATATGCTGTTTCACACGGAAAAACCGAAGTGATTACACCATCTGATTTGGGATTTCTTTTAAAAGGAAATGAAGACTTCAGCAACAATTTCGAAATCAAAAACGTAAAAAATACTTCTTTTGATGAAACTTGGGAACAGGTTTGGGGAGAAAAGAAAAACATCAGAAACCATTACAATCAGTTATCGGTTCAATTACAGCAAAAAACAGGAAACAAACGCAAATTAGAAATTCAGTTTCGTGCTTTCGATGACGGAGTGGCTTTTAGATATGTGTATCCAAAACAAAATGTAAAAGACAGTATTTTCATTATGGATGAAAAAACGACTTTTAACTTAAAAGAAGATGGAAAAGCATGGTGGATTCCGGCGTATCGTGAAAACCGTTACGAATATTTATATGAAAATACCCCGGTCAGTACTTTAGATACCGTACATACACCAATGACTGTTGAGAGCAAAAGCGGTTTGAAATTAAGTTTTCACGAAGCAAACCTTACTGATTTTGCCAGTATGACTTTGGTAAATACTACCGGAACGCAACTTAAATCTGATCTGGTGCCGTGGGCTGATGGTATAAAAGTTCGTGTAAAAGACACGTTTACGTCTTCATGGAGAACCATTCAAATTGGAGAAACTGCAGGAGATTTAATCGATTCTTATTTAATTTTAAATTTAAATGAGCCTAACAAATTAGGAAACCCTTCTTATGTAAAACCGTATAAATATTTCGGAATCTGGTGGGGAATGCATATCGGAAAATATACTTTTTGGGAAAGTGACAAACAAGGTGCAACAACCAAAAATGCTGAAGAATATATTGATTTTACTGCCAAAGAAGGTTTTCATCATTTATTGATTGAAGGATGGAACAAAGGCTGGACACCGGCTTGGTACGAAAACCACATGCACATGTTTAGTTTTACAAAAAGTGCCGATAATTTTGATTTGGAAAAAGTGGTGGAATACGGAAAGAAAAAGGATGTTGAGCTTATTGGTTACCACGAAACAGGATCTAATTTGATTAATTATTTAAAACAAATTGATGAAGGTTTTGCATTGTACAAAAAATTAGGAATTCATACCGTAAAAATTGGTCACGTAGGTTCTAAATTAAACATGAAAGAATGGCACCACGGGCAATTTGGAGTCAATTATTTCAGATATGTTTTAGAAAAAGCGGCCCAATATGATTTAGCTGTTTTCTATCATGAACCAATAAAAGATACTGGAGAACGCAGAACATATCCAAATATGCTGGCCAGAGAAGCTGCACGCGGACAGGAATATAATGCCTGGAGCGAAGGAAATCCGCCAAGTCATGCTGTTATCTTGCCATTCACCAGAATGTTATCCGGACCAATGGAGTATACGCCTGGAGTTTTGGATGTAGAAATCAAACAAGGCTATCCTGGGAAAAGAGTACACGGAACTACAGCACAGCAATTGGCTATGTACATCGTCTATTATTCGCCAATCCAAATGTTAGCGGATCTTCCTGAAAATTACAAAGGAATTCCTTCTTTTCAATTTTTAAAAGATGTTCCTACAGATTGGGCAGACACAAAAGTATTGAATGCTGAAATTGGAGAATACCTGACCACAGTTCGTAAAGATCAAAATAGTGCTGACTGGTACTTAGGTTCCATGACTAATGAAAAAGCGCGTGACTTAGAAGTTTCATTATCTTTTTTAGATCCTAATGCGACTTACGAAGCGCAAATTTATGCTGATGCTGATGGTACTGATGAAACCCATAATCCTACAGCAGTAGCGATTTCTAAGAAAACGGTTAAAGCTTCTGATTCTCTTAAATTGAAATTGGGCGGTGCTGGCGGAACAGCAATTAGATTCAAAAAATTGTAATGATTGATTAGATTGTCAAACCCGACAGGTTTTAAAACTTGTCGGGTTTACTAACATAACGTAATTTAACCAAAATAGAATTAAATGAAAAAAATAATAATAACATTTCTGATTTTCATTAATCTGATCAATATCAATTTGTTTGGACAAAATTCGAATGTGGTAAAATCTCCGGAAAGAACAATAAAAATAGATTACAACAAAACTGAAGGAAAACTGAACACCATGTTCAAAGAATGTATTGGAGCCGGAAGAGCAAATGAAGGTTTACGGGCAGATTGGCAGCAACAGCTGGCAATGGTTAAAAAAGAATGTGATTTTAAATACATCAGAATGCACGGTTTATTGTCTGATGACATGGGAGTTTACCGGGAAGATTCAAAAGGAAATCCGGAATACAATTACCAGTATATTGATGTTTTGTACGATTATATTGTGAGCATCAAAATGAAACCTTTTGTTGAATTAGGATTTATGCCATCGGCATTGGCTAGTGGACCAGAAACCATTTTTTGGTGGAAAGGAAATGTAACACCTCCAAAAGATTATAAAAAGTGGAAAGATTTAATTCGAAACTTAACACAGCATTTCACAGAACGTTACGGAGCAGAAGAAGTTAAAACATGGTATTTCGAAGTTTGGAATGAACCCAATCTGACACCTGGTTTTTGGACAGGAACTCAGGCAGAATATTTCAAATTATATGAATACGCAGCACGCGGAATTAAAAGTGTCAATTCAGCCTATAAAGTTGGTGGTCCTGCGACGGCAGGAGCAGCATGGGTTCCGGAAACCATTGAATTTGCAACGAAAAATAAGGTGCCGTTAGATTTTATTTCAACCCATACTTATGGTGTAAATCAAGGTTTTTTGGATGAGTTTGGAACTACTGGAACTATTTTAAGTAAGGATGAAAATAGCATAAGTGGAGATGTAATTCGTTCTCGTAAACAAATTTCAGAGTCGGCTAAGCCAAATCTGGAATTGCATTATACAGAATGGAGTTCGTCCTACACACCGGCAGATCCTATTCATGACAGTTACCATTCTGCAGCATACATTCTTCAAAAATTAAAACAGGTTGGTAACGCTGCTAACTCTATGTCGTATTGGGTTTTTACCGATGTTTTTGAGGAACCGGGTCCTCGATTTACGCCTTTCCACGGAGGTTTCGGCTTATTGAATACACAGGGAATCAAAAAACCGGCTTATTTTTCTTATGCTTTTCTAAATAAATTAGGAGAAACAGCGCTTCAAAATACAGATACTTCTTCGTGGGCGGCCAAAAGTTCAAAAGGAGATGTTCAGTTATTATTTTGGGATTTTACGAATACACACCCGGGAGATTCTGTCAATAACCAAACGTATTACATTCAGGATTTACCATCAAAACCAAAAGGAACCGTAAAAATAGAACTTAGCGGACTTCAAAAAGGAAAATACATTTTAGAGCTATACAAAGTTGGATATAAAAGCAACGATGCTTTTGCCGATTATCTTCAAATGGGAAAACCAAATCAGCTTACAAAGCAACAAGTCAGCAGTCTTAAAGAAAAAAATAACGGTGATGTAATCGCAACGCAAAAAGTGACGATAAATGCAGATGGAAATTACAGTAAAGACTTTAAAATAAACGAAAATGATGTTGTCCTGCTGAATCTTACAAAACAATAATTTAAAAAATAAATTTAAACCATGATTTAAAATTATAGTGAGGAGAATTTTAAATCCAGAAAAAAAACTATCTATGAAAAACAAAATTTTACACCTGTCAGCAGCTATGGCTTTTATGGTTTTCACTGCTTGTAAAGATAATGCGCAAAGTTCAGGTTCTGATTCCACTCAAAAAGAAGAATATGTTGGAAAAGAAATAGGGACAGAATTTGATGCCGAAATCGATAAACTGGTTTCGCAAATGACATTGGAAGAAAAAATAGACATGCTGCATGGTAATAGTATGTTTACTTCCGGAGGTGTAAAACGTTTGGGAATTCCGGAACTAAAAATGGCCGATGGACCACTCGGAGTCCGTGAGGAAATTTCCCGTGATAACTGGGCTCCGGCAGGTTTGACAAACGATTTTGCAACCTATTATCCGGCTGCAGGAGCTTTGGCTGCCACTTTTAATGAGGAAATGGCCTATACTTTTGGAAATAGTGTCGGACAGGAATTACGCGCAAGAGACAAAGACATGTTACTTTCTCCAGCAATCAATATTGTGAGAACGCCTCTTGGAGGGAGAACATACGAGTACATGACCGAAGACCCGTTTTTAAACAAAAAATTGGCGGTTCCTATGGTTGTGGGTTTACAGGATAATGATGTGATGGCTTGTATCAAACATTATGCGGCAAACAATCAGGAAACGAATCGTGATTTTGTGGATGTGCAAATAGACGAGCGTACACTTCGTGAAATTTACCTGCCTGCCTTTGAAGCATCCGTAAAAGAAGGAAAAACATACAGCATTATGGGCGCTTATAATAAATTTAGAGGAGAATATCTATGTGAGAACGATTATATGCTCAATAAAATCCTTCGTGATGAATGGGGATTCAAAGGTGTTGTAGTTTCAGACTGGGCAGCGGTACATTCAACAGTAAAATCTTTAAAAAGCGGTTTGGATATTGAGATGGGAACGCCAAAACCATTCAATGAATTTTTCCTTGCCGATAAATTAATTGCCGCTGCAAAAAACAAAGAAATCTCAGAAGCAGAAATTGATATACACGTAAAAAGAATTTTACGCACTTTATTTCAGGTAAAAGCAATGGGCGGAAAAGACCGTGTGAAGGGAAGTATAGCAACCGAAGCACATTATCAGGATGCCTATAAAATTGCAGCAGAAGCAATAGTTTTATTGAAAAATGATAATAATGCATTGCCTTTAAAATTAGACGGAGTTAAATCTATTGCAGTAATTGGAAACAATGCAACGAAGAAAAATGCGCTTGGCGGATTTGGTGCAGGAGTAAAAACAAAAAGAGAAGTTACACCTTTGGATGGTTTAAAAAACAGATTGCCTAAATCAATCCAGATTAATTATGCTGAAGGGTATTTAGAGCGTTACGAAGAAAAAAACAAAGGGAATTTAGGAAATGTAACATCGACTGGACCAATTACAATTGATCAGTTAGATGCAAAACAGCTGCAAGAGGCAATAGAAGCAGCTAAAAAATCGGATGTTGCGATTATTTTCGCAGGTTCAAACCGTGATTATGAAACCGAAGCTTCCGACAGAAGAGACTTAAAATTGCCTTTTGGTCAGGAAGAACTGATTCAAAAAGTATTGGCAGTTAATCCAAGAACAATCGTGGTAATTGTGGCTGGAGCTCCTTTTGATGTGGATGCGGTAAGTAAAAAGACAAAGGCTTTGGTATGGACATGGTTTAATGGTTCTGAAGGAGGAAATGCTTTGGCAGATGTATTGTTAGGAAAAGTAAATCCATCAGGAAAATTACCATGGACAATGCCTAAAAAGTTGATGGATTCTCCGGCACATGCAACAAACAGCTTCCCAGGCGGAAAAGCCGTAAAATATGAAGAAGGAATTTTAGTAGGATACCGTTGGTTTGATACTAAGAATATTGCTCCTTTATATCCTTTCGGATTCGGATTATCGTATACAACATTTACAATTGAAAATGCTAAAGCCGATAAAACGGAATATGCTTTAAACGAAACTATTTCAGTTGCTGTTGAGGTAAAAAATACCGGAAAGGTTGATGGAAAAGAAGTAGTTCAGTTGTATACTTCCAAATCAGATTCTAAAGTATCCCGTGCTTCAAAAGAGCTGAAAGGTTTCAAAAAAGTATTAGTAAAATCAGGAGATTCAGACACCGTAACGATAAAAGTTCCGGTTAAGGAATTAGCGTATTATGATGTTGCTGCTAAAAAATGGACAGTAGAACCAGGAAAATATACTTTTAAAGTCGGAAACTCTTCCAGAAATATCAGCAAAGAAATTGTTGTAACTATCAAATAACCAAATGATGAAAAACCAAATAAAGAGTTACCTGTTAAGTACAATTTTATGTTTTTCTTTTTTGAGTATCTGGGCTTGCAGTTCAGATAATGAAAAAAATGAGGAAGTAACACCAATTGCAAAAACACTTTCGGTAAACAGCAACAAAATTGAATTTCTAAGCAAAGGGAGTGATGCAGATGTAAAAATCACTACTGATGCAGTAAATTGGATTGGTACTTTAGATGCCAATTGGATACAATTAAGTACTACAAAAGGAACAAAAGGAACTACAACTGTAAAAATTACAGCTTTAGAAAATAAAACAACAGCAGCCAGAACTGCAATTATAACAATAAGTGCAGATCAGGCAACGCCATTACAGATTACAGTAACACAGGCAGGTGGTTTAGTTGCAGGTTTATATCCTAATTACAACACAAATCCAATTGCTGCAGATCAAACCGGAATGACGAATACGGCGGTTCAGTTAGCAGCAAAAATAAAACTAGGCTGGAATATCGGAAATACTTTAGAGGCAACGGGCAGTGAAACTGCATGGGGAAATCCAAAAGTGACAAAAGCATTGATCGATGCCGTTAAGGCAAATGGATTTAATGCGATCAGAATTCCGTGTTCATGGAACCAGTATTTGGAAAATACTACAACAGCAAAAATAAAAACAGACTGGCTAAACCGCGTAAAAGAAGTAGTGCAGTATTGTGTAGATAATGATATGTATGTAGTCGTAAATATTCACTGGGACGGCGGCTGGCTTGAAAATAATATTACCGAAGCAAAAAAAGTAGAAAATAACGCCAAGCAAAAAGCTTTTTGGGAACAAATTGCCACTCATTTACGAGATTTTGACGAGCATTTGCTTTTTGCCGGAGCTAACGAACCTGCTGTTGAAAACGCAGCTCAAATGGCAGTTTTGACTTCCTATCACCAGACATTTATTGATGCCGTGCGTTCTACGGGAGGTAAAAATGCGTATCGTACATTGGTAGTACAGGGTCCAACAACCGACATTGTAAAAACAAATGAATTGATGACTACATTGCCAACAGATTCAGCATCCAATCGTATGATGGTGGAAGTGCATTATTATTCACCATGGAATTTTGGTGGATTGACTAAAGATGAGTCCTGGGGAAAAATGTTCTATTATTGGGGAACTGGTTTTCACTCAAATACAGATACAGAAAGAAACGCAACGTATGGCGAAGAAGCAGAGTTGGAAAAAAACTTCAAACTAATGAAGACCCAATTTGTAGATAAGGGAATTCCGGTTCTTTTAGGAGAATTTGGTGCCATTAGAAGAACAACCCTAACCGGAGATGCGTTAACTTTACATTTGGCTTCAAGAGCGTATTACATTAAAACAGTTGTAAAAACAGCAAAAGCAAATGGACTTTTGCCTTTTTATTGGGATGAAGGAAGTCTTGGAGACAATGGTTTTGGAATTTTTAAAAGAAGTGATAATACCGTTTTTGATACTCAGGTTTTAAATGCTTTAAAAGAAGGAATACAATAAGAAAATCTTTTTTAGTCTATAAGTGATATAAGTAAAATTAAGTTTATTGTTAGATTTGAACTTCAGTTTACTTATGTCACTTGTCTGTTTTTAACTATTTAAATTTATTAAAATGAAAAAATGTTTTGTTTTCATTTCACTCATTTTTAGCACTTTAATGTGTGCTAATGTCAAAATGCCTTTGCTGTTTTCGGACGGAATGGTATTGCAGCGCAATAAGGAAATTTCGGTTTGGGGTTTTGCAGACCCAAATGAAAAAGTAGCAGTACATTTTAACAGGCAAATTGTAAAAACACAAGCTGACAAGAATGGAAAATGGACTCTGAATTTAAATGCTGAAAAAGCTGGAGGACCTTTTGAATTGATAATCATCGGAAATAATAAAATCATCATCAAAAATGTTTTGGTGGGTGAAGTTTGGATTTGCAGCGGACAATCCAACATGGAATTTCAGGTTTCGAAAACCATAAATGCCGAAAAAGAAATTGCCGATTCTAATTATCCAATGATTCGTCATTTTGGAGTAGCGCAGGATTTAAGCGGAACGCAAAAAGACGATTTAAAAGCCGGAAAATGGGAAGTTTCAAATAAAGAAACCGTTGGCAACTTTACAGCCGTGGGTTTTTATTTTGCCAAAAAACTGTATGACGAATTAAAAATCCCAATTGGAATCATAAATACTTCCTGGGGCGGAACAAACGTAGAAACCTGGACAAGCCGTGAAGCATTTCAAAAAAGTGATGAATTCAAATCAATGATTGCCGATGTTCCAACTGTAGATATGGATGCCATTTTTGAAAGTTATAAAAAATCAGTTTTAGGAAATCTCAAAAAAGTTCAGGGATTTGATGTAACGATGGACAATGAAAACCAGTTTGCAGCATTTAATTTTGATGATAAAAACTGGCCTGAAATAAAAGTCCCTTCACTTTGGGAAAACCAGCAAATTGGAAATATTGACGGAATTGTCTGGATGCGTAAAACGATTACTTTATCAGCCGAACAAGCCAAAAAAGAAGCTGTTTTACATTTATCCAAAGTCGATGACGAAGACCAAACTTTTGTAAACGGAGTAGAAGTCGGTACTAATAACATTTGGGAAAAACGGAGAGTTTATAAAATCCCTGCCGGAATTTTAAAAGAAGGTAAAAATGTAATCGCAGTACGAATCACAGATTACAGTGGCGGTGGTGGAATTTACGGTGAAGCATCCGATTTAAAAATTCAGTTCAAAGACAATACAATACCACTCGAAGGACTTTGGAAATTCAATGTCGTTCAGGTAAAAATATCGGTTTCACCCAACAGTTACCCGTCGTTATTGTACAACGCAATGGTAAATCCGCTGGTTCCGTATGCCATTCAGGGCGTTTTATGGTATCAGGGCGAAGCGAATGTCTGGAGAGCCAATCAATACAAAAAAGCATTTCCATTAATGATTCAGGATTGGCGAACCAAATTTAATCAGGGCGATTTTCCTTTCTATTTTGTACAATTATCGACTTTCGATGAATTCAAAGGAAACAGTAAAGTCGGGAGCCGCTGGGCAGAACTCCGCGAAGCACAATCCGAAACTTTAAAACTGAAAAATACCGGAATGGCCGTAACCACGGATATTGGTAACGCAAAAGACATTCATCCAACCAATAAACAAGATGTCGGTTTGCGTTTAGCAGCAATTGCCTTAAATAATGTTTACGGTAAAAAACAAATCTACAGCGGACCAACTTTTAAATCCCAAGAAATAAAAGGAAACCAAATCATGCTTACTTTTGATAATATAGGAAGTGGTTTATCAGCTTCAGACAATTCACAAAACATAAAAGGCTTCGAAATCGCAGGTGCCGACAAAGTTTTTCATTCCGCGAAAGCGATAATTAAAGACAACAAAATAATAGTGTCAAGCGAAAATGTTCCAAATCCCGTTGCCGTTCATTACGGCTGGGCAGACGATGATACCGAAATTAATCTTTTCAATAAAGAAAAATTCCCAGCATCGCCTTTCAGAACTGATAATTGGGAAATGATAACGGCAAAAGAGAAATATCAGGTGAGTAAATAGTTGGGCGTGACCATACCGAGATAAGAAGGCAAATATACTTTGCGTAAATACGCCTTCTTATCTCGGTACGGTCGGGCTATCCGCACTACTTCGGTAGTTTGCTCTTATCCCTCACGCGCGAAACTGTTAAACGAGAAATTTAATTTTCATAAATAATAATTCGATCCGAGAGCTCTTTAAAAAGTTTGATAAGAACAATCTATATTGTTTAAACAAACTTTAATTCATTAAAAAAAGAACGAATTCAACATTAAGTTCCGTAGGAACGTTTTATATTGTAGCAACGGATTTCAATCCGTTGAATATAGGAACGGTTCATATAAAATTTAAAAGACCTGAACATGCAATCAAAATTGTTAATACAAATAGTTTTCATTTTCTTTTTATCATGCATACGAATGTCTGCACAATCCACTCATGTTTTATGGTACAATCAGCCAGCCGAATTCTTTGAGGAAAGTTTAGTTTTAGGAAACGGAAAAATGGGAGCTACCGTTTTTGGCGGAGTTAATTCAGATAAAATCCATCTGAACGATATTACACTTTGGTCTGGAGAACCTGTAAATGCCAATATGAATCCCGAAGCCTATAAAAATATTCCGGCAATTCGTGAAGCACTCCAAAACGAAAACTACAAACTCGCAGAAGAACTCAATAAAAAAGTTCAGGGGAAAAACTCAGAGAAGTATTTGCCTCTTGGAACAATGGAAATCACGAATTCCACTAAAGGAAAAGCAACAAATTATCATCGGGAATTAGATATTTCAAATGCCATTTCGAAAGTCAGTTATGAAATTGACGGTGTAAAATATACCCGCGAATATTTTGTTTCTGCACCAGATAAAATAATGATTATCAAGTTGAAAAGCAGCCAAAAAGGGGCTTTAAGTTTTGATATTAATTCAGGTAGTTTACTGCAATCTAATGTTGCCGTAAAAAACAATGTTTTGTCCATGAACGGAACTGCGCCAATTAATGAAAATCAAGGTTATGCAGTCGTACCGGAATTTCTTCTTGAGAAGGAAAGAGGAACACGATTTTCAACTTTAATGAAAATCAAAAACACAGACGGAACAATAACAAGTACGGATAAAGCCGTAGGGTTAAAAAACGCAACCGAAGCTGTAATCTATGTTTCCATTGCCACAAGTTTTAATGGTTTTGATAAGAATCCCGCAACTCAAGGTTTAAATGATAAAAAAATTGCTTCAGAAAACCTGAACAAAGCCTTTGCAAAATCATTCGATAAATTAAAAAGTTCGCACATAGCCGATTATCAAAAATTCTACAATCGCGTTACTTTGGAATTAGGAAAAACCTCTGCACCTGATTTAGCAACGGACGAACGTTTGCTAAGGTATTCGGATGGAAAAGAAGATAAAAACCTGGAGATTTTGTATTTTAATTATGGGCGTTATTTATTGGTCAGCAGTTCAAGAACGCTGGGTGTTCCAGCCAATTTGCAAGGACTTTGGAATCCGCATTTGAATCCGCCCTGGAGCAGTAATTACACCATGAATATCAATCTGGAAGAAAACTACTGGATCGCAGAAAATACGAATCTATCCGAAATGCATTTGCCGCTTTTGAGTTTTATCAAAAACCTGTCAGTAACCGGAAAAGTGTCAGCAAAGACCTTTTATGGAGTTAATCAAGGCTGGTCTGCTTCGCATAATTCGGATATCTGGGCAATGACCAATCCGGTTGGACAATTCGGGAAAGAAGACCCGATGTGGACTTGCTGGAATATGGCCGGTGCCTGGTTGAGTACCCACATTTGGGAACATTATGTTTTTACACAGGACAAACAGTACCTGAAAAATGAAGGTTATCCGTTGATGAAAGGCGCAGCTGAATTTTGTCTGGCCTGGCTTGTAACCGATAAAAACGGAAATTTAATTACATCGCCATCAACCTCACCGGAAAATCAATATATCACACCTGATGGTTTTGTCGGTGCAACTATGTACGGAGCAACCGCTGATTTGGCTATGATTCGGGAATGTTTCGATAAAACCATAAAAGCTTCAAAAGTTTTAAATATTGATGCTGATTTCAGGACAAAATTAGAAACAACACTTTCAAAATTACATCCGTATCAAATTGGTAAAAAAGGCAATTTACAGGAATGGTATTTCGATTGGGAAGACAAAGATCCAAAACACCGTCATCAGTCACAATTATTCGGATTGTTTCCCGGTGATCATATTACGCCGGAAAAAACACCAGATCTGGCCGCAGCATCCAGAAAAACATTAGAAATAAAAGGGGATGAAACTACGGGATGGTCAAAAGGCTGGCGCATCAATCTGTGGGCAAGCCTGTGGGATGGAAATCGCGCCTATAAAATGTATCGTGAATTGCTTCGCTACGTAGATCCTGACGGAAAGAAAACCGAAAAACCTAGAAGGGGCGGAGGAACTTATCCAAATTTATTTGATGCACATCCACCATTTCAAATCGATGGAAATTTTGGCGGAGCAGCAGCCGTTGCTGAAATGTTAGTGCAATCGGACGAAAACGAAATTAGATTATTGCCTGCCTTGCCAGATGTCTGGGAAACGGGATCCGTAAAAGGTCTTTGTGCCAGAGGCGGTTTCGAAATCGAAATGGAATGGAATAGCAAAACAATAAAAAAAGTAACCATTTTATCTAAAAATGGAGGAAAGACAACTTTGATCAGTGGTGATAAAAAACAAAACATCACATTAAAAAAAGGACAAAAATTAGAAATAAACTGGTAATAAAAGATAGTAAATATTGAATTTTAAACCCGACAGGTTTTCAAACCTGTCGGGTTTTGTGTGTAGCTAATTCAGTTTTAAATTATATCTCAAATGTATGTAAAGTGCCTCATTAGCAAAACAATAAACCATAAAATTGAAAAGCAATTGAATTTTAATTAACTTTGAAATATATTTTTTTACAATTATGGCTTACAATCCAACAACAGTGGCTAATTATTTTATAGATAAGTATTCCAAAACAGGAAATATTACGCCTATGAAAATAATTAAACTGACTTACATTGCTTATGGCTGGTATTTGGCCCTGACCAACAAAAGAGACAGACTGATTGATGAAAACCCGATTGCCTGGGATTTTGGTCCTGTTTTTCCTTCTTTGTATTATAGTATAAAGCAATACAAGAAAGAAAAAATTACGGAGAAGATTCCAAATGCAAATAAAAACGAAAAAATCACAAGTGAGGATGAACAGTTTTTAGATAAAATCTGGGAAGTTTACGGAAGATTTGACGGTATTTATCTGAGTGCTTTAACTCATATTGAAGGCACACCCTGGCAAAAAGTATATCAAAAGGATTCTAATGCTATTATTTCTGATGATGATATTTTTGAGCATTATAAAACGAAGCTGAAACCAATTTCTACCTAAGATGTCGATGCTTAACCTAAATCGGATATCTATTGAAAACAGCGCTGCAGTCAGACCTGTAGATATCGATAATGCCCGTATTCAAAACCAGATTCTCGAAGACAGACTTGGCAATGCAAAATTAGGAAGGTTTTTAGAGGATACCCGACTAAGAAGATATCTGACGTATATTTTCTCCTTCATTATTTTCCTGTGGCTGGCAGCTGTTATCTCAATCTTGTATTTCAACGACTATTTATTGCATTTGAATCTTTCAGAAAACGTACTGATTACGCTATTGACAACTTCCTCTATAAATGTAATTGGAATGATGTTGATTATTTTGAAAAATTTATTCCCTCAGCCTATCAGCAAAACGGAATAGTGATTAGCAAAATCGATAAGATTATTCTTTTTCAGCCTGTTCCTCTTGTTCTTCAGCATTTGCTTTTTTCAGGCTTTCATAGCCTTTTTCAATAGAAGGATATACAAATGCGGCAACTTTTTTAATCGGATTGTAAAATACAGACTGATCTAAAGTTTCTTTTTTGGCAAAAGTATTATTGAAATTTATTTTTTCAAAAAGTGCGATTATGATACTCAAAATCAGAATGGTTTTTAAAACCCTGAAAAAACCGCCGCCTAATTTATTCATCCATCCCAAAAAGGCTAAATCCGCAATCCCGGTTAATATTTTAGCCAGAAAATAAACTCCTATAACTACCAGAATAAACACTAAAAGAAATGCCACTACCTGAATCGTATTAGGATTCCAGGAAACATGTTTCATAATGATTTCTTTCATAAATGATGAGAATTTAATCGCGATGTAAATTCCCAATACTAAAGAAATAAAAGAAGCTACTTCTATAAAAAGGCCATTTTTTATGCCTTTGTAAAGACTAAAGGCCAAAAGTGCTCCCAAAATCATGTCTAAAAAACTCATGTTTTTCTGTTTTTTAATGAGCAGCAAATATAAAAGAATTATCAGGTGATTCATTCTCAAATTTCAACTCCGTATCTTTGCAGGCTAAATTTTATGGGTTTTCGAATTTACAATTCACAATTCATAATTCACAATTCAAAAAATGTCCAGAGATACACAACTAAAAGAGCGTTGGGAAAAGCTTGTTAACATACTATCCGATCAGTTTTCGCAAGGCGAGGACTTGGATTTGGATGCCATAATTTACCTTATTGGAGTTCAGGAACTCGGAAAAGTGCACCGTGAATTCAAAAAAGATGAAAAACTAAACCTGATGCACATCGCCATTTGCCGATTACTGGAACCTTATGGGTTTTATGAATTCGAATATTTTGATGAAGATGGATGGCCGCATTACAAAGTAAAAGAAGAATTGCCGCCTTTAAAAGCAGGTGAACAATCCGTTTTAATGAAAGAAGCGATTGTCAATTATTTTTTGGAAAGAGAATTAATAGAGTAAAAATTAGTTTGAGAGTACTAATTTTAGGATTTTGGATTAAAAATATAACAGAACTTTTAGAATACTTCTTAATTCTCAGCGCTAACGTTTCACTTTTTTCCTTAAATTTGCTCCCTCAATTGTAGAATGAAAATGATAGACAAGATAAAAGAATATATTGGCGAAGCACAGGCTTTTTCAACTGAAAAGAAAGAAGAGTTAGAAGCATTCCGAATTAAATTCTTAGGAAAAAAAGGGATTTTAAACGATTTTTTTGCTGAATTTAAAAATGTACCTAACGATCAGAAAAAGGAATTTGGGCAAGTCATAAATGCATTAAAGACAGCTGCAGAAGATAAAGTAAAGACAATTGTTGAAGCTTTGGAAAGCAAGGAAGAAGTAAAAGGCTTTTTTGGAGATTTAACCCGCTCACCTGAACCGGTTATTATTGGTTCACGTCATCCTATTTCGATTGTTAAAAATCAGATTATAGATATTTTTGCCAATATTGGATTCAACGTTTCCGAAGGTCCGGAAATCGAAGACGACTGGCATAATTTTACCGCATTGAACTTGCCGGAATACCATCCGGCGCGTGACATGCAGGATACGTTTTTCATACAGACGAACCCAGACGTGTTGTTGCGTACGCATACATCATCTGTTCAGGTACGTTATATGGAAAATCACAAACCGCCAATTCGTACGATTTCTCCGGGACGTGTTTTTCGTAACGAAGCTATTTCGTCTCGTTCACATTGTATTTTCCACCAAGTGGAAGGATTGTACATTGACAAAGACGTTTCTTTTGCCGATTTGAAGCAAACCTTGCTTTATTTTACCAAAGAGATGTTCGGAAAATCTAAGATTCGTTTGCGTCCTTCATACTTTCCGTTTACAGAACCAAGTGCCGAAATTGATATTTATTGGGGTTTAAAAACGGAAACGGATTACCGTATCACAAAAGGAACTGGTTGGTTAGAAATTGGAGGCTGTGGAATGGTTGACCCAAACGTTCTTAAAAATTGTGACATCAATCCGGATGAATTCAATGGTTTTGCTTTCGGAATGGGAGTTGAGCGTATTGCGATGTTGTTGTATCAAATTGGGGATATCCGTATGTTTTACGAAAATGACGTTCGTTTCTTAGAGCAATTTAAAGCAAATATATAATTTAAGTCATAAAGTCGAAAGTTGAAAGTCCCAAAATGATGGCTTTTGACTTTCGACTTTATGACTTTCGGCTATTAACCTTTTGACTACTATGAAAAAAGACATAACAATCCCCGAAGTAGAAAACGTTTTCCTTGCCGCTGTTCAGGAATGGAGCGACGATTTTATGGAAAAAGTATGGTACGCTTATCTTGTAAATGACAGTGATTTTAATCTTGACAGCGTAATGGTGGTTTCAAAAGCATTTGGAACAATCGATGGCGAAATGAAAAAAACATCTGTTTTACGTCATGCCTTTGTTGAGGTTCCGGCGGTTTCTGTAGTGAAAATAGAAATGATTGAAAAGAGTCTTTTGGTTTTGAACAATGAATTCATGGTTACTTTCTTCATCGGAAACACTTTATATGACAAGAAATTCATCTTCAAATCCAACTTAATCAACGAAAATAATACGGAAGAAGTGCCGATTTTATTTGTTGAAGGAGTTATGGTTAAATAGATTTTAAAACTTGCGGTTATAATTATAAAAATTCGTCAGTTCGAGTGTTTTTTGAGTAGAGAAACGGAACAAAAAATGTATCGAGAACTCTTATGAAACCAAGACTTCTCGATCTATTTTTGGCTAATAAAACTTATTTCCAAAAGAAAATCTTACAGCCAAAACACTCGAAGTGACGTCAGTAGTTTTTTTAGTTTCAAAACCTATAAATCTTCTCAGGCGTCACACAATAATCCAACTTCACATCCGATTCAAAAACATCATCAATCTGGCTGACAGCTTCAAAAAACGAAAGCCCAATTTTGATGGTTTCCGGTTTACATTCGGCTAAAAATTTATCATAAAAACCTTTTCCATAACCAATTCGGTTTCCAAAAACATCAAAAGCCAAAAGCGGTACAAAAACTACTTCTATGGTTTGAGAAGGAACAGCCAGCCCATTTACAGGTTCCGGAATATTGTATTCGTTTTTCCTGATTTTAGTATTGTCCGTCAATAAAAAATGACTCATAATTCGGGTTTCAAAATCACTTTTCGAAATCACTATTTCTTTGTCTTTTCCGGAAAGCAGGTGCAAAATAAACTCGGTATTAACTTCTTTCTGTTCTTCAATCGGAAGAAAAACATGATAATACGTTTTGTCCCAAATAGGCAATTGGATTAATTGATTGCTTATTTCAAGACTTTTTTCTTCAATATCTTCTTCTGAAAAGCTTTTTCGAAGATTTTTATAATGCAATCTCAGTTCTTTTTTATTCGTTGGCATTTTCGTCAATATTTTTGGAAATATGGTAAATCGCATCGCCTTCATAAACAATTGGTGAATGATTGGCATTGATCACATAACCGTCATGAGGCGCTTTTACTTTTTGCTCGAATTTACCAAAGGGATCCGTAATAATGGCCAAAATGGTTCCCTTGGTTACAAATTTGGTAATCATATTATAATCGTGCAGTAATCCGGACTGTTTTGCCCGTAACCAAACAGAATTTTTAATGTAGATAGAAGGAAATTCGGCTTTTTCAACCACATGTTTTGGGTCGAGCATATTAAGATAATGAAGAAGACGTTTAACACCCTTAACGCCTTCATTAGCAACAGGGTCATTAATATCCAATGATTTTCCGCCTTCAAAAAGCAGCATTTTTACATTAGCCCTTTCTGAAGTTGTTCGAAATGAACCCAAAATATTTTTAGAATATAACGTAAACGGAGCATCAAAAACATCAGCCAAAACCTTTAGTTCCCGATTTTTTTCTGAGATGCGAATTTGGGGAGCATTAAAACGGCTCGCGCCTCCTGCATGAAAATCCACAGCATAATCAATAAGTGGCAATACTTCATTGGTTATATGAAAAGCGAAACGGCTGGCCAGAGAACCCTTTTTACTTCCCGGAAAAACGCGGTTTAAATCTCTTCCGTCAGGAAATTCCCTTGATTTATTGACAAATCCGTAGATATTGATAATAGGGATGCAGATAATGGTTCCTCTTGTTGGGCGGTTGATTTTTTTACTGATGATCTGACGGACAATTTCGACACCATTTATTTCATCACCATGAATTCCGGCAGAAAATAAAACCACGGGACCGTCAAATTTAGAACGCCGTACGATAATCGGAATATTAAGTTTGGTTGTAGTATGCAGTCTGGCGATTTCTACATTGATCGTTTTGTTTTCTCCGGGCAAAATCGATTCGCCAAAAAGAACCATTGGGGCATTGTTTTTCATGTCGAATTATAAAAATTTAACGAAGTTGCAGCCAAAAAAGTATTTATAAGAAGGCCAACAAATAAATTTAAACAGGCTCTAAATATAGAAATTATTCTTTTGATTTCGTAAATTTGAAAAGAATTCATTGTTAAGCTTTCCAAAGTAAATCGGAATGATTTTTGACAATGCCTTAATCTTATCTTCAGAAACAAACAGCATGCAAATACCGTCTTTAGAACTTCAAATTCAAACTCTTCCTGACAATCCGGGAGTGTATCAGTATTATGATAAGGAAGGAAAGATTTTGTATGTTGGTAAAGCAAAAAACTTAAAGAAAAGGGTTTCTTCCTACTTCAATAAAATTCACGATACAAGAAAAACGAATGTCCTGGTTCGCAAAATCGTAACCATAAAACATATCGTTGTTCCCACTGAAACCGATGCGCTTTTATTAGAAAATAATCTTATCAAATCCCTGCAGCCACGCTATAATGTGCTGCTTCGCGATGATAAAAGTTATCCGTGGATCTGCATCAAAAGAGAACCTTTTTCCAGAATCTTTTTAACCCGAAGAATGATTAAGGACGGGTCCGAATATTTTGGTCCGTACACCAATTTCAAAATGGTCTATACCATTTTGGATTTAATCAAAGAATTGTATCCGTTAAGAACGTGTAATTATGATTTAAGTGAATCAAACATTCGGTCAGGTAAATTTAAAGTTTGTCTGGAATATCATATCGGCAACTGCAAAGGACCTTGCGAAGGCTTGGAATCACTGGAAGATTACCAAAGACAAGTTGATGCAATCCGTGAAATCCTGAAAGGGAATTTTAAGGAAAGTATGAAAGATTTCAAGCGCTTAATGACACAATATGCGCAGGACTTGCAATTTGAAGAAGCGCAAAAAATAAAGGAAAAAATAGAAATCCTTGAAAATTACCAATCTAGATCAACGGTAGTAAATCCAAAAATCACCAATATTGATGTATTTTCGATAGTGTCTGATGAAAGTGCGGCTTATGTCAACTTTTTGCAGATTTCACATGGATCGATCATTCGTTCCCATACTTTAGAAATCAAGAAAAAACTCGACGAAACCGATGAGGAATTACTTGAACTGGCCATCATTGAACTTAGGGAACGTTTTCAGTTATTATCAAAAGAAGTGATTGTTCCGTTTAATGTTGATTTGGGTGAAAATATAAAAGTGACTGTTCCGCAATTAGGCGACAAAAAGCAAATACTGGATTTATCAATCCGAAATGCGAAGTTCTACCGAATTGAACAATTGAAACAATTACAAATTGTAGATCCTGACCGACATGTTAACCGTATCATGGCACAAATGCAAAAAGACCTGCGCTTGTCAACAGAACCGCGCCATATCGAATGTTTTGACAACTCCAATATTCAGGGAACGAATCCGGTTGCGGCCTGCGTAGTTTTTAAGGACGGAAAACCAAGCAAGAAAGATTACCGTCATTTTAATGTAAAAACCGTTGTAGGTCCTGACGATTTTGCTTCCATGACCGAGATTGTCTATCGACGCTACAAAAGATTATTAGACGAAAACGAACCGCTTCCGCAACTGATTATTATTGACGGTGGAAAAGGACAATTATCCGCAGCATTAAAAAGTATTGATGAATTAGGCCTTCGTGGTAAAATTGCCATAATCGGAATCGCAAAACGCCTTGAAGAGCTTTTTTATCCGGGAGATTCGATTCCACTTTACCTGGATAAAAAGTCCGAAACGTTAAAAGTCATTCAGCAATTGCGAAACGAAGCCCACCGTTTCGGAATCACTTTTCATCGTGACAAGCGTAGCAAAGCGGCCCTTAATTCGTCTGTAGAGAGTATTCCGGGCATTGGCGAAAAAACAATGCTGACGTTAATTCAACATTTTAAAAGTGTTAAAAGATTGAAGCTGGCTACTGAAAAAGAGATATCTGACGTTATAGGTATATCGAAAGCCAGAAAAATTGTCGACTTTTACAAAATTAATCAGTAAGTTTTTTATGCGCCTAATCCAGCTGTACATTTCAAATACTCGGTCAAAAAACTTTTTTTCCAATGCAAAAAAAGGAGCTTCTATGGTTGCTCTTTTTTTACAGGAAAAAATAGTTTTTGGTCTCTCGCAGTTTTCCATTTCCATCTGGGGCAGGGCTGTAGTGTTTTTAATGCTTCTAGGTCTTACTTCACAAAACGTGTTGTCACAGGAAAAAAAGACAGAGACTGAAAAAAGACCAAAGATAGGATTAGTTTTAAGTGGAGGCGGAGCCAAAGGATTTGCCCATATCGGTGTTTTAAAAGTACTGGAACAGGCCGGAATAAAAATCGATTATATTGGCGGAACCAGCATGGGAGCGATTATAGGAGGTTTATATGCCACGGGATATAATGCCGCCCAGATCGACTCTATTTTCAGGAAAACCAATTTTGATGAATTAATCAATGATTATATTCCAAGGGCTTCCAAAAACTTTTACGGCAAACGAAATGACGAATTATATGCTATTGTGCTGCCATTCAGTAATTTCAGAATCGGGATTCCGGAAGCGCTTTCAAAAGGAATGTACAACTATAATTTATTAAGCAGCCTTACCCGAAATGTACGTCATGTACGTGATTTTAATCAGCTACCAATACCATTTTTATGTATCGGAACCAATATTGAGACCGGAGAAGAAGTTTTGCTGAATAAAGGCAATCTGGCACAGGCCATGACCGCAAGTGCTGCTTTTCCGTCTTTGTTTTCACCTGTTGAGGTAGATGGCAAATTACTGGTAGATGGAGGCGTAGTTAACAATTATCCTATCAAGGAAGTTCGTGATTTAGGAGCCGATATTATTATTGGAGTAGATGTTCAGGATGATTTGCAGACTCGCAAAAACCTGAAAAATGCTACAAGGATTTTGGTTCAGATTACCAATCTTCAGTCTATCGAAAAAATGAAAAAAAAGATAGAAAACACAGATATTTACATCAAACCCGATATTCGTGATTTTGGCGTCATTTCCTTTGACAGGGGAAGTGAAATAGTCAGAAGGGGTGAAGATGCGACATTTGGTGTCTATGAACAAATAAAAGCTTTGGCAGATTCCCAAAAGTTTTATAAAAAACCGAAACTGGAAATAGGTTCAGATACGCTTCAGATAGAAAATATAAACAATACCAAACTGGACAATTACACAAAAGAATATATTACAAGTAAACTTCGTTTTAAGCCGGGAAGTAAAATTTGTTACGAAGATCTTCAAAGAGGTATCAACAACATAAACGCAACCCAAAATTTTAGCGCAATTTCCTATTCGCTCGAACCAAATGGTGACAAGGATGATCTGCATCTGATGCTTCAGGAAAATTCCACGCAGACTTATTTAAAATTGGGACTGCATTATGACGGACTTTACAAAAGTGCAGTTTTGTTAAATCTGACCAGAAAAAAAACATTCTTAAAAAATGATAATACATCTCTGGATATTATTTTAGGAGATAACTTTAGATATGATTTTAACTATTATGTTGAAAATGGTTTCAATATCAGTTTTGGTTTTAACTCAAGACTGAATCAGTTTAATAGAAATGTTACGGAAAGTATCAATAGTCAGGCACCGGAAAATCCAGCCATAAATCTAATTAATGTTGATTTTATGGATATTACCAACCAGGCTTATTTTCAGACTATTTTTGTTCAGAAATTCCTAATGGGTGGTGGTCTGGAACATAAATTTCTAAAAATAAAATCCCCAACAATTGGTAACGCCAATCCGATAATTGATGAGAGTAATTATATGAGTGTTTTCGGATACCTGAAATACGATTCTTTTGACAATAAAAGTTTTCCGCAATCTGGCTGGTATCTCTCGGGAGATGTACAGACTTATCTCGCCTCTTCGGATTATACGAATCAGTTTAATCCTTTTTCTACTGCAAAAGCAGAGGTGGGTTTCGTCAGGACCGTTTTTAATAAAGCTACAGTAAAATTTCAGGCTGATGCCGGACTCGCTTTTGGAAACGATAGCGTACCCTTTTTCGACTATATTCTGGGAGGATACGGATATCAAAAAATAAACAATTTTAATTATTTTTATGGTTATGACTTTTTGAGTATTGCCGGCGACAGTTATATAAAAACGGGCGTAACTTTTGACTATGAAATAATAAGGAAGAATCACCTCAATTTTTCAGCAAACTTTGCCAATCTTGGCGATGATCTTTTTAGTACGGTAGATTGGATTGCGATGCCTAAATATACAGGTTATGCCGTAGGCTATGGTCTTGAAACTATTATTGGTCCCATCGAAGTAAAATATTCATGGTCACCGGAACTACCAAAAGGGTACACCTGGTTTAGTATCGGTTTTTTGTTTTAATTTGTGCTCAGCTCAATAAAAATTACGATATTTGTTATAATGAAAACAAAATGGACAGGTTTATTAGAGTATCTTCAATTCCTCATCAAGAGAAATCCTGAGTGAAACCGCCGAATTGAGATGATGAGTCAATACATAAATTGAGCTGATTATCTGTTCACACAATTCAAATTTTTCGAATTATCTAATTTATAAATTATCTAATTGAAAAGCCATGCCATTATATCACAAACTCGGAAACTTTCCACAAAAGAGACATACGCAATTCGAAAAACCTGACGGAGGTTTTTATTACGAACAGCTGTTTGGTACCGAAGGGTTTCACGGACATTCGTCATTATCCTATCATGTTCACAGACCAACACAGGTCAAAGAAATTTTAAACACGTATTCGGTTGAACCAAAAATTGCAATCGGAAAAAACATAAAATCATTATTACTTAAAGGTTTCGAATTAAAACCTCAAAACGACTTTTTGGAAAGCCGAAAAGCAATGTTGGTCAATAAAGACTGCATCATTGGTTTGGCCGCACCAAAAGAATCCCTAACTAAATATTTCTACAAAAATGCCGATGCCGATGAATTGCTTTTCATCCACAAAGGAAAAGGAAAGTTGAGAACCATGCTGGGAAATATTCCTTTTGAATATGGAGATTATCTTATTATTCCGAGAGGTATTATTTACCAAATAGAATTTGAAACGGAAGAAAACAGACTTTTTTATGTAGAATCGTATGCTCCTTTTTATACGCCAAAACGTTATAAAAACCAATCCGGCCAGCATTTAGAACATTCGCCATTTTGCGAACGTGATTTTATTCTGCCAAACGAATTGGAAACGCACGACGAAAAAGGTGATTTTTTAATTAAAATCAAAAAAGAAGGCATGATTCACGAAGTCATCTATGCCACACATCCTTTTGACGTTGTGGGTTGGGACGGCTACAATTTCCCATACGGATTCTCCATTCATAATTTCGAACCTATAACGGGACGTGTTCACCAACCGCCTCCGGTACATCAAACATTCGAAACGGCTACTTTTGTCGTTTGTTCTTTCTGCCCGAGACTTTACGATTATCATCCAAAAGCTATTCCGGCACCCTATAATCACAGCAATATAGATTCAGACGAAGTTTTGTATTATGTTGATGGAGATTTCATGAGCCGTAATAATATCGAGCAGGGACATATTACTTTACATCCAAAAGGAATTCCGCATGGTCCCGCACCCGGCGCGATGGAACGCAGTATTGGTCATAAAGAAACTCAGGAATTAGCCGTTATGGTGGATACGTTCAGGCCACTTATGGTTACGGAAGAAGCTATGGGATTGGATGATGGTCAATATTACAAATCCTGGACGGAGTAATTATTGCTAGGAACGAAGCAATCTCGTTTAGAATATAATTAGAAGCTATTCCTGCTGTCCACTATATCTTTTATGGCGAACCCCGCCACAAAAGGATGCCGTTTCCATCAGGGCTAAAAATCAAAATTCAAAACAACATTTCGGTTCATCATGTAAAGGTTAATCGATTAAACAAATAAAGATTATGTCAAAAGAAGTAAAATCAGTAGAATACGGATTAGAAAAAATATTCGAAGGAGCACAGGATTTCCTTCCATTATTAGGGACCGACTATGTAGAATTCTACGTAGGAAACGCAAAACAGTCTGCACATTATTACAAAACAGCTTTTGGATATCAGTCATTAGCTTATGCGGGATTAGAAACAGGAGTTAAAGACAAAGCCTCGTATGTTTTAAAACAAGACAAAATCAGAATTGTTTTGACAACGCCATTAACGCAGGATTCTCCAATTCATGAACATCTTAAAAAACATGGTGATGGTGTAAAAGTGGCTGCTCTTTGGGTTGAAGATGCCAGAAGTGCTTATGAGGAAACCATCAAACGTGGTGCGCGTTCATTTATGGAACCAACGGTTGAATCAGATGAATTTGGAGAAGTAGTTCGTTCGGGAATTTATACATACGGAGAAACGGTTCACATTTTTGTAGAAAGAAAAAATTACAACGGTATTTTCCTGCCAGGTTATAAAGAATGGAAATCTGACTATACCCCGGAGCCAACCGGACTGAAATATATCGATCACATGGTTGGAAATGTAGGCTGGAACGAAATGAATACCTGGGTAAAATTTTACGAAGACGTAATGGGATTTGTAAATTTCCTGTCTTTTGATGATAAACAAATTACCACAGAATATTCAGCTCTGATGAGTAAAGTAATGTCAAACGGAAACGGAAGAATCAAATTCCCAATCAACGAACCGGCCGAAGGAAAGAAAAAATCTCAGATTGAAGAATATTTGGATTTCTATGGAGGACCCGGAATTCAGCATATTGCTATTGCTACAGATGATATTATCAAAACCGTATCTCAATTAAGAGCACGTGGTGTAGAATTTTTGTCAGCTCCTCCTCATACTTACTACCAAGCAATTCCGGAAAGACTAGGTATTCACATGGATATGATGAAAGAAGATTTAAACGAAATTGAAAAGTTAGCCATTATGGTTGATGCCGATGAAGATGGATACTTATTACAGATATTTACCAAGCCAGTTCAGGACAGACCCACATTGTTTTTCGAAATTATTCAAAGAATGGGGGCAAAAGGCTTCGGTGCAGGAAACTTTAAAGCCCTATTTGAGTCAATTGAAAGAGAACAGGAATTGAGAGGAACTTTGTAAAAATGTCTTATTTTTACATTATGTAGAAAAATTCTCTGTAAAACGATGTTTTTTATGCAAATGTTTTGTTAAACTAACTTTTTTCTATTTCTTTTTTGAACTTACTGCATATCTTTGCACCGCAAAACAGAAAGGGGTGGTTTCCTTTCTAAATTGATATAAATTTCATAATTTATAGTTTTTTGGTTAGTTAATAGCATAAAAACTCAGTCATTCTTTTGACTGAGTTTTTTTGTTTTGGTATATTTGGAATAAAATTTGCATTTATGGATAATAAATGATCAAATATTCTTATTATGAAAAAACTTGCTCTATTCATACTAATCCTCTCTACATTAAGTTTCGATACATTCAAAGAAGATGCTTTTGATACGGGAGAATTTATAAAATTCAGAATACACTACGGAATTGTAAACGCCGGATATGCTACTTTGGAAGTTAAGGATGCTACAGTAAATGGCAAAAAAGTTCACCATGCAGTAGGTAAGGGGTATACAACCGGAATGTCTAAACTTTTCTTTAAAGTGGAAGATTTGTACGAAAGTTATTTCGACAAGGAAACCGGTGAACCTTATCGCTATGTCCGTAAAATTAACGAAGGCGGATATACAAAAAACCAGGAAGGCTTTTTTAATCAGAAAGAAAACAGGATTTTGGTTAAAGACTACAAGCGCAAAACCGAAAAAACAATTGTTCTGACAGATAATGTACAGGATATTTTATCTTCTTTTTATTACTTGCGTAATCATCCCAACATTGACAAATTAAAATCAGGCGAATCCATTTCAATCGATATGTTTTTTGATGAGGAAATAACAAAATTTAAGTTAAAATATGTAGGGAGACAAGATATTACAACTAAATTTGGCACCGTCTCCTGTATGATGTTTAAACCTTTAGTACAGACCGGGAGAGTCTTTAAGGAAAAAGAAAGCGTAACACTTTGGATATCTGCAGACAATAATAAAGTTCCTGTTCGTATCAAAGCAGATTTGGCAGTAGGATCCCTCAAAGCAGATATAGACGAATACAAAGGATTAAAATATCCATTTAAAGTAAAAAAATAATGAATACCACGGATAATTCTGAATCAATCCTGAAAGAAATTGATCTTAAATTTAAAGCCATCAATCAAAAAACCGATGTACAGCTTGAAGGTCTTCTTTGGTCAAAGCCAATAACATATTGGGATTACATTCAGACTGATGCTCTTTTGAATCTGCAAATACAAAGAACAACACTTCCGGATGAAATGGTGTTTATTATGTATCATCAGGTAAACGAACTGATTTTTAAGATGATTCTCTGGGAAATTGATCAGATTGCAGATGCCGAAAATATTCAGGCCGATTTTTTTAGTGAAAGACTTTCCCGGATTACCCGTTATTTTGATATGCTGACCAACTCTTTCAGTATTATGGAGCACGGAATGGATGTAGATCAGTATATGAAATTTAGAAATACGCTTACTCCTGCCAGCGGTTTTCAGAGTGCACAATACAGACTGATAGAATTTGCATCTACAGACGTTATTAACCTGACCGATCACAGATACAAGTCGGGTTTTGATGAGAATACGGATTTAGAAACCAGTTTTGAGCACTTATATTGGCAGGCTGCCGGAAAAGATTATCACACCGGACAAAAATCCTATTTGCTTCAGGAGTTCGAAAAGAAATACAAAGCAAATTTTCTTCGTCAAATGTCTGAATTTAAGACAAAAAATATCTGGCAAAAATTCAGACAACTTTCGGAAAATGAGCAGCAAAATCCAGATTTAATCCTCGCAATGCGCCATTATGATTACACGGTAAACATTACCTGGGTTATGCAGCATTTAAATACGGCTATCAAATATATTTTAGAAAGCGGAAAAGGAACCGGTGAAGCAACCGGAGGAAGTGACTGGCAAAAATATATGCACCCAAAATATCAAAGACGCATCTTTTTTCCTAAATTGTGGAGCGAACAAGAATTGGCCAACTGGGGAAATGAGGCAGGAGTTTAATTTTAAAAAATAGCAGAGTTTGAAAAAAGTACTCGTATTTATAATCGTATTATTTTCTATGTTTTCATGTGAAAAAAACATAGAAAAAGTTGAAATTAAAGTTGAAAAGCCAAAATTTAAAAAAGTAGAATTTGGATTTAATTATGCCGATTTTAATGTTGTTCAGGATACAGTAGAAAAAGGAGATTCTTTTGGCACAATAATCCAGGGTCAGAACATAGGAAAAAGACAGGTTTATGATATAGTCGAACAGGTAAAAGATTCTTTTAATGTCAGAACCATTCGCTACAACAAGCCTTATACTATTCTTCGATCAAAAAACAAAACCAATAAAATTCAGGTTTTTATTTATCAGCCGGATGCTTTAACGTATTATATTATTGACTTTCGTGATAGCATAGCCAATGCGTATAAAAAAGTCAAACCGGTAACCTTAAAAAGAAAAATAATTGGAGGGGTTTTAAAAAGTTCCTTATCTGAAACTTTAGGGAACAATAGTGTTGAAGCGGCACTTGCCAATAGAATTACAAAAGTGTTTTCATGGTCAATCGATTTTTTCAAGCTGAAAAAAGGAGATCGTTACGGACTAATTTTTACGGAGCGTTTCATCAATGGAAAAACATATGATGGTGTAGAAGAGCTTCAGGCCGCTTTTTTTGAGTACAAGGGTAAAATTATATATGCTTTTCCTTTTCAGAAAGATACAACATCGGAAAAGGTAGAATACTATGACGATCAGGGAAAAACACTAAAAAACTTTTTCCTGAAAACGCCAATCAAATTCAGTCGTATTACTTCAAGATTTACCATGAACAGGTTTCATCCGGTACAGCACAGATGGAAAGCGCATAAAGGAACAGATTATGCGGCTCCAACCGGTACGCCGATTTCTACAACAGCTTCCGGAGTTGTTGAGCAAACAGGTTACACGGCCGGAAACGGAAATTTTGTAAAAGTAAAACACAACGGAACCTATTCTACACAATACCTGCACATGTCCAGGATTTTAGTTCGACGCGGACAACGTGTAACACAAGGGCAAAAAATTGGATTGGTAGGAAGTACAGGACTTGCTTCTGGGCCACATGTCTGTTATCGTTTCTGGAAAAACGGTGTTCAGGTAGATGCACTCCGACTTAATCTTCCAACCGGAGAATCTTTAACAGGAAATGACAGAGAACGATTTTTAAAGGAAATGGAACCTTTGAAGATGCAATTAGACAGTATTGGGAATCTGTAAAGTCATAAATGATTAATTAAATCGATTTTCAATTAAAATAGAAAACCATGAAAAATGTCCGGCTTAAAGCAATTTACAGTGAAACTTTTTCAGATTTAAAACTATTTTACAGAGACACTACTTTACCGGAGGATTTAATTACAAATTATAAAATCGGACAGATAATTCAGGAAAAGGGATTTACCGATATGACTTCTATCGGTGGCGGTCTTTCAGGAACTCTTAGATATTTAATCGCCAGTGCTAACGCAAAGAACTTGTCGAAATTCAATCCGGATTCTGTAAAAACAGGTCATTTCCTTTTAGATACGATTGCTTATTTTAAAGTTTTGGATATTCAGAAGATTGACGGTAAAACACAAATCTTTCTTTTAAATATTCCGGATAATTCCCTTTCACTCTTTAAAAACTCAACTTCAAACCTTGAAGAAGAAATTACAGAAAAGGCAAGGAAAAAATTTGCAGATAAAATGAATTTGGCTGTAGTTCAGGAATTGCAGACTCTGGAGTGGAAAGAAAGAACAAAATCTCCAATTGGAATGAATGATGATGGGGAACTGTTTTTTGATGACTCCAAAATAAAATCAGAACCTTTAAAAAGAATTGAAGTTGATACAGCGAGAAAAACCATTAAAGTGAATAAAAAGCCATGGTGGAAGATTTGGTAATGTTAAATTCAGATAATAATATAAATCTCAATATAATTCTTCATTAAATACTATTTTATAAATGACTGAAAATTGGATCGTTTTCCGAAAATTAAATACTTTGATTCAGGCACAGGAACTTGAAACATTATTAAATGAAAATAACATTAAAACGGTTTTAGCTGATAATATTGCTCCTGTTGACATTACATTTTCAGGAAGCACTCTTTTAAATGAATATGAAATAAAGATAGATGCTTCTAATTTCGAAAAAGCAGAGGCAGTTCTTGAAAAAGATGCGGAAAGCCTTCTTGAAAAAATGGATCAGGATTATTATTTACTTAGTTTTACAGATGAAGAATTATATGAAGTCCTTATAAAATCTGATGAATGGAGTATTTTTGATTATAAACTGGCGCAAAAAATATTGACAAACAGAGGAAAAACAATTGATCATGAAATGCTCGCTTCTTTAAAAAAAGAACGTTTAAATATCTTGTCTAAGCCAGAGGAGAATCAGAGACCATGGATAATTGCCGGATATTTGTTTTCTTTTTTAGGTGGAGGAATTGGAATTGTAATAGGCTACTCATTATGGACTTCTAAAAAAACACTTCCAAACGGTGAAAGAATTTATTCCTATAATGATGCAGACAGAAAACAGGGTAAAACAATATTTATAATTGGACTGATAGTTTTTCCATTAGCACTTATTGTGAAAATTCTGGATAGACTTTAGTTTTTAAAATAAATCGTTTTCGTAACTAATTGCCTTGCAAACCAGTATTAAATAGTAATTTCAGTATTTTTGTGTTTCTAAAAAAAAACTAAATACAATTAAATACGAAATGGCTTTAAATACTACAAACCCAACCGGGACTGAAGCGTGGGAAAAACTGCAAAAGCACTATAATGCTAATCATGCGACTACAATACAGGAATTGTTTCAAAAAGACGGTAAACGTGTAGAGAAATTCAATCTACAATGGAATGACTTTTTGTTGGATTATTCTAAAAACAACATTAGTGAGGAAACTGTTTCACTTTTGTTGGAACTGGCGAATTCAATTGGATTAAAAAATGCGATTGCTGATTATTTTGGAGGAGAAATCATCAATCAGACAGAAAACAGAGCGGTTTTGCATACTGCTTTACGTGCTGCTGAATCGGCAGTTATAAATGTGGATGGAGAGAACGTAATTCCGGAAGTATACGAAGTAAAAAGCAAAATCAAGAACTTTACAAACGAAGTAATTTCGGGAGAAAGAAAAGGATACACAGGAAAAGTCTTTACAGATATCGTTAATATCGGTATTGGAGGTTCTGACCTTGGTCCGGTAATGGCTGTTGAAGCCTTGCAATTCTACAAAAATCATTTGAATTTGCATTTTGTTTCCAATGTTGATGGTGACCATGTTAATGAAGTAATCAGAAAATTAAATCCTGAAACAACACTTTTTTTAATTGTTTCTAAAACATTCACTACTCAGGAAACCTTATCGAATTCAGAAACTATTAAGGAATGGTTTTTAAAATCGGCATCTCAGGATGACATTGCCAAACACTTTGTGGCGGTTTCAACCAACATTCAAAAAGTAACTGAATTCGGAATTAATCCTGACAATGTTTTTCCGATGTGGGATTGGGTTGGAGGAAGATTCTCATTATGGAGTGCTGTTGGTTTGAGTATTGCTTTGGCTGTTGGTTTTGAAAATTATAATGATTTATTGAAAGGTGCCAACGAAATGGATGAGCATTTTAAATCGGCAGAATTCAGTGAAAATATTCCGGTTACTTTAGCTTTGTTAAGCGTTTGGTATAATAATTTTTATGGTGCCGAAAGTGAAGCTTTGATTCCGTACACACAATATCTACAGAAATTGGCTCCTTATTTACAGCAGGCAACAATGGAAAGTAACGGAAAAAGTGTGGGACGTGACGGAAAACCTGTTAACTACCAGACCGGAACCATTATCTGGGGAGAGCCGGGAACCAATTCGCAACATGCCTTTTTTCAATTGATTCATCAGGGGACAAAATTAATTCCGACAGATTTTATTGGATTTGTAAAACCATTATACGGTAACGAAGAGCATCATGATAAATTAATGTCTAACTTTTTTGCCCAGACAGAAGCTTTGATGAATGGAAAAACCGGCGATCAGGTTCAGGCAGAATTTGACAAGCAGGGTCTTTCTGCAGAAAAAGCATCATATTTATTGCCATTTAAAGTTTTTACAGGAAATAAACCTACCAATACAATCCTGATTGAAAAACTGACTCCAAAAAGTTTAGGTTCATTAATTGCATTATACGAACACAAAATTTTTGTACAGGGAGTAATCTGGAACATCTTCAGTTTTGACCAGTGGGGAGTAGAATTGGGAAAACAATTGGCTAATTCTATTTTGGATGAAATAAATACCAAAGCAATAAAAAATCATGACAGCTCAACTTCATTCTTACTAAAATACTTTTTAAAAGGTAAGTAGCTAAGTGAGTTTTATTTATAATTTGAAACGCCTTAATTTTTAAAATTAAGGCGTTTTTTTGTTACAATTTTTTCTAAACCCTTACAAAAAATGATGATTTTTAAAGGTTTAAGCAATTGAAATGGTAGTATCGTTTAATTTTTAACAAAAAAAACGATGTAAAATTTAAAAAATTATATTTTATTTATCATTTATCGATAAATTCGTTTTAATCTTCAATGGAATATATAAAACTTGTTTTTCTTAACATTTCGATAACATTAACTGAGTAATTTGTTATAATTTTGCCAAAAACAAATAACAAAAAACAGATGAAAAAATTGTCAAAGTTTCTCTTAGTGCTTTTAGCATTTATTTATGCAGGAGATATTTATGCGCAAGGTAACACAACCTCTTCTATTGGTGGTAATGTTTATGATAAGGATTCTCAATCTTTACCTGGAGCAACTATCCTAGCAGTGCACACACCGTCAGGTACCCGTTACACTGCATCAACAGATTACACAGGTAACTTCAGAATCTCAAACATGAGAGTTGGAGGTCCTTACAGGATTGTTATTACCTTTATTGGGTTTAAGCCTTTTGAGGATAACGATGTGTACCTTCAATTAGGAGATTCAAAAGATTTTAAAGTTAATTTACAAGAAGAATCTAATGAATTACAAGAAGTTGTAGTTACGGCTACAAGAGATAATACTTTCAATTCACAAAGAACAGGAGCACAGACAGTAATTAACTCTGATAAAATCAAGGCGTTACCATCTTTGTCAAGAAATATTTCTGATTTTGCAAGATTGACGCCATCTGCACAGTTAAGAGGAGATGATATATTGTCAATTGGAGGTCAGAATAACAGATTCAATGCAATTTATATTGATGGAGCTGTAAGTAATGATGTTTTTGGATTGGCTTCTAATGGAACTAATGGAGGACAAACAGGAGTTAGTCCAATATCAATTGATGCAATTGAGCAGTTTCAGGTGAGTGTAGCTCCTTATGATGTGAAACTTTCTGGTTTTGCAGGTGGGGCAATTAGTGCAATTACCCGTTCAGGAACTAATAATTTTGAAGGTTCAGCTTATTTCTTTAACAGAAACGAATCTTTGGCAGGAAAAACTCCACCATCATTAGCTGGAACAAACGGAAGACAAAAATTAGCTGATTTCTCTGCTCAAACTTACGGTGCCCGTGCCGGAGGAGCTGTAATTCAGGATAAATTATTTTATTTTATAAATTATGAGCGTCAGGATAACGAAACTCCACAACCTTTTGATCCCTCAACTTATACAGGTTTGTCAGGTAACAGAATAGGAGAGTTGTTAACTAAATTGGATGGTTTTGGTTATAATCCTGGTTCATTTAATAATAATACAAGAACTCTAGTTAGTGATAAATTGATTGCTAAGGTTGACTGGAATATCAATGATGATCATAAATTATCTGTAAAACACAGTTATGTTAAAGCAGAGAATTTTTCTCCAAACAGATCTTCTGCAACTGCTATAAATTTTATCAACGGAAGTCAATTGTTTAGCTCTACTACAAATTCTACTACATTTGAATTAAACTCCAGATTTGGAAATAAATTTTCAAATAATCTGGTTGTTGCCTATACTGATGTTCTTGACGACAGAGATGCATCGGGAGATCCATTTCCAACTGTTCAGATTTTTGATGGTGCTACCCAAAGTATTTATTTTGGATCTGAAGGTTTTTCAACAGCAAATTTCTTAAGCCAAAAGACATTAACTATTTCAGATAATTTTGAAATTAATTCTGGAATTAATAAGATCACAATTGGTACACATAATGAGTTTTCACAATCAAAAAATGTTTTTTTCGGAAATAATTTTGGTTCATACAGATATGCTACCTTGGATGATTTCTTAAATGATGCAAAACCAAACAGATTTCAAATGAATTACTCCTTAATAGGCGGAGAAGGTGATGATTCACAGGGAGCTGCTGAATTTGGAACGAAACAATTTGGATTCTATCTTCAAAATGAGATGAGAATAACTAATGATTTCAAGCTTTCTTATGGAATTAGAGTTGATATTCCGGTATGGGAAGATGGAATGGCGAATGATGACTTTAATAACAGAACTGCAGCAATTTTAGAGGCTGGAGGTAAAAACTTACAAGGTGCAAAAGTAGGACAAGCTATTAGGACTACAGCACACGTTGCTCCACGTTTAGGTTTTAATTACGATTTAAATGGAAAACAATCTACTCAATTTAGAGGAGGAGTAGGTATATTTACTTCAAGATTGCCATTAGTGTGGCCAGGAGGAGTTTATAATAATAATGGTCTTTCTAATGGAGCAATCTCTATTACCAGCCCTGTTGGTATGCCGACTTTTAACCCTAATCCAAGTGTTGGAAGCCAGATCGATCAGTTGCCAGCATCATATCCAAGACCTGGTTCAGGAGGAAAGGGTGGAAATATTGATTTATTCGCAAAAGATTTCAAACTGCCTCAGGTATTCAAAGCAAGTTTTGCTGTTGATCAAAAATTACCATTTGGTTTTGTTCTTACATCGGAGATTACTTATAATGATAATATTAGCGCTGTTAAATACGAGAATTTGAATATTAGAGAAGCTACTGGGAATTTAACTGGAGCAGATGCAAGACCTCGTTATAATGGAAATAGCAGATTAGACCCTACTTATTTAGGAGTTTATTTAGGATCAAATACAAGTGAAGGAAAAGCATACAATCTTGCATTTACATTAACTAAAAACTTCAGATCGGATTTTATTGATGCAAACATTTCAGGAACTTATTCTTATGGTAAATCAACTACTATAATGGATGCTACTTCTTCACAAAACAGTTCACAATGGAACAATACGGAGTCAGTTAATGGTGCTAACTATTTAGGACTTTCAAGATCTGATTTTGATCCAGGACAAAGAATCGTTGCTAATGGTAATGCTACATTCAAATGGAGTAAATTTACTAAATCAAGATTAGGTGTTTTCTACGAAGGCGCTGAAGGAACTCCATTTAGTTATGTTTATAATGATAGTGGTCGTTTATTACAAGATACTTTTTCAAATTCAGCATTGATTTATGTTCCGGCGAATCAAAGTGAAATTAATTTAGTTTCTACTCCTGCAAATCCAATGTCGCCTCAGGATCAATGGAATGCGCTTAGTGCTTTTATTGAAGGAAATGAATACTTAAGAAGTAGAAAAGGTGATTATGCAGAACGTAATGGCGATCGTTTGAAAACATCTCATATTATAGATTTAAAATTTGCTCAGGAGTTTACCATAAATGTTGGTAAAAAGAAACATACTTTAGAGTTTACAGCAGATATTTTTAACTTCACCAACCTTTTAAATAAAGATTGGGGTAAAAGATATTTTACCAATGTAGATCAGGTTCCTTTAATTACACAAGTTAATTTCTTAACAGGGACTAATACACCAACTTTTAATTATAACCCAGCTACTGCTGCAACAATTGATCAGGCAGATGATGTAGGTCTTAACTCATCAAGATGGCAAATGCAGACTGGTGTTCGTTACACGTTCAACTAGTTATTTAGAAAGCTTAAAAAAAACCCTGATTTCATTTGAAGTCAGGGTTTTTTTATATCCTTTTTATTATATTTGAAAATAAAAAAAAAACAATTTTATGTACAATTTTATACAACAATTCCACTCTGGCTGGGCGTACCTTGCTTTACTTGTTTTATTAATAGCTGTTGTCAATTCATTGATAGGCTTTACTTCTAAAAAAGAATTTACAGCTAAGGATCGCAAAATTGCCTTATTTGCCCTGATTGGAACCCATACACAGTTGCTAATTGGTCTGATACTTTATTTTGTTTCTCCGTTAGGTTTTCAACAATTAGGAGAAATGAAAAATGCAGCACTTAGATTGACTTCTTTAGAGCACCCTTTAATCAATGTTATTGCTATTGTTTTAATAACAATTGGATGGTCAAAACATAAAAAACTAATCAATAGTGAAGCTAAATTTAAAACATTTGCTATTTTTTACGGATTAGGGTTAGTGCTTATTTTAAGCAGGATTCCCTGGAAAATTTGGTTGTAAGCAACCCAAAATAAGCCCTCCTGTTGGGCTTTTTTTATCTCGGCATATTATTTGTACAAACTCCCCCAAGTCTGAAAAAAAATAAATTATGAGGAATAAAAAATATATTATACTCTTTATACATCTACTATTGCTTTTAAGTGGTTTTACCTATCTGACAAGTCAAAGCAAACCAGCTGAAAGTAAAATAATACAGGATACCTTAAAAACAGATAAGTTAAAAGTAATAACCCTTACAGAGAACGATTCAGTTTTTAGTCTGGATGGTTTAAAATTAAAACTTTACAAAAAATCGGCTCATGCTTCCTACTATCATGACCGTTTTAACGGAAAAAAAACAGCAAGCGGAACACGTTTCAATAATAAAAAATATACTGCCGCCCATAAAAAATTACCTTTTGGAACCAAAGTAAAAGTCACGAACGAAGCCAATGGCAAATTTGTAATTGTTGAAATTACCGATAGGGGACCTTTTGTTAAAACAAGAGAAATTGATTTGTCAAAAAGAGCCTTTATGGATATCAGTAAAAGTAAAGGAGCCGGAGCAATGACCGTTACAATTGAAACAATTCAGAAATAATTTAATTCAGCACCTTATATAAATTTGCGAAGACTCAAAATTATGCCCAGGTGAATTCCTTCATGGTAATTATTGACGTTTACTGCTTCTGCTGCGTTTCGAATCGTGAAACCTATGCTGGTTGTATATTCTGTGAAGTTTATAAAAATGTTGTTAGAAAAATCCTCTACTGTTTGTCGAAAAGTTGTTTCGAGTAAGGTTTTTATTTCCTCTATTTCAGTTTGTGAAACAATGCCTTCAGGTTTGGTGCCTTTTTTATATTTATTAATGAAATCGTCTGAAACCAGTGTTGGCAATCCTGATAACTTATAAACCATACCTTGTTGTGAAGCAATGATATGTCCAATATTCCAAATTATATTATTATTGTAGCCTTCGGGAATTTTATTTAATTGCTCTAATGAATAATTCTCTAAAAATTTTAAAATAATAGTTCTACTTGTTTTCTGAACTTCAAAAGCTGATTGCATAATTTATTTTTTTATAAAATTAGGCATTTTCAGTTTCAATGAATTTTCTTTGTAGCTAAAAATTACCAATTATGAATAAAATATACTACTTAGCATCCTGCGATACCTGTCGAAAAATTATTAAGAACCTGCCAAAAGACAATAACCTTGTTTTTCACGACATCAAGCAAAATCCAATTACGGAAACAGAACTTGAAGAAATGCATGCTCTTTCAGGAAGTTATGAAGCGTTATTCAGCAAAAAGGCACAATTGTATAAGTCGATGGATTTAAAAAATAAAGCCCTGACCGAAGCTGATTTTAAAAAATATATTCTGGAACATTATACTTTTTTAAGCCGCCCTGTTTTTATCATTGACAGCAAAATTTACATCGGCAACAGCCAGCAGAATATTTTGCAGGTGATGAAAGCTTTAGAAGAAAAGTAAACCGGAATTTTCTTAGGATTTGCGTTAGGGATAGAAGCGGAAATCCTTTTTTTGAGCTTTTTTGCTCTAAAAAAGATTGGGAGCGGATAGCCCGGCCTTTAGGCAACGCCCAAACAGTTTTTAAATACAGACGTTATAGAACTAGGAATCTTCACTGTTAAGTTTTTTAGTATCTTTGCGCCTTTATACTCAATATATGATACAATCGATGACGGGTTTTGGTAAAGCTTCTTTGCAATTGCCAACAAAAAAAATTACGGTAGAGGTAAAATCCTTAAACAGCAAAGGTTTAGATCTGAACGTAAGAATGCCATCACTTTACCGCGAAATGGAATTAGGACTGCGTACTTTGATTTCGACGAAACTGGAAAGAGGCAAAGTAGATTTTGCCATTTACATAGAAAGTACTTCAGAGCAGACTTCTACAAAAGTAAATGTTCCGGTTGTAAAAAATTATATTGGACAGTTAAGAGAAGTATATCCGGCTGCCGATGAAACGGAGTTAATGAAGATGGCAATTCGCATGCCTGACGTTCTAAAAACAGAACGTGAGGAAATCGATGAAAACGACTGGGATCAGATTCAGGTTATTATTGAAGAAGCATTACAAAATATTTTAAGTTTCAGGAAAGATGAAGGTGAATCGCTTGAAAAAGAGTTTAACCTTAGAATTGGAAATATCCGTCAGTACATGGAAGATGCTTTGGCATTAGATCCGGAAAGAGTTCAGGCCATAAAAGAACGTTTACAGACTGCGATTTCAGAATTGAAAGTAAATGTTGATGAAAACCGTTTCGAACAGGAATTGATTTATTATTTAGAAAAGCTTGATATCACTGAAGAGAAAGTTCGTCTAACAAATCATTTGGATTACTTTTTAGAAACGATAAAAGGTACTGAAGCGAATGGTAGAAAATTAGGTTTCATTACACAGGAAATGGGCCGTGAGATCAATACGATGGGTTCAAAATCGAATCATGCCCAAATGCAGAAATTGGTGGTGATGATGAAGGATGAACTGGAGAAAATCAAGGAACAGGTTTTAAATGTATTATAGAGTAATTAATAAAAAGTGAATGGTAATTAGCTATTCACTTTTTACTAATTACTAATTACTTATAAAAATGAGCAAAGGAAAATTGATTGTTTTTTCGGCACCGTCAGGATCGGGAAAAACAACTATAGTAAGACATTTACTGAAACAGGAAGATTTAAATTTAGAATTTTCAATCTCAGCAGCTTCCCGCGATCCACGTGGGGAAGAAGTGAACGGTAAAGATTATTATTTTATTTCGCTGGAAGAATTCAAAAAACACATCAAGGCCGAAGATTTCCTGGAATGGGAAGAAGTATATCGTGATAATTTTTACGGTACTTTAAAATCGGAAATCGAAAGAATTTGGGCTTTAGGAAAAAACGTGATTTTTGATATTGATGTTGCAGGAGGATTGCGTATCAAACACAAATTTCCGCAACAAACACTAGCTGTTTTCGTAAAACCGCCAAGCGTAGATGAATTGAAACGCAGGTTAAAAGAGCGCTCTACAGAAAGTGACGACAAAATCAATATGCGTATTGCAAAAGCATCTGTAGAATTAGCCACAGCACCACAATTTGACGTTATTATCAAAAATTACGATTTGCCTTTAGCTTTGGAAGAAGCGCATCAGTTGGTGAAGAATTTTATTGCTAAGTAGTTCTTAGTCCTTAGTTTTTAGTCCTTAGTTTGTGAAGTGGAATTAACCTATAAAATTTATGAGCGGGATTAAAACCTACAAGGAATTACTTATTTGGCAAAAGGGAATAAAAATTGTTGTTTTGGTCTATAAGCTTACAAGGAGTTTTCC